>Ga0209503_10000131_pt1 | contig 52307 bp, 45 predicted proteins | sample SouAtlMetagenome_2_FD_187448 | JGI IMG/M metagenome (GOLD analysis project Ga0209503, IMG submission 187448) | Marine eukaryotic phytoplankton communities from Atlantic Ocean - South Atlantic ANT15 Metagenome (SPAdes) (version 2) | ecosystem: Environmental > Aquatic > Marine > Oceanic | place...
TGGCCGCTTTGGTCTGCGGTGAAATGAGGTTTGGGGGTATTGGGTGAGACCAGTACGGTCGAGCTTGATGCGGGGACGGCGATGAACGTCCAATGGTAAGTTAGGGCATCCCCGTCAGCGTCGTGGCTGCCAGAGCCATCGAGAGTGACGACATCACCAGTTTTGACGTTCTGCAAGGGGCCGGCATTCGCCACGGGGGCGGTATTTACCTTGTCAGGTGCGGCCGGGCTACTTGATTCTCCTCCCCCGCCTCCGCCACATCCGCTAATCGCCAAACAGGCAGAGAATAGGCTGCATCCGATCAACCGAATCATTGTGTTTCCCCCAAGGGCTTCTGTATTTGTCCGTGAATACTGGAAGGTGTGTCTCGGTCTGAGTGTTATGTAATTCAAGACCCTGAAAGTATTGCAATGCAATACATTAAAGGTCAAGTATTGCGGTACGACAGAGGTATGGTGCTGCCGTAGCGTTGCTCTATCTGATTGATGGAGTGGGCGTGATGAGCTTTCCCGAGCGCCTGAAGGCGGCACGGTTGGCGTTGGGCTTGACGCAGGAACAGCTGGGCTTCGAGCTGGAAGTGACGAAATCCACGATTTCAGCTTGGGAAAATGGCCGTGATGCGCCGGGATTCCGGCTGCTTCCCAAGTTGAAAGTGGTCCTTGGGTTATCGCTGGATCATTTGATTTGTGGTGACGCTGTTGAGGGTGTGTCAGCGCCGGCGAATATGTATGGCGCACAGGTGCGTAATGACGCCGAAGCCCAACTGCTCAAGAGCTACCGGCGCCTGCCCGTAAAACGGCGTGAAGGCCTGCTGGCCATGATTGATGACTAGGCTGTCTTCTTCTCGGCCAGCTTCTGGCTGAGCCCCTGTGAGGACTGCGGTTGAGTCTTGTTCGATGTGACCGCGCCTTCCGGCGTGAACTCCTCCACAACCTGCAAGCCTTCTTCCTCTGAATATTCGAACTGAGCATTAAGCAGGCCCGCTTCGGCGATTGTGTCTAATGCTGCTTGATTGATGCCTTGGTTTTCTCGGTGTTTAGCGGCCTCCCTGGCTTGGTTTACGGCGTCTTCCATGCTGACTCCTGCTCGCAGTGTAAGATCCACGTAGTAGATCGGTGCTCGGTGACTTTGGGTGGTGCTCTTGCCGCGAAGTTTCAGTTCCAGTGGCAGGGTGGCCAGGTTCCCGCCACTGATGGCATGGAAGTAACGCAGACGAGCGGCAAGGGTACGGATGCTGTTGTAGCCGGTGGTGCGGAACACGAAGCAGCCCAGTTCATCCTCTTCCCCGACCCGGACATACAGCCGCCCGTAGGGTTTGCACAGATCGTGGGCGCCGAATTCGCATAGGTCGGGTGATGGGCAAGGCAGTTGCTCCAGGCCCTGACCGGTGCGGCGCCGGCAGGTCTCCCCGTCGCCACTGCACAGAGGCCGTCCACTCTTGCGCTCAAAGAAGGTGTATTCCGCCCGCAGATTCAGATCCGGATCATTGAAGGGCAGGGTAATAGGAATACTGCGTAATTTCTTTCCCTGTCCCTCCTGGCGCAGGGCCTCATCCAGCGGGTGAGGTAGCCAGCCATCCCGGGTCTGGATCTGGGTAGTGATGGTGAATTGGTCGTCTTTCTCCGGCAAACGCTTGCCGTTCTTTTCCACCATGCGGCCAATACTGATACGGCCAATCACAGGGGGAGTAATGGCGAGTCCTTTGATCATGGGAATCTCCTGTTATCAATAAACCGCACAGCTGCCGGGCAGGGCCCGGCGGCTGTGCTGTTAGGCGTGGCGTGTTGTGTGAGGTGATGCGAGAACGATCAGGTGGTGGCCTTGACCAGGAACCGGCGACTGCCGGCGCGATGCTTGGGGAATTGCTGCAGTAGCGCGGGCTGAACCTTGAGAAGGGCGTCAGTGTCGAGCACTGTACTGTCCTTGCTACGCTTCCAGCTCACCAGGCCATCCATGAAGTAAGCCCGAGCGGCGCCCCCCATGCGTTGCTGGATGCGCTGCTTGAGCCGGGCTTCCCGCTCAGCCAGACGGGCCAGGCGCTCCCGGATATCCAGCATCTCGTTGAAGTCGCCGTTGAGTGCGCTGTCTTCAATGAGATCCAGGGCTTCGCCATCGTCACGAGGGTAGAGCGCCCGCAAGGCCTGGTCGGCGGAGTCGGAGCCATCGGCGTCGGGTGGGGTATCAATCTCCACCTGATGCCAGAAGGCCCGCTCCAGCTCGATCAGTTGGTTGATGACGGCTTCATCGCGCTCGATGCGATGCACCTGCAGCTCCTGTCCGCAGATCAGCACCGCGACGTCTGCCGCCTGTTTGCCGGTGACGGCCAGTTGATGTTGTACCTGACACTGGATGTACTCCGGTACGCCATCGGCCCAGAGCCGGGCTCCATTAAGGCCAGTGGTTTTGCATTCCAGGATCTGCACCTCTGGATTCCCCACAACGGAATAATCCAGATTGGCCAGCATCCAGGACTTGTCCGCATCCGGGTGCTGGAGCACAGCATTCACTCGCCGGACCTTATTGCCCGTCGCCTTGGCATAGGCCTCAGCCACCTTGGGTTCAAGCAGGTTGCCCCAGTACAGCGGGGTATGAATGTCGTCCGGGTCGGGAGCCGGTAACAGCTCATCCCGCCCGGTCTTGATCATCCACAGCTCCAGCGGCGACTGATATGGGTTGAGCCCTACTGCCGCAGCGGCATCGCTGGCGCCAATTCCTTGCTTGCGGACCTTGAGCCATTGTTCCCGGTTCATACCCTTGGTGGATACCAGACGCAGGGCTGGACGGGATGAGGGTTTGACAGCACGGGTTGTGCTCATGAGTGATCTCCTTCCAATTGGGTCAGCCGCTTGGCAAAGCGATCATGAAGATTGATCAGCCGATGGGTCTGGGGCGTCTGATCCGTGGGGATCTCATGACTGCCGCCTTGGCTGAAGAAGGTGACGACCAGCTCGGTGATCATCTGTTGAATGTCGGCATGAGATGGCAGATTGCCATCATTTTCCAGGAGCGAGGTGCCAAGCTGTTCGCCCAGAATGGATACCACCTCGTACTCGAATACCCCAGGAAACCCTTGCGGGCTGTACCAGTAGGGCTGCACCTGTTCCCAGATATCGGGGATGAAGTCGCACAGGGTGCTGATTAGTTCGATACAGCCGTTACCCCAGATTTCTAAAAGCTGGGTGCCGCGCTCTTTGTTCAGCATTACCCCTTCATGGAGAAAGGCGCCCCAGGTGGCGGCCAGATGTGGGGAGAGGGGTGGCCCAGAGAGACTCGCTTCCGGGGCCACACGGCTATCGTGATTACGTTCTGTCATGGTCAGGCTCCAAACAATAAAAAGCCCAACCGGCACAGAGCGGGTTGGGCTTTAGTTGAGGGAAAAGCGTGAGTAGGGAATCAGTCAGGCCACCAGTTCCAGGGTCTGGCTCAGAGCCCGCTGCTTGATCTGCGCGCCCTTGCCGAACCAGGCAGAGTCCAGCCGGTTGTCGGTACTGCGGGCGCGGCGTTCATGGTCCACGAACTCGGTCACGGCATTGAGCAGGCCGTAGGCCGTGTTCTTGGCAGATGGCAACTCCGCACCGCGACCGGCCCCGTCATACAACGCCATGGCCTTCTTCATGCCCTGTTCGTTGGGTTTCACCAGCATCTCACCCGACGAGTAGTTCACATCGGTGAAGACCGAGTGCATGACCTTCTCGGCGGTCTTGCGGGTGATGCGCCGCTCGCTGAGAGCCTTCAGCCGGTACATGAAGTCATCCCATGCAGAGACGGAGATCCCCAGCTGTTTCTTGACTGCCTGGGCATCGAAGGTGGTGTTGTGGCGGACCTTCACCGCCTGGCCGGCGCCATTGAGGGCCACCGCCAGGGTGTTGTTGCACACAACCCGGATGCTGGTGAACTGGGCGGTGGTAGCGAGGGTGCCGTCACAGGCCGTGGCCAGCAGCACATAGCCATTGGTCTGGTCATCGCCTGCCAAGGAACCTGTTTGCCCGGTGCGGGCCAAGGCCCACAGCTTGCGGCCCCCTTTAAGGACGCCAGCGGTTTCCAGCTCAAAGCCAGAGCGCTCAGTAAGATCCCGATAAAACTCCAGGATCTGCCGGGGCTGAACCACCTTGAAGCGGTTACTCACTACCGACAGAGGCGCCTGATTGTCTGAGCGGAACAGCACCTTCTGATCCGGGAAGGATGAGATCTGCCCGAGAGCGCCGGCCTCGCTGCTAATGAAACGGACAGGGGTCTCGCGGATCTCCCAGTCCATGCCGGCTTCCTGCATCCAGACATTGAGGGGTTGTTGGGCGGCGAGCTGGTTGCCCAACCCATGCCAGGGAGTACGGCCTGCATAAGCCATGCTTTCGACAAGATGTGCCATGGTAAATCTCCAAGAATAAGGATGAGCCCGAAGCGGGCGGATTAGCGAATGAGAAGAGGTGTTGAGCAGAGTCAGAGGTAGAGCAAATGCAGAAGAGGAAAGACTCAGATCCAGCCACGTTGGGCCAGGCTGACCCACTCGGAACGGGACACGACAAAGTGATCTAGTACCCGCACATCGATCAGGGCCAGAGCGTCCTTGAGCCGGGTGGTAATGGTGCGATCAGCCTGGGATGGCTCACAGCAACCGGAAGGGTGGTTGTGAGCAAAGATGACGGCAGCGGCATTGCAGGTCAGTGCACGCTGTACTACCACGCGGGGGTAAACAGCAGAGCTATCAATAGTGCCGTTGAACAAGGGTTCGAAACTGAGCACCTTATGTTTGTTGTTGAGGAAGATGGCCGCGAAGACCTCGTTCTTCTCCTGGGCCAGAGCCATCTGCAGGAACTGGGCGACATCGGTTGGCGCAGTGAGCGCCTCCCGACCGGTCAGCTCATCCAGCAAAATAGTGGCAGCTGTACTGACAATCTCCTCAGGCTTCACGCAGCCCTGTACGTGGTACAGGCCCTGCTCGTTCTTTACGAAAGTAGGAATATCCATAAAAACTCCAAAACGGCATAGAAAAGCCCGCGCAAGGCGGGCTCTGGCATGCAGTGAAAGGGGGGTGCGAAATACGGGCTAATCGGTGTCGAGTCGAAAGGCGTGGCCGCAATCCAGGCATTGCAGATTGTCGAGAAAGGTCTGGTCGAGCTTGTCACCGAGAGCGGCACCGGCCTCACCGCCGGCAACTCCCCCGATTAAACCGCCAATCAGAGCACCGGCGATGCCGCCGAGCAGTGATCCTCCCGGGCCTGCGACATAACCCAGGGTTATACCCACTCGGGCGCCACTGGTGGCTGCAGCCACGCCGCTAGCGGCACCGGCAGCTGTGCCGACGGAGCCACATACCCTGCGTCCATTGTGGAGTGCTGATACCCGGATAGATTGGCAGCTGGGGCATTGAATGATCATGAAACCTCCATGAAATGGGACCAGGAAGGCCATTCCTTCCTGGATTCATGGAAGTGGTATGTGTCTGAAATAATCTTGGTTAAAGTTGCTTGTTGATCTTAGGTATCAATCAACGTTTATTTGCGAAGGGAATACTGTTTTACCCCTTAATCAAAGCTGAGATTGCCATATTAGCTGTCTTTCCAAAGCCACTTTTGGATTGCTTTCCGATTTCCTAATACAACCTGCTGGGCGATGGCCTCACGACGATCCTGATCATCCAGTCGTAATAATTGCACGATGTAATTTGCCATGGCTGCCCGGCACGTAACGGCTAATACGCCACCTGTCATGCCATAGTCACGAGCAATCACGGCCTGCTGAGCCGGTGAAAGTCGTGGGTCGGGAATGATTTCTAGCGCTAGCGTTTGCTGCCAGGCGGTATCCTGCTCTGGGCCATGCTCTCCAGCTAGACTGATGTCTGGTTCATCCTGAATTCTGCTAAGCACAAAATCCCGATAGCCACTATTTTTTTCGCACCAGGCACGGACATGCCAGCGCAGGCCACTGTGTACCACTGTGTGGGGCTGGATGACCCGATATTCCGGTTCCGGATTGCTCAGGGATGCGTATTGGATTTCCACCCGTAGGTTGTCCCGGCAGGCTAGAAGAATCGGGCGCAGTACTGCGGGGCGTAGATCCCGGGAGGGGGGAAGCAGAACCTCCGTATTGAGCTCGCGCACATCCAGAGCTTCAAAAGCACAGCTCAGATCCTCCCTGGCATGCATCATCTGCAGGTATTCATCAGCTTCGCCGCGCGTGAACATCGGGTTGAACTGCTCTGATGGCCTGTACCCTTTGAGTGAACGGTCATAAATCAGATTGCCCGGCGCATATTCAGCAAGATAGTGATTAATGTCCTTGCTGGCCTGCTGCCTGCCAATACCGAATGCCCGCTGAAGATGGTTGGTCGTCAGTCGCCCCTCCCAGAGGGCGATTACCTCGATCAGTCTGTAGCGCAATAACAGATCCCAGCGCAGCGGCCAATCCGCTGCGTTTTTGCCCGCAACCCTTGCCATGGATGTGCTCCAAAAAGCGATATATGCCAAAAGACGACGTGTTCATGTATTCAGTATCGACATGACAATAATAAGTAAATAGCCTTTGGGTGTCATCATGGACGAGACAACAGCGGCAGGATGCCGCATCAGACTTAGGGAAAAGTGGCAAAGGAGAAAACAATGAAAGTCTATGCACTACTGATGCTGGTCCTGGCGGCCATGACCATTACAGGTTGTTCCGATCCCACCATCGATGCCTCCAGTGAGGCCAAGATGAAAGAGTCTGTGGCCAAGGTTCGGGAGTCATTGCCCGAAGCGAAGCGGACAGATTTTGATCAGGCGGTTCAGTTGATCGCCTTTAGTCAGATCGATATGAAAAGCCTGTTTGCCAATGGCGGTGCTGATGCGGGAGATATGGAAGGCAAAATGCGCGACGTCCTGAACGGCAAGACGGCGGCGCAGGTGCTGGCCCAGGCAGAGGAAATCCAGGCCGAACGCAAAGCCCGGGAGAAAGAGCAGGCACTGGCTGAGATCCGCGAACTCGTTACCAAACGGGAAAAGGCTGAGCAGGCCAAACAGCAGCTGGATAAGTTCCAGGTGGTTCGCTCCCGCTTCTATATGCAAGAAAGGCGATACCTTGGCGAGCAGCCGGTTATTGAGCTAACGGTGAAGAACGGTACGGATCAGGCCATCTCCCGTGCTTATTTCTCAGGCACTATTGCCAGCCCTGATCGGAGCGTACCCTGGCATGAAGACCAATTCAATTACAGCATTTCCGGTGGTCTGGAGCCGGGTGAGGAGGCCTCCTGGACGCTGGCTCCGAACAGTTATTCTGGTTGGGGTAAGGTGGATGCCCCTACAGATGCTGTGTTCACCGTGATGGTGGAAAAGCTGGATGGGCCTGATGGGGAGGTTCTGTACTCCACTAGAGATTTCAGCGAGCGAGATCGTAACCGGCTGACGGAGCTGAAAAAGCAATATGGCGTTGATTAAACTGGCCATCATCTAAATTGCAGAGAAATAGGGATGGGTAAAGTGTAGAGGGGGAGGCAGTCATAGCTCTTTGTGATAGCCTTCTCAAAAAAGTGAATATACTTCACGCGTCTTGAGAAGCTGCTTTGATGTCAAAGTGGCACTATGGCGAAGAGCGAAGAGCATTGGGATTCTGACAATGAGTAAGAATCGCCAAGCATTATGGAGCCTCGCCTCCCGCTGTATAGGGGTGTTGTGCCGGGGCAGGCAGGGGAAAAGGGATTTATGAAGTCTGTCAATTTCGAGTTTCTACGCCCGGCCAATGAGTCGCTGGCGGAAGTGGCCGGTTTGGCCGAGGCGGTCCTGCACATTGATCCCGGCAGCGCCCTGACCCGGCTCAGAGGCTTTGCAGAAGAAGTCACCAAGGCCATCTACAAAGAAGAGCTACTGCCGCGCCTGCCCCAGGCGACCTTCTACGAGTTGCTCAAAGACCCGGTGTTCACTGCCTGTACCAGCAAGCCGCTGATCTACCAGATCAATGCTCTGCGCATTCAGGGCAATGAGACCGCTCATGGTGCCAAGGGCTCCGTGCGGGATGCCAAACTGGCATTGGGTATAGCGCACCAGCTCGCCATGTACATGGCTATCAAGTATTACGGGAAGAAGAAGGCAGATATTCCCGACTTCCAGGAAATCCCGGATCAATCCGCTGCGCTTGGCGAACTAAAGCAATCGGTTAGTGCTTACAAGGAAAAGCTGGAAGCCCGGCAGGAAGAGGTAAAGGCTCTCCTGGATGAGCTGGATAGAGAGCGGACAAAAAATGTTCAGCATATCGATCCGCCCCAGCCTGTAGAGCAAAAAGAGAAGCACCAGAAAAGCCAAGCGGTTGCCGATAGCCTGCAGTGGAACGAGGCCAAAACCCGCAAGCAGCTCATTGATGTAATGCTCACCAAGGCAGGCTGGGATGTGGATGACCCGGAGCAGGTAGGCCAGGAAATCGAAGTGGATTTCCCCAATAACCCCTCAGGCAAGGGCTATGCCGACTACGTGCTGTGGGGCGATAACGGCCAGCCCTTGGCTGTCGTGGAGGCTAAGAAGTCAGGAAACACCAGCTTGCAGGCGGGCCGCGAGCAGGCCCGTTTGTATGCTGATGCTTTCGAGCGCATGGGCTACCAGCGACCGGTCATCTTCTACAGCAACGGCTATGAAACCTTCATCTGGGATGACCACCAATACAATTCGTACCGCCAGGTCTACGGCTTCTATAGCAAAGACAGCCTCAATTACCTGATTTACCAGCGCCACTACCGCGCCGCCGAACTGGAGAAATTCAACCCGGAGCTGCGCATTGCGGATCGCCCCTATCAGATTGAAGCCATCAAGACGGTTGCTGCTCACTTCCAGGGCCAGCGCCGCAAGGCCTTGATCATTCAGGCCACTGGCACCGGGAAAACCCGTGTGGCTATTGCCCTGGGCGAGCTATTGTTGCGCACCGGCTGGGCCAAGCGGGTATTGTTCCTTTGCGATCGCAAGGAGCTGCGCATTCAGGCGGATGATGCCTTCAAGCAGAACCTGCCCAGCGAACCGCGCTGTGTCATCGGCGAAACCAATCAGATCGACCAGAATGCGCGCATCTACATCGCCACCTATCCCGGCATGATGAACCGCTTCGCGCAGCTGGACGTGGGCTTTTTCGACCTGATCATCGCTGATGAATCCCACCGCAGTATCTACAACAAATACCGGGATCTGTTTGACTATTTCGATGCGCTCGAAGTGGGGCTCACCGCCACCCCGGTGAAATTCATCAGCCGCAACACCTTCGACATGTTCGGCTGTGAAACCACCGACCCCACCTTCGAATTTGGTCTGGATGCGGCTATCAACAACGAACCGCCGTACCTGGTCCCGTTTCGGGTTAAGGATCTCACCACCGATTTCCTGCGTGATGGCATTCACTACAACGACCTGGACGATGCGCAAAAGCAGCGGCTGGAAGAAGATCTGGGAGAGGAAGAAGCCCGCAACACCACCATTGCCGGCAAGGACATTGGCCGTAAGATCTTCAGCGAAGATACCGACCGCATCATCCTGGAAAACCTGATCAATAACGGCATCAAGGATGAAACCGGCTCCCTGGTGGGTAAGACCATCATTTTTGCCCAGCGCCAGGACCACGCGGAGCGCCTTGAGACCCTGTTCTGCAAGCTCTACCCGCAATATGGCACCAAGGTATGCAAGGTCATCCACAACAAGGTTCCCCATGTGGATAGCCTGATCAAGGAATTCAAGAAAGCCGACAACGACTTTCGCATCGCCATTTCCGTCGACATGCTCGACACCGGTATTGACGTCCCCGAAGTGGTCAACCTGGTCTTCGCCAAGCCGGTCAAATCCTGGGTCAAGTTCTGGCAGATGATCGGTCGCGGTACCCGTCTTTGCCCCAACCTGTTTGGCCCCGGCAAGGATAAAACCGAATTCCTGATCTTTGATCATTACAGCAACTTCGATTTCTTCGAGCAGGAATACAAAGAACCGGAAGACACCGGTGGGAAATCCCTGCTACAGACCACCTTCGAGGCGCGTCTGGAGCTGGCCGAAAGCGCACTCAAGAACAACAATGCCCCGGCCTTTGATGCCGCCATCGCGCTGCTTCAGGCTGATATCAATGACCTGCCGGAAACCAGCGTTGCCGTAAAAAGAGAGTTGCGCCTGGTGCACCAGCTTCAGCAAACCGATGCGCTGAAGAAATTCGAGGCCTCGACCCGGCATAAGCTTGCCGAAACGCTAGCGCCCCTTATGTCGGCCAGAGTATTGCGAGACAAGCACGCCACCGCGCTCGATAAGCTGATCGCCAGCATCCAGCGCTGCCTGGTGGAGAAGGCCTCTTGTTTTGAAGATGGCCGGGATGAATTCCTGGCCGAACTGGACAAGCTGGCGGTGAATATCCAGGCCGTCCGGCAAAAAGATGCCCTGATTGCCGACGTACGCAGTGCAGGCTTCTGGCAGCAGCCCAGCATCGAGAAACTGGAAAATGCCCGCAGCGGGTTGCGCGGCATCATGAAATACAAGCAATCCGGCGGAACAGGCGGCTACACCACGCCTTCTACCGGTACGTCTGATGGTGGAGTAGAGGAAGGGGAGCGGCAAGTCACCATCGCCGGTGCCAACGAAGCCATGATTTACCGCCGCCGGCTGAAAGGCATTCTTGATGACATGCTGGCGGCTAACCCAGTGTTGCAGAAAATCAGACAGGGTGAGCCCATTGCCGTGGCAGAGCTGGAAACGCTCACCTCCACCATCCTCACCAGCCATCCCGGCGTCAGGCTTGAAGTGCTTAACGACTTCTATGGACGAACCGCAGACCAACTGGCTGTCACCGTCCGGGAGATTATCGGGTTGGACCCGCAGGCAGTGGAAAACCACTTTAAACAGTTTCTCCACCAGCACCCCAGCCTCACTGCCCAGCAGGTGCGTTTCATGAACCTGCTCAAGAACCACATTGCCCAGTATGGCTCCATCGTCGTAGACAAGCTCTACGAGGCACCGTTCGACAGCATCTCGCACGAGGGCATCGACGGCGTCTTCAGCCCCGAAGATGTGGATGACCTCATTGCCGTGCTGAAACCCTTTCTGCGCCAGGATGATGCGCATTGATTGACCAGGAATAAGGACGAAGGATGCTCTGGAATACTGAACATAGCGTGGTAATGGCTATTGCTGCTGTAGCCTTTATCGGCATGGGCTATCTACTGGCCGCCCTGAAAGCAACGAAACGGGTTTCCGGGCTGGAAGGTCAGCTTGATCAGGCCAACGCGGACCTGCAAGAAACCCAGGGGCAGCTGGCACAGGCCCAACAAGAAGCCGCAACGCTAAAAGTAACCACTCACCAGCAAGAACTGGAAATGAGCAAGCTGACTTCCGAGCTTGCCACAGAGCAGGGCCGTGTTAAGGAGCGCCAAACACTTCTTGAAGAGCTTCAGGCCCAGTCAGCATCAGAGCTCCAGCAGGCGCGCGACGAATTGCGAACCATTCGCGATGAAAAACACAGTGCAGAGAAAAGCCTGGAAGCTGCCAAGTCTGATATCCGTGCCAGCGCGAAACGCCTGGAGGACGCCAATTCCCGCATTCAGGAGCTGAAAGATCAGGTCACTGAAAATGCACAAGCCCATAAGGCCTTGAATGAGCGCTACCTCAGCCTGAACAACGAGCACACCGAACTGAAGACCAACTTGGAGAGGAAGGAAGAGCACTACAAGGAGCAGTTAGAACAACTGGGCGAGGCCCGGCAGTCCCTAACCAAGGAATTCGAAAACCTGGCCCACAAGATCTTCGAGGAAAAGGGCAAGACCTTCACCGATACCAGCAAGGCCAGCATCGACGTAATGCTCAAGCCTTTCCGTGAGCAGATTGAAGGCTTCCAGAAGCGCGTCAACGAAGTGCATGAATCCTCCGTGCGTGGCCAGACGGAGATGAACGGCAAAATCCGTGAAGTGCTGGAAATCGGCATGAAGATGAGCGCCGAAGCCAACAACCTCACGTCGGCCCTGAAGGGCGACTCCCAGCAGCGCGGTGCCTGGGGCGAAGTGCAGCTCCGCCGCACCCTGGAAATGAGCGGCCTGATCGAAGGTGATCATTACGATGCCCAGAGCGAGTTCAAGGATGCCGAAGGCAAGAGAAAGCGCCCGGATTACCTGATTAAGCTGCCGGACGGCAAGCACATCATCATCGACAGCAAGGTATCCCTGGTGGCCTATGACAAGGCCGTCAGCGCGGAAACCCCGGAAGAGCACCGTCTGGCCATGGATGAACACGTCAAGGCCATCAAACGCCATATCGATGACCTTGAAGGCAAGGATTACACCAACCTTATCGGCATGCGCAGCCCCAGCTTCACCCTCATGTTCATGCCCATCGAGCCCGCCTATATCGAGGCCCTCAAATACGACAAGGGGCTGTTCGAATACGGCTACAAGAAGAACATCGTGCTGGTCTCCCACACCACACTCATCCCCATCCTGCGTACCGTTTCCAACCTGTGGATGATCGAGCGTAGCAATGCGGAAGCCCGCGAGATCTCCGAAAAGGCGGGCGAAATTTTTAATCAGGTTTGCACCGTGGCAGAGCGGCTCAACAAGCTGGGCGGCACCCTGAAAACCGTCAGCAGCCACTACAACAACACCATAACAGCACTGGCGGGCCAGCAAGGCCTGTATGGGAAAGTGGAGCGCTTCGGCCAGCTTTCTACCAAAGTCAGCAAGTCACTGCCAAGTCTGGAGCCAGTGCATACCGATATTGAATCCGAGCGCCTTGCCTTGATCGTTGAGCCACTGGAAGAACCAGAGGCGCCAGATGAGGAAACAACCGCTCAGGGCGAATCGATAGACCAGATCAGCGACCAATTACACACAGATGCTGACGAATCAGCAGATGAAACACCGAATCAAGAGATCAACTAAATGCTCACAGGCCAGCTAAAAAACGACATCGACAAACTCTGGGAAAAGTTCTGGACCGGGGGTATCACCAACCCCCTCACGGTCATCGAGCAGATCAGCTACCTCATGTTCGCCCGCATGCTCGACATGCAGGAAGAAGTGGCCGAGCGAAAAGCCGCCCGCAGTAAGAAGGAGTTCGACCGCCTGTTCCCGAACACCACGGAAGGTCAGCTGCTGCGCTGGAAGAACTTCAAGAACCTCAGCGGCAAGGAGCTGCACAAGCACCTGAAGGATGAGGTCTACCCCTATTTCGCCAGCCTCGGGCAACATGCGGAAGAAGAGGGGCTGGGCACCGAAGGCAGCGCCACCCAAGCACTGGGCCACATCGGCGAATACATGCAGGACGCCGATCTGGAGATCAAGAACGAATCCGTCCTGGTTTCCGCCGTGGAAATGGTCGATAACCTGCCGCTCACCCAGAGCGACGTGAAAGGCGACATCTACGAATACCTGCTCAGCAAACTCACCACCGCCGGTATCAACGGCCAGTTCCGCACCCCGCGTCATATCATCGACGCCATGGTAGAACTGATCGACCCACAACCCACCGATATCATCTGCGACCCGGCCTGCGGTACCGCCGGTTTCCTGGCCCGCACCATGGAATACCTCAACCGGGTGCATTCCAGCGACGCCGGTACCTTCGAAGACGAAGACGGCAACAAACACTACACCGGCGACCTGCTGGAACCCTACCGGGAACACATCAACAAACAGATGTTCTGGGGCTTCGACTTCGATACCACCATGCTGCGCGTCTCCAGCATGAACATGATGCTCCACGGCGTAAACGGCGCCAACATCCTCTACCAGGACAGCCTCAACAAATCGGTAAAGGAAAACTACCCGGAACAGGAAGAAGACTTCTTCGACATCATCCTCGCCAATCCGCCCTTTAAAGGCAGCCTGGATGAAACCAACACCAATCCGGATGTGCTCGGCCTGGTCAAAACCAAAAAGACCGAGCTGCTGTTTGTTGCCCACATCCTCCGCGCCCTCAAGCTCGGTGGCCGCGCCGCCGTCATCGTTCCCGATGGCGTGCTGTTCGGCTCCTCCAAGGCTCACCAGCAATTGCGCAAGGAACTCATCGAAAACAACCAGCTCGAAGGCATCGTCAGCCTCCCCAGCGGCGTGTTCAAACCCTACGCCGGTGTCAGCACCGCTATCCTGCTCTTCACCAAAGGTGGCAGCACCGAGCGAGTCTGGTTTTACGACCTGCAAGCCGACGGCTACAGCCTGGATGACAAGCGCACCCCGCTGAAAGGCGAAGGCGGCGATGACCTGCCAGATGCCATTGCCAAATGGAAGCAGTACAGAGAATTGGTCGAAGCCAACGCTAGCGACAAGAAAATAGAAAAGGCATTCGGAGACAAGACCCGGAAAGCCTTCGTCGTCAACGCCGCCGACATAGCCGGCAACAAGTACGACCTTTCCATCAACCGCTACAAAGAAGTGGTGTACGAAGAGGAGGAGTACGAAGAACCGAAAGTGATCCTCAAGCGGCTACTGGCGCTGGAGGAGGAGATTATGGGGGATTTGAAGGATCTGGAGGGGATGCTGTGAGTTGGCCTTCGGTGAGGCTGGGAGAGTTGGTGGCGATTAAAACAGGCCGACTAGACGCAAATGCTGCAGATGATAATGGCTTGTATCCATTTTTTACTTGCTCGCGAGAGACGTTGAGAATCAACGCACACGCCTTTGATTGTGATGCGGTTTTAATTGCTGGTAATGGAGACCTAAATGTTAAGCATTATAAAGGGAAGTTTAATGCGTACCAGAGAACGTACGTCGTTACTTCTCTGTCAGGGGAAATTTTAGATTCTCGATATCTTTACTATTTCATGAGTAAGTACGTCGATCGTTTGCGAGAGTTGAGTATCGGTGGGGTAATTAAATATATAAAAATTGGCATGCTTACAGATGTAGAGATCCCTCTTCCCCCACCGGAAGAACAAAAACGCATCGCCACCATCCTCGACAAAGCCGACGCCATCCGCCGTAAACGCCAGCAAGCCATCCAGCTCGCCGACGAATTCCTCCGCACCGTATTTCTGGATATGTTCGGTGATCCAGTGACGAACCCGAAGGGGTGGAAAATTGAAAAAATTGATGATCTTTGTGAGGTTCAAGGTGGACTGCAAGTAAGTAAAAAACGATCAGAACTTTCTATTTCTGCCCCTTACTTGCGAGTAGCAAATGTGCTTAGAAATAGTCTCCACTTGGACGAGATCAAAGAGATAAACCTTACTCAAGATGAATATGATCGAGTTAGGTTAAAGCGCGATGATGTTTTGATAGTTGAGGGGCATGGAAATCCAAATGAAATCGGTAGAAGTGCTCTCTGGACTGGAGAAATTGATGGCATGGTTCACCAGAATCACTTGATTCGTGTTCGAGTTAAGTCTAAGGAAATCTGTCCTCGATTTGTAAATGACTATATCAACTCGCCAGGAGGGCGAGTTCAAATGATGAAGGCTAGTAACACGACATCGGGATTGAATACGATAAGTACAGGTATTGTTAAGTCGACTGAAATTATTGTGCCTCCTGTTTGTCTTCAAGATAAATACATGTCTGTGGTGAGTAAGTTTGGAGATGTTCTTGTTAAGAAAAGAATGTATGAAAACGGGATTGATTTAAGCTTTTTTTCGTTAAGCAAAAAAGCTTTTCAAGGCAATCTTTAGGTGGGAGGCCGGCTGTGAGTAAAAGCACATTCAAGGTAGATACACGTTTAGCCTATTTGCTAAGTGAGAATTACCGATCACCGGAAAAAGCCCTGAAGGAGCTGGTAGATAATGCTTGGGACGCTGAAGCGCTAAGGGTGAGTATTTCGCTGCCAGAACCAATGAGCGGTGATGCCGTTATTGTGGAAGATGATGGTGCGGGTATGACCTTGAATGAGTTGCAGAATGAATACCTGAATGTGGCCAGAAATCGCCGTCAGCGGAGTGGTGATTTTACGCCAAATTTACGGCGAAAGGTAAAAGGCCGCAAGGGGATCGGTAAGTTTTCGGGGTTGATGTTTGCTGCATCGATGACCTTGGAGACACGCGCAAGAGGGAAGCAATCCACCTTCTGTCTCGATCGGGATCTTTTGGAGAGCTCTGAGGGATTGCCTGAAATGCCCTTGGAGATAGTGAATTCAGATGTTTCCCCGGATGTGCATGGTACCCGTATTAATCTGGCTGAGTTGAACCAGAGCCAAAAGTTCCCAAATGAAAATAAGCTAAAACAAGTGCTTATTGCAGATTATGGTCGAGAAGAAGGCTTTGAGATTGTAATTAACGGAAAGTCTTTGGGGGTGGACGACCTTCAGGGAGAATATAAAGAAGAATCAATTCAATTAAGTTCAGGTGAAGCAAGATTGCGCTGCACAGTTAGTGACCAGAAGCGTAAATTGCGAAAACCGGGAATTACAGTCCGCATCGACGGTAAGGTCGTTGGTGATCCCTCTTTTTTTGGTCTGGATAAAGAAGAAGATATTCCTCGTAAACTGCTGGATAAGTGTTACGGCGAGATTGAAATTGTTGGTTGCTCCGATGATGTAACTGCAGACTGGGGTGCAATTATTGAAGGCAGTAAGACCGAGCAAGATTTGATTTCTTCTATTCAGCCCGCCCTGCGAGAACAGCTAAAATCTGTTTACGGTCAGGAAATGCATTTAGCTCAGGCAAGATTGAGGAAAAAAGCCAAGGATCGCATATCGAGGCTTCCTGAAAATCGGAGAGCTTTTGCTGATGAAGCGATAAAGAAGATTCTTGACCGGTTTTATCAAGAGCCAGAGGATAAGCTGGAGCCAGTAGTTAATGTGCTGCTGAATGCGATCGAGCTCAATGATTACCGGGTTGTGCTAGAGCATATTAATGATGCAAAGCGGTCGGAAGTAAGTCGTTTCTCCGAGGCTCTGGAAGAGTTTGGAATGACAGAGCTGGCGATGGTGGCAGAACAGGCAAGGAGCCGACTTCGTTTCCTGGACTACCTTGAAGGTATGTGCGGAAGGAAGGAAACCTTGGAGGCTCATGTTCATAAAGCGATTGAAAAAAATCTTTGGATCTTTGGTGCGGAGTACAGCCTGTTTAGCTCAAATGAAACGTTAAGACGCCAAGTTGAAGTTTACTTGAATAGTAAGTATGTGGGCGATAGGGCAGATAGGCGGCCTGATTTATTTCTCACCGAGAATATAAATGGTGAGCGTCTGCTAATCGAATTTAAGCGGCCAAATCATTCTTTAAGGTTTGAAGATTATCAGCAAGCGACAGCTTACAGAAACGACTTTCATCAAAATGGCATTGATAAGCAGATCAATGTGATTTTGATCGGAGGGAAGCTTGGCAATGATTTGTCTATCCAGGAGCGGCGGGAGCCGAATGTTAAAATAATGGCATTTTCTGATTTAATCTCCTCGGCTAGACGTCAGTGCCAATGGTTATTGGAGGCGAGATGAATGGGGGAATGCTGACGGGGTTTGCGGTATATGGATTTTGAGGCGTTCGTGTAGATGCTCCGTTTGTTGCTTTGTAGTTGTTGCCTGGTTAAATTGTACTTAATTGTTTTTTTTTGGTTTATTTATTTGTTTTAAATCAATGAGTTATGATGTTGGTGTGTAGTTATGAGTGGGTCTGGTATGGATTTTCCTTTGAGGCTGGTGAGTCCTGATTTTGACTCGCCGCTAACAGATACATTGATGGAGCTGAACCACCTTCGCAGACTGAAACTGGGTGGGACAACGGCCCCATGGATGTTTTTTCAGCTCAAGAATATCTTTCATATTTTGGAGAGTATTGGCTCGGCTCGTATCGAGGGAAACCGGACCACCATCTCGGAATACATTGAGCAAAAAATTGAGCATGGGGAGCGCTCTAGCGAAAGGTTCTCCGAGATCGCCAATGTTGAAAAGGCGATGGAGTTTATTGAAGAGCAAATTGATGAAGGTACTGAGATAACCCATGTCTTTATTCGTGAGCTGCATAACCTTGTCGTTGATGAGCTGAGCGAAGAGGGGGATAAAACACCAGGTGCGTACCGAAAATGGAATGTTCAGATACAGGATGCGATGCATGTTCCTCCAGAGGCGCATTCTGTTCAACCTTATATGGATGAGCTGGTTGCCTTTATCAACCGGGATGATCCATCGAAATACGACCTTCTAAAAACCGCGATAGCACACCATCGTTTCACTTGGATTCACCCCTTTGGGAATGGTAATGGCAGGGTCGTTAGATTGCTGACGTATTCGTTGCTGATCAAATACGGATTTAACGTCAAGAGCGGGAAAATTCTTAATCCAACAGCGGTATTTTGCAATGACCGGGACGTGTACTACGAGCGCCTTGCTGAGGCGGATATTGGCACGGATGCAGCGTTGCTCAACTGGTGTGACTATGTATTAAGCGGGGTGCTGGGTGAGGTAACCAAGCTTAACAAGCTGCTGGATTTCGAATTTTTGCTGGAAAGAATCTTGCTGCCGACTCTGCTAAAGAGCGAAGAGCGGCGACATATTACCAGGGCGGAATCAAAAATTCTGCAGGCTGGAGTACGCAAGCAGAGTTTCAAGGCAGGGGATATTAATAAGTCTTTCGATGGCCTGGATGCCCGACAAAGAACCCATAAAATTGCCAAGATGAAAGATGCAGGGCTGATAAAACCTTTAAAGCCGGGTGGCCGCACTTACCATGTCAGCTTTATGAATAACTTCTTGATGAGAAGCCTGATTCAGGTGCTGGAAAGCGAAGATTTCATTCCACCGATTGATCGCTAGAGGATAAGGCCGTTAGCGGCCAATTTGCTGTGAGGGATAAGGCTATGTCTGACGGGGATACGTCAAAAATAAAAATCCACTCCACCCTGGTGGAAAAGATCAACTTCGCCTGCCACCAGAGCGCCTTTGCGGTGCTGCGTGAATTGCAGGTCGAGAATCTGGATGAAGAGCAGGATCTGTCAGACCTGGCGGTGACATTAGAAGCCTCCCCGGCGTTTGTGAAGTCGAAGACCTGGACGGTTGACCGGTTGGCGGCGGGTGGTCTGCTGGCCATGAAGGACCGTGACCTGGAGCTGGATGGCGGTTTCCTGCTGGGGCTGGCGGAATCCATGCGCGGTACCGTGACGATTCGGGTCACACAGGGTGAGCAGTGTCTGGCTGAATTGGTGATCCCGGTTGAATTGCTGGCCTGTAATGAGTGGGGCGGTGCTACCTATATCCCTGAGCTTCTTGCAGCGTTCTGTACACCTAACGATCCTGCGGTGGACCGCTTGCTGGGGCAGGCCAGCCAGATTCTTCGTAAGGCGGGCAAGTCGGGGAGTATCAATGGCTATGATTCCGGCAGCCGTGAGCAGGTGTGGCTCATGGCCTCGGCCATTTATTCCGCCATTGTCAAAATGCAGGTGGGCTATGCGCTGCCACCGGCCAGTTTCGAGAGTAATGGCCAGAAGATTCGCCTGCCCAGCCAGATTGAAAGCGCCAAGGTGGCCACCTGCCTCGATACCACCCTGCTGTTTGCCGCAGCGCTGGAACAGGCGCAGTTGAATCCGCTGGTGATTCTTACCCAAGGACATGCGCTGGTGGGACTATGGCTGGACAAGGAAGATCTATCCAGTGTGGTAGTAGATGAGGCGGAAACCCTGCGCCAGCGTATACCCCTAAAAGAACTGATCCTGATTGAAACCACTTTCCTGACCAATCACCCGGCGCCGCCTTTCTCCCAGGCCGTGAAAGAAGGCTGCAAGCAGGTGGCGCTGGAAAGGGATAGCGAATTTGTCGCCGCCATCGATATTCGCCGTGCGCGGGCGCATCGGATCAACCCCATTAGTCTGAAGACACAGATTGCCGGGCTTGCCGAGTCCGCTGATGTGGAAGGCGAGGTCGAGCCGGGGCTGGAGGCAGCACCGGTAGATTTGCCGTCGGGCACGGTGCATGTGGAAGAAGATGTACCAGAAGATACCCCGGGTGGTCGTCTGGAGCGTTGGCAGCGCAAGCTGCTGGATTTGTCGGCGCGCAACCCCTTGCTCAATCAGAAGCCCAGTAAAAGCAGTTTGCCCCTGGTATGCCATGACCCCGGTGAGCTGGAAGATGTGCTGGCCACTGGGGCACGGATTTCTATTGCGCCTTTCCCGCAGTTGAAGACGCAGGATCAGGATTCTGACATCCACCGGCAGCGTACCGGTGAAGAGCTGAAAGAAGTCTATGCCCGCGATGCGCTGGCCAAGAAGCAGGTGCTGGTGGAGCTGACTCAGGAGGATCTGGATAAGAGGGCAGTAGAGATTTACCGCAAGGCACAGACATCGCTGAAAGAGGGCGGCTCCAATACCCTGTTTTTGGCCGTGGGTTTCCTGCTGTGGAAGCCTCAGGACAAGGATAACCGCCGTTACCGTGCGCCGCTGATTTTGTTGCCGGTCTCTCTGGAGCGCAAGTCTGTGCGTAGCGGTGTGAAGATGGTGGCAAATGATGATGAGCCCCGTTTCAACACCACTCTGCTGGAATTGCTGAAAAAAGACTTCGGCATTGAGATTCATGGCCTCAGTGGTGCCTTGCCTGAGGATGATAGTGGCGTGGATGTGGGGGGCATCTGGAATCGGGTGCGCCATGCCATCAAGGAGGTGCCTGGCTTTGAAGTGGTCGAAGAGACCGTGCTGGGTCACTTCTCCTTTGCCAAATATCTGATGTGGAAGGATCTGGTGGATCGCTCAGAGGCGCTGAAAGAAAGCCCGGTGGTTCGCCATTTGCTGGACACCCCCCGTGAGGCGTATGAAAGCGATATCCGATTTGTTGACCCCAAAGAGATTGATCGCGAATACACCCCGGCTGACTTGCTGACGCCGCTGCCGGCGGATTCGTCGCAAATGGCGGCTATTGCCACGGCGGATCGCGGCAAAGACTTTGTCATCATCGGCCCGCCTGGCACCGGTAAGAGTCAGACTATCGGCAACCTGATTGCGCACATGCTGGGCAAGGGCAAGAAGGTGCTGTTTGTCTCTGAGAAGACCGCCGCCCTGGAGGTGGTGCACCGGCGTCTCAAGGATATTGGCCTGGGCCAGTTCTGCCTTGAGTTGCACTCAAACAAGGCAAAGAAAGCCGATGTGCTGGATCAGCTGCGCACCTCCTGGAATAGCGCTTCCCAGTCCACGGTCAGTGACTGGAAGGCGGAGGCGGAACGGCTTAAGGCACTGCGTGATCGCCTGAACCGGGTGGTGAATGCCCTGCATCAACGTCACCGTAATGGCATGACGGCGCACTATGCCATCGGTGTGAAAGTGCGTGATGCCGACCTGGCGGCCAAGGTGAAGCTGAGTTGGCCCAATGCGGCCTATCACGACGAAGCGCAACTGCAGAAGCTGCGTGAAATGGCTGAGTTGCTGGCGGTTCAGGCCAAGGCCGTGGGTAATCTGGTAGACCACCCGCTGGCATTGATCAGCAATTTTGACTGGCGGCCTCAGTGGGAAGAAGAGGTGGTGGGTGCCGCCCGCAGCCTGAAAGCCAGTGGGGCGCAGTTGGCCGACAAATTGGCGTCGCTTGAGAAAGCCCTGGGCATCAGCCTGGGTGTGGTGAGCCTGGTCAAGGTGGATGCCATGGCCGAGTGTGGTCAAGTATTGCTGGACGCCTACCGTCAGCAGGCCTCTTTTGCGCTGGAGCCGGATGCAACGGATCGACTGGATGCGCTGGAAGAAGCCGTTACACAGCTGAAGGCCTACATTGAGACCCAAACGAAGCTGAGTTGCACCTATGAGCCGCTGGCTTGGCAGAAGCTGGATGCGGCGGTGCTGGGGCAAGCCTGGGCGGAGGCTAATGATGCCTGGTGGCCCAAGAGCTGGTTTGCCAAGCGCAAGGTCGTCAAGCAAATGCGCGAGGACGGAGCGCAGGGTGATCCGGACCCCACCAATGATATTCCCGTGCTAAAACAGTTGCGGGAAATCGGTGGCCATATCGACCGTCTTGATGGCGTGCTGAAAGGCCTGCGGGAATGGGATTCCTATAATTCAGACCCGAGCGCCATGGCCGCGCTGAAGACGCTAGGCTCACGGGCTCGTGTTGCAGTTGGCAAGCTGGCAGATGATGCGGAATCGCTGGCGACCCTGCGCGGTAAGATTCGTACGCTGCTTTATGACGCCAACGACTTGCTAGCACCGGATGCGCCAGTGGGACGAACCATCAATGATTTCAAGGCGGCGTTCGAAGCCTTCTCTGCAAACAAGGAAAAGTTCGAAGCGCTGATTGGTGCGTCGCTGGATGGTCGATTGCTTGACGGTGTGCCCGCCCTTGAGTCTCTGGGCACACAGTGCCAGGAGATTATCGATAACCACATCGCGCTGCGGGACTGGTGCGCCTGGGTGCGACGCCGCTCCGAGGCACTGGATTTCCAGCTCGGCCCGCTGGTCGAAGCCATCGAAAATGGCTCTGTGCCCGCCGACCAGGTGGAAGAGGTCTTCGAGGCCGCTTATTGCAGCTGGTGGTCGTCGGCGGTGATCGGTGAGGATGAGGTGCTGCGTACTTTCTCTTCTCCCGAGCATGAGGCAGCGATTGAGAATTTCCGCGAACTGGACACCCGATTCAGTGATCTGACGGCGAAGTATATTGCCGCAAATCTGGCCGGGGAGATTCCGGACCAGGAGACTACCAAGAAGAAGTCGTCCTGGGGCGTGCTGGCCCATGAGCTTCAGAAGAAAATGCGCCACAAGCCCGTTCGGGAAATGATGGAAACCATCCCGGACGTGATCACGACACTGGCGCCGTGCCTGATGATGTCGCCCCTGTCGATTGCCCAGTTCCTGTCCGCCGGGCAGGCACAGTTCGATGTGGTGATTTTCGATGAGGCCTCCCAGATCACCGTGTGGGATGCGGTGGGCTCACTGGCCCGTGGTAAGCAGGTGATTGTGGCCGGTGATCCAAAGCAAATGCCGCCCACCAACTTCTTTGGTCGTTCTGACGATGACCCTGATGGCGATATCGATGGCGAGGGGGATCTGGAAAGTATCCTGGATGAACTGATCGGCGCCAGCATTCCTCAGCGTGTGCTGAACCTCCATTACCGTTCTCGCCGGGAAAGCCTGATTGCCTTCTCCAACAGCCGCTACTACGACAGCTCCCTGATCACCTTCCCGGCGCCAGTGCACCCCGACAAGGGTGTGTCACTGGTGAAACCAGAGGGCTTCTATGCCCGAGGTAAGGCCCGTCATAACCAGGGTGAAGCCAAGGCCATTGTGGCGGAGATCGTGCGCCGCCTGACGTCAGACGACCCGTCTGTTCGTAGCCAATCCATTGGGGTGGTGACGTTCAATACCGAACAGCAGAGTCTGATTGAGGATCTGCTGGACAAGGCAAGAGCGGAAGACCCGGGCATCGAATGGGCCTTCTCCGAGGACGAACTGGAGCCGGTATTCGTGAAGAACCTGGAGACCGTGCAGGGTGATGAGCGGGACGTGATCCTGTTCAGCATCACCTATGGCCCGGATGAAGCCGGCCACGTCACCATGAATTTCGGCCCACTCAACCGGACTGGCGGCGAGCGCCGCTTAAACGTGGCCATGACACGAGCGCGCTCCGAAATGATGGTGTTCTCCAGCATGCCGGCGGAGCGTATCGATCTGGCTCGCACTCAGGCACGGGCGGTGGCCGATCTGAAGCACTTCCTGGAGTATGCCGAACGTGGTGCCGCCGCCCTGGGCGCGGCGGTACACGGCTCCATGGGCGACTTCGAATCCCCCTTCGAAGTGGCCGTGGCCAGAGGGCTACAGGAAAAAGGCTGGACGGTGCATCCCCAGATTGGCGTCTCCGCCTACCGCATCGACATGGGCATTGTTCACCCCGACAAGCCTGGTATCTATCTGGCCGGCATCGAGTGCGATGGCGCCATGTACCACAGCTCCGCCTATGCCCGAGAGCGAGACAAGATCCGGCAGGGGGTGCTGGAGGGGCTAGGCTGGACCCTGTTCCGGGTGTGGTCTACGGATTGGTGGACGAATAAACACAAGGCTTTGGAAGAGGTGGATGCTGCATTGCGTGAACAGCTGGATAGGAGCCGACAAGAGTAGCCGCTGTCGATAGGTGCTATGCCCCTCCGTCATGAGGAGGGGCTGTGGCGGTTAAGATTTTGGGTAAGACTCGTAGAAATCTTTTCCTGATTGCTTTTTAGAGGTGACTACTTCGATCTTGATATCTGGACCGAATTTGAAAATGACTTTTCCGTATAGGCAAATTGGGATTTGATAGTTCACAGAAAACCGTCTATCTGGGCTGCCGTCTTTGTTTGGGTGCTTCCAGGTTTTCCCTGTGATCGAGGCATCTTCTGGCGGGTTTTCATCAATCACGCTTTCAAAGCTATAACTGGGCTTTGCATCGTTATAGTTGAGTGGCTCGATCTTGAGGCCGTTAAAAAACAGTATCCCCTCGGGAAGAAAATAGAATGATCCCTGTTTGGTGTGTAGTGAGGGAAAGCTTATGTTGCTCCTGATCCAAGGGGGTGGTGTTTTCCCAACGTTACAACGACTCATATCAATCAGTGAACTGGCCCCAGCATGCCGCTTTTGCTCATGAAAGCCGAAAATTGATTCGGATTTATCTAAAGTCCATAGTTTATGGTTTTCTTCTAGGAATCCAAAAGAACGCATTAGTGATCGGTAATGTTCCGGAAGTGAGTCTGTATCATAGCTAATTTTAATGAACCGACGTTCTTTGTCCCATCTTCTTGTGATGATGTGAATGGGAATCCAGAAGGCAAGGATAATAAGAAAAGCGTCTCCGGCCTTAACCGATAGAGCTAGGACTAAAAGAGCCGCGCCAGACCAGAATGTTAGGCTTTTGAAGTTAAATAGATGTGCAGACTCTTCTATTCGCTCCGAAATTTGCTCAAGATTCTTCGGTGGCGGAGGAGTTTCTGCCTGGATGTTATTGGGGGCATTATTTACTTGATCGTGGTTTGGCTCAGGGTTGGGGGAATCAGATGAATACCAGGCCATGGGGGCTCCGTGCCAGAGGAGGTTTCGTAGTCTAAAAGCCTATTTTTACGCTACTGCCCTGTCGCGGTCTATCAGTTGTGGTCAACTATTCCAGTACAGTAATGAAAGATGAATGATGATATTTTTGTTAGGTCTCCTACCTAACACAGAATGTGTAGCATTTAGTGTAGCAGTTCAGTCTGAAGACTTTGAGAAAGCCTTAGTTGCTGCCTTATAGACCTTTGTATTATTGGTTTTTTTGATCGGTAGAACGATGAGGATTTTCTTTGATCTGGCCAATTTTCAAGATGGTTGCCTTTAAATTCAGAGATCGTCCGGCTTTCCCTGTTTCTCTCTTGGGTTGAACTAAGTGAAAAACCGATTGACTATCGGTTTTGTGTGTGTCATGGTTCTGGCCATGTGATCAATTGGCGGACGGATATGCAGCTGGGTGAGCTTGAAAAGCAGGTACTGCAGTATTTCTGGAAAGGGCGGACAGCGGATGCCAAGTCCGTGCACTCGCATTTCGAAAAGCGGCGTGGTGGTACCCTGAACACAATCCAGAGCACCCTGGATAGGCTCTATAAGAAGGGCCTGCTGTGCCGTGAAAAGCAAGGCCATGCATTCCATTACCAGGCAGCTATGGACCGCCAAGCCTTTATCGGAAAATTGATTGAGGGCATTGGCGAGGATTATAGTGCGGACCCCGGCAGCACGCTGATCGCGGCTTTCAGTACCTTCTCGGAAAAGCTTTCTGATAAGCAGATCGAGGCGCTGGAAAAACTGATCGAAGCCCGTCGTGAGGCAGATGCGGAGCAATCTGACCAATGATTTTCGGGTATCCCGCATTGTTGCTACATCTGCTCACTATCCTGATGCTTGGGGTGCTGGGTGGGATAGTGATCACTGCTATTATAGTGCGTTTCGTCATGCCGGGTTTTGAGGGCTACTCGCTAACCATGCGTAGTAACTTGCTGTGGCTGATCGCATCTTTCCCAATAATTGCAGGCGGGGCAGCGGTTATCCTATCGGTTATGCCGGAATTGTTTCCCGCCTCCCATTTGTGGCTTGCCGGGATCATCCATTGGCACCACGCCTATCTGTTTTCATCGGCATCTTGGCATGGGGTATTCCTGTCGCTATGTCTTCTTTCGATCTTCATCGCGTTTGTATTTGGGGCTTGGCGGACCCGGGCTCTGAGTCGTAGATACACGTTGCTCGCTGCACTGAGTGAGCGTAGCGAGGGTGGACTTGCCGAGTTAGATGCTGATGCGCCCATGGCGTTTGTCGCGGGGTTATTGTCACCGCAGGCCTTCATTACTCGTGGGCTTGCTTCTTCTATCTCGGAAGAAGAACGGCATATTATCGGCCTGCATGAACAAGCCCATATTGTTCGCCGTGATCCTTTGAGGAAAAGCCTATTTGCCATGTTGGTAGGGCTTTATCCCTCACCTGTACGCCGCTTTCTTCTGGCGGAACTAGAGTTGGTACAGGAGCAGCGAGCGGACGAATGGGTGTTGCGCCGTTATCCGAAGCCTGCCGCAATTGCCCAGTCGTTATTGAATGTAGAAAAACTGGCGGCCCGCTTTAGAGAGCAGGAACTTGGTCAGGTGCATTGTCATTTTGCTGCCAATGCGGTTCAGCGACGTATTATTCATTTGCTGGGTCCGACTGAACAGCGCAGTGTATCTGTGGCGCTTGTCGGCGCTGTGGTGGTGGTTGCGGCACTATGCAGTGCCGCCAGTGTGGATCTTGTGCACCATTTTCTGGAAACCTTATTTCTTCATTAAGAGTGTTCTGATGAGTCGAATTTCAATTTTTTTTACGCACAAAAAACCGATCAATGCTCGGTTTTTTGTGCCGCTGATACTACTGGGAGTGCTGGCTTTCGCGTCGCCACTGGAGGCTGCTGAAGTTGAACTGACGTTCACTCAGGCAATAAAGCGAAGCTTGGCGCAGCATCCCCAGATCAAGGCTCTGGCCTACCGAAACCAGGCTGCCCGGGCGCAAATTCGCCAGGCAGAGATTCGCCGCGGAACCGAGATTCAGTTGGAAGTTGAGGATGTGTTGGGGAGTGGCATCTATGAAGGTGCCGATAGTGCCCAGGCGACGCTCAGCCTGGGTTGGGCTTTAGAGGGAAAGCAGGTTGAGAGCCGAGTCGATGTGGCAGAAGGAAAACAGTCTGTTGCAGTTATTGAGCAAGATTTGCTGCGTTACGACGTGGCGGCTCGCACGGCCCAGGCTTTTCTAACTGCGCTGGCGTATCAGGAACGTCTGGCGCTGGCAAAACTGGCCAGCGATAACGCTTCATCATCATTGGATGAGCTTCGCCGCCGTAGTCGCGCTGGGCGCGCTTCGCAGGTGGATGTGTTGCGCGCTGAGGTAGAGCTGGAGCGTCGCAAGCTGGATGTGGAAGATCTTGATCACGAGCTGCTTGTGGCTCGGCAGCACTTGGCGGCCCAGTGGGGGGGAGCCAATGAGGTCGACTTTGCCCTGTTGGGAGAGCTGCAAACCAGTCAGCAGCTGGTGTCTTTGGAAGAGCTTGAGAGGCAACTACAAGAGAGCCCACGGGTGACTCGATTCCTCACCCAGGCACGGGTAAATGAGTCAGAGATGGCCATGGCCAAAGCGGATGCCCTGTCTCGCTGGCGCTTTTCTGCGGGCGTCCGGCGCTATGAAGCCACGGATGATTTTGGTGTGGTGGCTGGCATCGCGATTCCACTGGGTAATCAGCGCCGTAATCAGGCGCGGGTCAGCGAGTTGGCGGCAGAAAAATCGCTGAATGAAGCCATGGCGATTTCTGAGGAAAGCCGTCTGCAGGCCCGCTTGTTTGAGCTCTACCAGGCGCTGCAGCATAGCCGCCACCAGGCTGCTGCACTGCGTGAAGAAATGATCCCGCGTTTGCGGCAAGCCGTTAGCGCAGCCAATGAGGCATTTTCGCTGGGTCGCTTCAGTTATCTGGAGTGGATCTCCGTCAAGCAGGAGCTGCTTGATGCTCGGCTGGCATTGATCAACACGCAGTTGGCCTCCCACGTGAGTCTTACCGAAATTGAGCGCCTCACCGGCTTGGCTCTATATGTAAAAAGTGTCTCTGCGCAAAGTAAGGAACAGAAGTAATGAATGTTATTCGTAAACACATCGGCTTGCTGGTGACGGTATGGATGTTGTTGGTTTTTCCGCTGGTGACACTAGCAGCGGGAGCCGCAGAAGAACAGGAAGCGGAGCCGGAGAAGGGGCCGCATCGCGGACTGATGCTGCGCGACGGTGATTTTGCTGTGGAACTTACCATTTTTGAAACCGGGGTGCCGCCAGAGTATCGCGCCTGGATCAGCGACGACGGTGAACCGGTCGATCCAGAGGAGGTGAATTTGCAGGTGGTGCTGACGCGGCTTGGCAATGTACTGGACGAGATCGGTTTTGCCCCGCAAGCGGACTTTCTGCGTGGCGACATGGAAATTTATGAGCCTCACTCCTTTGTGGTTTCGGTATCAGCCGAGTATCAGGGGCAGAAGCACGAGTGGCAGTACGAAAGTTTCGAAGGGCGTACCGCCATTGAGCAGGCGGTGGCCGATGCCATGGGTGTTGTGACTGAAGTAGCAGGCCCTGCGACCCTGCGTGAAACCGTGACAGCCTATGGCACCCTGGTGCTGCCGCCTGCTGGTCAGCGCACAGTACGGGCCCGCTTTGACGGTGAAATCGTGCGTGTACACAAGGCGTTGGGCGACACGGTTGCCCGTGGTGATGTGTTGTTCACCATTGAGAGTAACGAGAGCTTGCGCACCTACGTGTTGCGGGCGCCTATGTCTGGCGTGATTGGCTTACTTGACGGTGGGGCTGGCGAGCCCGCAGGGGGAAGGGTGTTGGCCAGCATTTTTGATGTATCAAAAACCGAGGCTGAACTGTCAGTGTTTGCCATGGACCGGGCACAGGTCAAGCCGGGTGACGATGTACAGCTGGCGCTGGCCGATGGCACCGGCACGGTCAAGGGGAAAGTGATGTTCTTGGCACCGCAGGTGGGTGCCGGTCAGACACAGGCGGTGCGTGTTTCGCTGGTGTCGTTGCCAGAAAGCTGGTTGCCGGGCCAGTTTGTCGCTGGCCAGATTGAAGTGGCGCAACATCCTGTCGAGCTGGCCGTGAAGAAAACTGGGCTGCAGGGGTTCCGTGATTTTACCGTGGTGTTCGCCAAGGTGGGCGAGCAGTACGAAGTGCGCATGCTGGAACTGGGCCGTGAAGATGAAGAGTGGGTCGAGGTGCTGGGTGGCCTGAAACCAGGAACCGAGTACGTCAGTGGTAATAGCTACTTGCTCAAGGCGGACGTTGAAAAGTCCGGCGCTTCCCACGATCACTAAAGGCCTGACACTATGCTTGAAGTCATTATTAAACACGCCATTGAGCGCCGCCGGCTGGTACTGGTGGGCGTGGCTTTGTTATCACTGCTGGGGCTATGGAATTTCAACCGGTTGCCGATTGATGCCGTGCCGGATATCACCAACGTACAGGTGATGATCAATACCGAAGCGCCGGGGTATACGCCGCTAGAAGTGGAGCAGCGGGTGACCTACCCAATAGAAACCACGTTGGCGGGTCTGCCCGGGCTAGAGTACACGCGCTCGGTTTCCCGCTACGGGCTGTCCCAGGTAACCGCTATTTTTGGCGATGACACCGACATCTATTTCGCCCGCCAACTGGTGAGCGAACGTCTTTCTGCCGCACGCTCGGATTTGCCAGGTGGCCTCCAGCCCGAGATGGGCCCGATTGCCACAGGCTTGGGCGAAATCTTCATGTTCACCGTGGATGCCGAACCTGGCGCGGTGGATGAGGATGGAAAACCAATTACCCCCATAGACCTGCGTTCCGTACATGACTGGATCATTCGGCCGCAGCTGTTGCGCGTGCCCGGCGTGGTGGAGGTCAATCCTATTGGCGGCTACCAGCGCGAGATTCTGATCGCCATTGACTCGACCCGTTTGTTGGCGGCGGGAGTTACCCAACAACAGGTGGTTGCTGCGGTCGAGGCCAATAACCAGAATCGGGGTGTCGGCTTCGTTGAGCAGAACGGTGCGCAATGGTTGATGCGTGTGCCTGGTCAGGTGACTTCACTGGAAGCACTGGCAAATACCCCGCTGAACACCGAAGGCGGCGCACGCTTGCGGCTTAAAGATGTGGCCAGCGTGGAAGAAGGGCTGGAGTTGCGCACCGGGGCGGCTACCCAGAATGGTCGTGAAGTGGTGATGAGCACGGTGTTCATGCTGGTGGGTGAGAACAGCCGTACCGTCGCCAGCGCGGTGGGCGAGAAGCTGGAGGAAATCAAGGCGGGCCTGCCGGAAGGGATAACCGCAACGGCGGTGTATGACCGCACCGGGCTGGTCGACAAGACCCTGCAGACGGTTCAGAAGAATCTGCTGGAAGGCGCGCTGCTGGTGATAGTGATCCTGTTCCTGTTGCTGGGCAATGTCAGGGCAGCCCTGTTGACGGCTGCAGTCATTCCTATCGCCATGCTGATGACGATCACTGGCATGGTGCAAACCCGGGTCAGTGCCAACCTGATGAGTCTCGGGGCGCTGGACTTCGGTTTGCTGGTGGATGGCGCCATTATCATCGTTGAGAACTGTTTGCGGCGTCTCAGCCAGGCGAAGGTGCCGGGCAAGACTCTGGGGCAGCGTGCGCGGCTGGATATTGTCTTTACCGCGACACGGGAAGTGATCCGCCCGGCCTTGTTTGGCGTGTTCATCATTACGGCGGTATACCTGCCCATCTTCTCGTTGACCGGAGTTGAAGGGAAGATGTTCCACCCCATGGCCATGACCGTGGTGATTGCACTGGCAAGCGCCATGTTGCTGTCGGTGACCTTTGTTCCGGCCTGTGTCGCCCTGTTGTTCCGGGATGCGGTGGAGGAGAAAGAGCATCGCGCCATGAGCGCGCTGCGTAATGGTTATCAGCGTCTGGTTCGCAAGGCCGTGGCAATGCGCACTCTGGTGGTGGCCGTGGCCGCGTTGTCCGTGCTGGGCTCGGTAGTGCTGGCCACCCGCTTGGGCAGCGAGTTCGTGCCCAACCTGGACGAAGGCGATATTGCCATGCATGCCCTGCGGATTCCGGGAACCTCGCTTGGACAGGCCATCGCCATGCAGGAAACCCTGGAAGAAAAAATTCGTCAGCTACCGGAAGTGGAACGGGTGTTTGCCAAGATCGGTACGGCGGACGTGGCCACCGATGCGGTCCCTCCCAGCGTGGCGGACAACTTTATTATCCTCAAGCCTCGCGATCAGTGGCCGGACCCTGGCAAGCCCAAGGCGCAGGTGGTGGAAGATCTGTCGGCCATCGTTGATACCGTGCCGGGCAGTCGCTACGAATTTCTGCAGCCGATCCAGATGCGCTTCAATGAGCTTCTGGCCGGGGTAAGGGCAGAGCTCGCCATCAAGGTGTTTGGTGATGATTTCGCACAGCTGGAATCTCTGGGCAAGCAGATTGAGGGCGTGGTGTCCGGGGTCGAAGGGGCGGCGGATATCCAGATGGAGCAGGTTACCGGCCTGCCGGTATTGACCATTACTCCTCGCGATTCCGTTCTGGCCGGATACGGGTTGGACAAGGCCGAGCTGCAGTCTCAGCTGGCCATCGCCTTGGGCGGTGAGGTGGCCGGTCGTTTCTACGAAGGGGACCGCCGTGCCGACATCGTGGTGCGCCTGGCCGAAAAACAGCGTACCGACATGGAGGCATTGGGTTATCTGCCGGTACAGGTGCCGGGCGCCGGGGCTGTGCCGTTACGGGAACTGGCGAGCATTGAACTGGTGGATGGTTTCAATCAGGTCAACCGGGAAAACGGCAAGCGCCGGGTGGTGGTTACCGCCAACGTGCGTGGCCGTGATCTGGGCTCGTTTGTGGAAGAAGTACGTACAGCGATCAATGATGACGTTGTGGTGCCCTCAGGCTACTGGGTGAATACGGGGGCACCTACGAGAAGGCTGCAGTCTGCGAGCCAGCGTCTGACGTTGGTGGTGCCCTTAACGCTGGTGATGATCGTGGCGTTGCTCTATTTCGCGCTCGGTTCGTTCAAAGATGCGCTGGTGATTTTCACCGGTGTGCCTCTGGCACTGACCGGTGGAGTGCTATTGCTGGTGCTGCGGGATATTCCGTTCTCCATTTCTGCAGCGGTGGGTTTTATCGCTCTCTCCGGTATCGCCATTCTGAATGGCCTGGTCATGGTGTCCTTTATCCGCGAGTTGATGCGGGATGGTGTAGCCCTGGATGAGGCTATTATTGAAGGTGCGGTAACAAGGCTTCGCCCTATCATTACCACCGCGCTGGTGGCTTCGTTGGGATTTGTGCCGATGGCGCTTAACACGGGCATCGGTTCGGAAGTTCAGCGTCCACTGGCCACGGTAGTCATTGGGGGCATCCTTTCTTCCACCGTGCTCACATTATTCGTGCTCCCTGCCTTGTACCGTTTGGTGAATGGCAAGAGCGCTCATATCGTAAACCAACCATAATGGAGAAAAACGCGTGAAAATCAGATTCTGCATTGGATTGCTTGGCTTGCTGGCGAGTGGCGTGGCCATGGCTCATGGCATGTCAGCTGAAGATCAGGCAAGAGCCTTGAACGCTGGGTTTATGGAATACATCGAGCTTGGCGCTGTGCACATGGTGACAGGTTACGATCATCTGCTGTTCCTGTTTGGAGTGATGTTCTTCCTGACCCGTTTCAATGACATCGTGCGGTTCATTACGGCGTTTACCATCGGGCATTCCATTACTTTGGTGTTTGCCACCTTGTATGGCATCCGTGCCAATTACTATCTGGTGGATGCGGTCATTGCCTTGACAGTCTGCTACAAGGCGTTCGACAACCTGGGTGGGTTTAAACGCTATATGCAGATGAAGTCACCCAACCTGACTTGGATGGTATTTGCCTTCGGGTTGATTCATGGTTTTGGACTTTCCACCCGTTTGCAGCAGCTGCCATTGGCTGAAGACGGCCTGGTGTTGCGCATCCTGGCTTTTAATCTTGGTGTAGAGGCCGGGCAGATTGCGGCCCTGGCGGTGATGTTGTTCCTGTTGTCCGGCTGGCGTCGTACCGCGTCGTTCAAACGCTTCAGCCGTGCCACCAACTGGCTGTTGATGATGCTGGGTGTGCTGCTGTTGTTGATGCAGCTGCATGGTTATCTGCATTCCGCCAGCCCGGATGAATTTCCGCTCAACAAGGATGACCACAGCCATACCCATGAAGATATGGATGCCGCGCGTTCTCCGTTGAAGGACTATCAGAAGCGCTTCGATATGAAGATGGAAAAACAGGATGTACAAGGCAGCAACGAGCGCGTAATCGAAGAAGCTGAAGAACAAGCCGATGCCCAACCCCATCGTCACGGGAGTGGTGAGGCTCACGTACATTAACCGATAACAGGACAATAAGATGAAGTTGGTCAAGGTATTAATGGTGGTGGTTACGCTGGCCGTATCTGACCAGGCGTTCTCCCACGGCGGTGGTCACGATCCCATCTCAGAGCAGCAGGCTGTGGGGATCGCAAAATACGTAGCGGTGAAGCTGGCCGAGGAAGACCGGGGCATGGGCTTTGGAAAGCTGGATGAGAGCTGGAAAGCGCTTCCCGAAGAGAAGGTCGGCATCAGCAAATCCGGTCCGGGCTATTACGTCGTGGCCCTGGAGCATGAGGAGGAGGGCCGAACCCTTTATATCCTGATGTCCGAAACCGGTAGCGTTTACGACGCCAACTTCACCCGCGAGTTCAAGGGCATCGAATAACAACGTTAGGGCAGCAACGAGGAAGCGGTGATGCCGATGTTAATAATCAAATATCTCGTCTCAGCAGCAGTTATCGTTGCCGTATCTGAGGTCGCCAAACACAGTGACAGGCTCGGGGCGCTGATCGCGTCCCTGCCAGTCGTGACCTTGATGGTGCTGTTCTGGCTTTATCTGGACGGCCAGCCTTTCTACAAACTGGCAAATCACGCTTGGTACACCTTCTGGTATGTCCTGCCCACCCTGCCCATGTTTGCCTTATTTCCTGTGATGCTGGAGCGGTGGGGGTTTGCTGTTACGATGTTGCTGTCGGTAGGTGTGACGATTATCTGTTTTTTTTTAGTGGCAATAGTTGTTAGGCGATGGGGTGTTGAGCTTTTTTAATATGATGCTGACTGAATATTGCTTGGGGTTGCCTTGAGACCTGAATCGCCACCAGCTTGCTAGCCACTTTTCAGTCTTCCAAAGTGACAATCAGAGAGGTATCCATCAGTAGCAAGCGCTATCCCGAAGAATTCAAGATTGAAGCGGGAGTGGATAAAGCGGAAGATTTGCAGCAGCCGGGACGCCGCCCGGGCAGGTATTTTTGATTATATCGAGATGTTTTATAACAACCGGCAATGCCATGGTTTCTAATGAAAAGCTGCCGCCGGTAGAGAATGAAAAGCGTCACCAAGAACGGCTGAGAAGTGTCTAGAGAACTGGTGGCGATTCAGTTTGACTGGACCAAATTGTGTATCACATACTTTTGGAACGTTGAAATCTACTTTGCAAAGGGTTATGAATCCTGAGGCAGGATTTTCTGAAACACTTCAAAGTGAGGCCGCAACTCTTTACAAAACAATTGAAAGTATGGATACATTTATTTTTACTCCGGCGGGGGCGAAGGATGCGTTAGATGAAAATTTCTAAGATTGAAAGGTTAATGAGTTTTCTGGCTTGTCTAACTGTGTTTATAGCTATAGTAGCTGGAGTGCTCTGTTTAAATATTACTTTTAGTTACCCTCTGAAGGATGTCCGGATAAAGGTGATTAAATTTAAAGAACTAAATGGGAGGTTTCCTGCGTCACTTGCGGATTTAAACAATATAGATGGCGTTAAATTTATTTCAGTTCTGAAATATGAGAATAGAGGGGATGACTTCTTGCTTTATTTCTGCCCAACAAAACTTGGCCCTTGTGAGGTATGTAGCAAATCAAGGGAGCCTCACTTCGATGAGATTTAACTTGTAGTTATCGGGTCATGGGCGCTGACGGGGTCATGAGACTGGCAAGGTCTTTTTTACGCCCCGTAAAGCCACCAAAGCCCCGGCAGAGGAATCTGCCGGGGCGGCTCCTTGCTGGCTTCAAAGAATGTAACCTTGGAAAAGCATGCAGTTAAATTTGGCTTTGTCGTTAGAAAGATTACTGAGGGTGGAGATATATTTACTAGGGGCGCAGTATCCATCCTGCCATGCTTCCGCCTCGGAATTCATGGCGTAGCTAAGATTAGATCTTAGTTAATCAACTCCTGTAAGTGCGCACCTAGCTTGTCCCATGCAGCGCCGCATTCCTTGGCATAACTATGGCGCTGGTAGGTTCTCTTGACCCTGTTCTCTTCAGTATGGTTCAAGCAGCGTTCCGCTACCTCAGGGATAACCCCAAGCGCCGTCATCATTGTGGCTCCAGTCCGGCGTAGATCGTGGGGAGTCCATTTGCCTCCCGGTAAGATCAGCGATTGCGCTTTGCTGCCGCGGTTGCTCATGGTGCCGCTTTCGAGCGGGCGCTGCCGGTCAGAGAGCTGCTTGGTGACAGTCTTTGAGCAGAGGGGGCCGGTATCTGCTCTGTTCGGGTAGCACCATGGGGATTGGCCAGTTATCTCCTGCAGCTGTTGGAAGTGGCTGACGGCGAAGCCTGACATGTGTACTTGATGAGGCTTGCCATTTTTGCTGTTTTCGGCAGGAATAAGCCAAGTGCTTTGCTCCAGGTCAATATGCTCCCAACGTGCGGCCAATAGTTCGCCAATGCGGCAGCAGGTGGAAAGTGCTATCCAGACAGCGCACTCAGAGGTTTTCAGCAGGTTGGCGGTGGGTAGGGCGCTTGCCAGTTGTCGAATCTCGTCTTCGGATAACACTCGGTCACGTTCCGTTTCCCTGCCGCCGATTTTGGCTTTGCGGATGCTGCTGCTGGGATCGAATTCAATGATGTCCCGGTCCACGGCAAAGCGGAACATCTGTCGCATGAGGCTGAAGACGACTTTCACCATGCGGGTGACGCCCCGTGCCGCCATGGCGTCGGTCACTTGAGTGATGTGCCCTTTGCGAACGTCTGCGACGAAGATCTGGCCAATGAGAGGGAGAACATCCTTTTCGAACATGCGCCGGACTTCCGCCCCATTGTCCTTCCGGTGCGATACGTCAATCTCCATCCAGCGCTCGAAGAGCTGGGAAACAGTTTGTCTAGATGCTAGCGCAGCGGCCTCGGCCGCTTTTTGTGCCGCTTTCTGCTCAAGGTGTGCAAGTTCTGCTTGCCTGGTGGCTTCATGGGCGGCGCGTTCAGCGTCAAGGTGCTCTCCAATGTTCTTGATGCCTGAAACGTAGAGGCGAGATAGCTCGCTGGCTTGGGTGCGAGCTTGCTTGAGAGTGAGCCCGGTGGTGCCCGTGCGGGAGTAAACGCCAAGCGGATGAAACTGGCGTTTGCCGGTTTGGTCACTGTAACGAAAATAGAACAGGTGCTTGCCGTTTGGTTGAAGTCTGACCATGAATCGACCATGCCCACGTGGGCCGTCTTCAGTTAGCCAGGCATCTTTGGGTTCTTTCTGTGTGAGGTGTCTATCTGTGATGCTGCCCATGCATACTCCGAAATCTCGTCACCGTTCCGTCACCGTTTCTCAATCGCTTTCGGTGGATTCTAGTGGACGTTGTCGGACAATGCAAAAGACTTAGAATCTGTAACTTGTTGAAATATATGGGAATGTGGATCTTGGTGGACGTTGGTGGAATATGGGTAACCTTTATGGGGTAACGGTGACTGTCGCGGGTGGTGCCCGGCTCCATGGCGATGGCAATGCTGTCGTTCTGGGCGAGCGTCGCCACCACGCTGGATTTGCCCTTGTTGGGGTGGCCCACCACGGCAAAGCGCGGCAGATCAACGGAAGGCGCGGGAGTGGCGTTGTCTGGTTCGTGCATCAGGCTTGCTGCTCCTTCTCTGCCGCCCCCGGGGCACACAGTAATAACTGGCTATCGCGCTGGCGATCCACAAAGCGTTGCCACTGGGCGAGCAATCCCGCGTCAGTCAACGCCGCGCCACCTTCATCAGCCAATGGCACCAGCGCCAGCAGCGCCGACACGCCCTGTTCGCGGGCATCAAAAATAAAATCGCTCAGCTCACCGGTGGGCGGTTCCCACCCCCGGGCCACCACAATCACCGGTTGCCTGGATTCCGCCGCCTGCGCCAACACCCGGGCATCCTCATCCAGACTGCTATTGCCGCCGGCACGCAACTGCAACGGCGCCGGGTCCGCCGACAGGGCGGCACCGAGTGATGCAGACTGCAGGCCCGCGCCGGCCCAGTGAATCAGGGTGGCGCTGGCAGGGAGTGGCGAGAGGGCAGTGTGGGCCGGGGCCGGGGCTGCCTGCCCCTCATCGTCGCCCCGGGTGTCCACCCAGGGGGTATCGAAGCGGTAATGGAGCGGCTGCCAGCCCGGGTGGGCGCGCAGGGCACGGTGGCTTTGCCAGCGTAATTGCAGCGCCGCCAGCATCAGCAACACACAGCGGGGCAACAGCACATAGACCAGCCACAGCATCAACACGAACGGCCACCAGGTACCCAGCAAGGCCGGGTTGGCCACGCCACTGTCCTGCTGCAACCGGTAAAATTGGGAGGCTTCCACCAACGCCAGCGAGGGCACCGCGTCTGGCCACAGGGATTGCCAGGGCAGCGCCAGCGCGCTGACCCACTGGTGATAACCGGCGGCGGACGCCTGCAACGTGGTACTCCAGCCGAAGGCCAGATCCTGCACCGCCACCAGCAACAGCAAGGTCAACAGGCCGGTCAGGGCAAACATCAAACCACCGGTATGGGCGACCCGGGCGGACAACACCGGGCGCAACGGCGCCAGCGCATCGTCCTCCCCGCGCCAGCGACCCAGCAGGCTGCACCAGGGCTGCCAGCCCAGCCAGACCTGCACGCTGGTGAACAGTGCCAGCAGCCATTGCAGGGCCACCAGCGCGACCAGCAGGGTCACATTGATCTGCTGGCCGCCATCGTAATAGAGCAGACCCAGCATGAAGACCACACCCAGCACTGCACCCAGGCCGGCAAACACCCAGCGCGCCTGTCGCCAGCCGCGCAGGCGCGGATCGGCGCCACTGTCTACCTGACGCTGACCATTGAGGGCATGTAAAGAGGCCAGCCAGGCGGGCACCGTGAGCGGCTGCCGCTGTTCCTGTTGCTGCTGGGCAAAACGCCGGTCGCGGCGATGCAGGAACGCGTGGTTCTGATCCACATCGCGGCGGTACTGGTCGTCAAAATCCAGCAGCAGGGTTAATGCATTCGCCAAAGCGGCCTCGGGTCAGGGCAGATCAATAACGGGACGGCGCGGAAGAAGTCGCAGACGGAGCCGCTTCATCCGCAGGTGCTGCCGGCGTCTCGGGCACCGGGCCCGGCATATTCGGGTCGTTCTTTTCCGACGTATATTTCACGCCATCGGTGGCGCAGGCTCCACAGGCGTTGGAGAACTCACCCAGAATGCCACCCTGCTGGTCGTAACCAAACACCGGACGGTAATCCATGGTGCACACCTCGGGCGGATCATCCGGGCAGGTGAGCGTGTCGTCCGGCAGGCCCATGGGGTAATCGTTGTCGTACGAGGAACTACAGCCCGCCAGTACCAGGGCCAGGCCTGTTGCAGCCAGAACGGCAGCTTTCATATTGCTCTCCTTGTCGCGTGTGTCAGCGCGTGTGCCGCGTGCATGAGCGCACGCGTGAATGCGCATTACACAGGGTATCTCTGAGACCCAAGCATAGATAAAGTTCGCCACGAACGCAGCCTGCGTTTGCTTATGGGGTGCGTTAAACTTTGGCCGCCATTCTTTTTCTGTTGCCCGTGAGGCTTACCATGCACTCCCCCCATCGACCCATCGACTGGCGCCACACCCCGGCGGCCATCTGGCGCGGCCGTTCGCAAACGCTCCGCCCTGTTCCTCACCCCGACCCGGTACGGCTGGACGATTTGCTCGGCATCGCCACCCAGAAAGCCAAGCTGGTGCAGAACACGGAACGTTTTCTGGCCGGTCAGCCCTGCAATCATGTGCTGCTGTGGGGCAGCCGTGGCACCGGCAAGTCTTCCATCGTCAAAGCCTTGCTCAATGAATATTCCCCGCGCGGACTGCGCGTGATCGAGGTGGACAAGGATGACCTGCACGATCTGCCGGATATCGTTGACGATATTCGCGATCGCAGTCAGCGCTTTATCATTTATTGCGATGACCTGTCTTTTGAAGATGGCGAGAACCAGTACAAGCATTTGAAGAGCGTGCTGGAAGGGTCACTGGAGTTACCGCCGGAGAATGTGCGCATCTATGCCACCAGCAACCGCCGTCACCTGCTCCCCGAATACATGAAAGATAACGAACAGACACAGGTGGTAAACCGGGAGCTGCATCACGGCGATGTGGTGGAGGAAAAAATTTCCCTGTCCGACCGCTTCGGTCTGGGGCTGAGTTTTTATCCGATCAATGAGGCCCAGTATTTTGACATCGTCGACCATCTGTTCGGCACAGTGGAAGACCCTGAACAACTGCACGTGCGGGCCCGGCGCTTCTCCATGGAGAAGGGCGTGCGCTCTGGCCGCACCGCACGGCAGTTTTATAACCAGTTTGTGGGGGAATTTTAAAATCAGGATCGAGTTGAAAGTTTAAAGTTGAAAAGCGCGAAGTAGGCCATCACGGCTTTTACGGTTGTGCCCGCGTTTTCCGCTAACGATAAAACGTGAGCACGGATTCATTCATATGGCTACGATTTCATTCGCGCTTTTAAACTTTCAACTTTGAACTTTCACTAACTCACAACCGCTGCTTCGTCTCATCACAAATATCATTCAGCGCCTTGCGGGCTGCCGGAATCACCCCGCCCATGGAAATAAATCCATGCACCAGTTCCGGGTAATCCAGTGAGGTCACGGCGCTATCCGCTGCACGCAGTTTTTCGGCGTACTCCAGACCTTCATCCCGTAACGGATCCGTCGCGGTAATCACAATCGCCGGGGGCTGACCAGCCAGATCCGGGTTGCGCAGGGGGGAGACGCGGTAGTCTTCGATCAGTGCCGGGTCCTGAATAAAGTGGTCACGGAACCAGTGCAACAAGGCCAGGTCCAGCCCGAAACCCTGTCCCAACGTCTGCACGGAAGGGTGGGCCAGCGCACCGTCCGTTGTGGGGTAGATCAACACCTGCAACGCCGGCAGCGGCAGGCCTGCCAACGCCGCCTGCTGAGAGACCACTGCGCTCATGCACCCTCCGGCACTATCACCCATCACCGCCAGACGCTGCGGGTCCAGCCCCAGCTGCGCGGTGTTGTCGAGCAACCAGCGCCAGGCCGCCAATGAATCATCCATGCCAACGGGGGCAGGGTGCTCAGGGGCCAGCCGGTAATCCACACTGAGCACCACCGCATTGGTGCGATCCGCAATATAGCGGCACAGCCGGTCGTACTCTTCCACGCCGCCCACGGTAAAACCGCCACCGTGAAAAAACAGAATGGCGGGAGCCACTCGCGGCGCATTGGCGGGACGATAACGGCGCACCAGAATCTGACTGCCGTCGTCCACCGTAACCTGGTGATCCACCACCACGGGGAGACGAACCGGCGCCACATCCAGCAGCGCGATCATGTCACGGTAGGTGCGCCGGGCCTGCTCAACCGTGCCTGAATCCAGAGTTGGCTTGGCGCTGCTGAGTGCCAGCAGAAAACGCAGCCGCGCATCCAGATGCGAACGACTGTGGGTTTCCAGTCCGGCAGCAAAACGCGCCAGCACCGGCCCGGGCAACGTCATCAGGGCGCGTACGGTCGCCCGCTCAAAAACAGCAGGATTCATGAGTTCTCCTTAAGTACCGCAACAAGCGTCACGCACCACGCTAAAATCCGTAACCGTGTTGCGTGCAGCGTGAAGCATGCCGCGTTATCAAAAATACCATTCCAGACCACCCTCAATGCCGGTGACAGTCAGGTACTCTTCATCGATGTATTGCATGTATTCCAGGGTCAGCCCCAGATTGAATTCCGTGCGCAGGCCAATGCCCGCACCAAAGGCCAGGCTGGTGTCGTCATTGCGAGCCGTATCGTCCCGGCAGCCCTGCGCATTGCATTTACGCGTAACGGTTTTCACCTTCACATCCGCAATACCGGCAAAGCCCTGCACAAACAGGTTTTCCACATAGGGCAGGGCCACCGGAGACTTGAACGGGAAGCGCCCAGTGGCCAGCAAGGCGCCCACGTGGTCTACGGTATAATCCACCTTGGTGCGGCTGTTTTCCGGCCGGTAGGTGTCCGGTGATGGCCCCGTTGCCGCGCGTAGCTCCACCCCCCAGTAGGGGTTGACCATGCCACCCAGACGCAAGCCAACCCCGGAGGGCGTTACCTCCCGGCTGTCATAATCGAGATTGAGGTGCATCAGGTTACCGGCCACATAGGCGGAACGCTGATCCTGATAGTGGGCCACCGGGTCCGCCCACAGAGCGGGACTGAACAACAACCCGAAAAGCATCCAGTAACGCATTGCCTGTCGTCCTTTTTGTTATTGTTGGGATTATGCGCTTTGCTGATGCGCACCGACGGCCTGTTATACCATTGCCCGCGTGCAGAGTCTGGTCATCTGCGGCCTTTTTTCATCAAGCAAGAGGATTGTGATGTCGGTCTACACCCCGCTCAGCCACGCCCAGTTGGCAGACGTGCTGACGCCGTTCGGTTTCCAGCTGCGTGATTACCACGCCGCCAGCCACGGCATCGAGAACAGCACCTTCCTGATCGAGGCCCGTGATCGCCATGGTCAGCCCAGCCCGCTGGTCCTCACTGTATTCGAATCCCTGGACCCGACGACCCTGGCGCCGTATCTGACCCTGCTGGAACATCTGGCGGAACAACACCTGCCGGTCCCCGCGCCGCTGCCGGATACCGACGGCAAGGACCAGATTACCGTAGCAGGCAAACCCGCCGTGCTGATGCCCCGATTGCCCGGCCAGCACGATTTTGCCGTGGATGCAGATCGCTGCCGCCAGGTGGGTACCCTGCTCGCCCGGCTACACGCCAGTGACACCTCTCCACTGGCCCCACTGCCCAGCGAGCGCGACCGCCTGCGTGGCTTCACCGCTCACCTGGATAAACTGCCCGCTGCCGACCGCGACACCGCCGCCGCCCTGCTGCACGACTGGCTGGCCCAGCCCGCCGGCAGCACCCTGATCCACGGCGACCTGTTTCGCGACAATCTGTTATGGCAAGACGGGCAGATCAGCGCCCTGCTGGATTTCTACAACGCCTGCCTGGACCACCCGGAATACGACCTGGCCGTGGCGCTCAACGATTGGTGTGTGGACGGTCATGGCCAGATCGAACCCGAGCGGGAACAGGCGCTGCTGTCTGCCTACCGGGAACAGGGCCGCAGCGTGGACCACAGCCGCCTGTGCGAAGCGCTGGCCGTGGCCGCGCTGAGATTCTGGTTATCGCGCCTGGCCGGCCCGGTGTCCGACGACAGCGAAGGGCAGGGCAGCAAGGACCCGGAGGAGTTTGCGCGGATTTATCGGCAGCGACTGAAGGCGTTAACGGTTTAAGAAACAGTTAAAAGTGTAAAGTTCAAAGGCGCGGGCACAGCCTTCAATGCTGCAATGGCCTTCCTCGCGTTTGAACTTTCAACTTTCCACTCCACCCTAACTTGCGCCAGACAGAATCAGATGATTCAGGTGCGCCAGGTATTCCTCTTCCTGCCATAACCAGGGGTAGCTGGGGCACGCCAGCGAGGTGGGCGTCAGCGCTTCCACGCCCTGGGTCAGGGCATTGACCACCATCATTTCATGCAAGTCCGCCCATCCTGTGGGCAGCTTGCGCAAACCCTGTGGCTGGCGCACAAAGCCTTCGCTGATCACCGGTTGCAGGCGGCGCAGTCGGGTGAATGCCATACGCCGCTGCAACTGGTCTTCCAGCCGCCGCTGCCAATGCATGCCACCGGCGTCCAGCAACAGCTGCTTCATGGGATTGGCCAGCTTGCCCAGCAGGCCGGCGGCCGGCATGGCCTCACCACTGGCCAGCCGGTAGCGGGGGTCATCATCCAGCCACAAACTGAAATCGAGGAAATCCAGCTCACTGGTATCCAGCTGCCGCAGCTGCTCACTAAGCGCCGCCGTGGTACTCAGCCCCACGGGCACAGACGGAAACAGGGCGTGCAAGGCGCGGGGAATATCGCGCAGATACTCTTCCAGACGTTCACTGGACGCAGGGGACCAGTGCGACGGCAGTGACCGTTCCGGGGAGCGCCGGAACACGCGCCGGGCGACCCCGTGGGCGTGAGGCAACGACGGAAATTGGTAGCAGAAATCCAGCCCCGCCACGTCCCCCAGATACCCCCACTGCTCCACCAGCGACAGGGTTTCACTCCACACCGCGACAAAATCTTCCGGGCGACGCACAAAGGAACGGCGCGCGCGGCTGTCGTTGATAAAACGGCTGCTGAACCAGACCTTGAAGCCACGCTCATGGGCCGACTGTAGTAACTGCTGAAGCTGATGACGGATTTTCACTTCCACCGCTGGCGCGCCCTGGGGCATCAGCTCGCAACGGTCCATGTGGATACCGTTTTCCGGGGTGGCGATCAGGTGGGGGCAGGGGTCCAGGCGCAGGGTATTGAAGCCCCGCCGCTCGGTCTCATCCAGCACGCGCTCCAACGAAGCATAGGCGCCATCGCGAATATCGCGCTGCAGCAGCCAGGATATATCCCAGCAGGCCATCGCCAATGGTTGTGCATCGTGTTGCGCCATGCAGGTCTTACCGCCTTTTTAGATCAAGCGCATCAGCATACCCGTTTCGGAGGTTGCCTCAATGGCTCTACACCCTGTCACCCGCGTATTGACCCGCCTTGACACTCAAGGCCCCCATAAAAACGCTCAAAAGTGCGAACCGATTCCCCCTTCTCCCCGGGAGCGCTATTATCAATGCCATGAAAACAATACTGACAACACTGATTCTGGCCCCGGGCCTGGCCTGGGCGGCCGAGCAACTGCCGGACACCGCGCCGCCGGACGATGCGGCCCCGCAAACCCGGGAAAAAGGCCCCGCCCACCCCATGGATGGCGAGGAGATGGATTCCCTGTACCTGCAATCACCGGTGGAGCTGGATACCAGCGACGAAAGCCGGGGGCTCAATGCCCTGAGTGCAGAAGCGCGCTATCTGGAAAACGAACAGCAGGAGATGCGCCAGCGGCAGGCCGAAACCGTGCGCCCGGCAACAGTGCCAGACAATACCCCGCCACCCGCACCGCCCAACCTGATCCCGATACGCGACCTGTAAAGTGGCCCGCTGTCACCCGGCCTCGCATAAGGGCCGACTGGGACTCAGCCCTGATCGGCCGCCCGTAGACACTGGGCGAAACCGGCGCTGAGCTCCGCCAACCAGGGCAGGTATTCCTGTTGCGAGGAATCACGACCCAACGGGTCCTGGGGCTGGACATAACAGTCCGGGCACAAACGCTTGAGCAAGCCGGCCCGCGCCTCCGGTTCCTGCAGCGCGCAGCGTACCTGCTGATCACGCACCTGCCCGGCCAGGGTAACGAAACGCCGGCTGCCCGGCCCCGCATCCAGCTGTTCCGACACCACCAACGGCTCCGCCAACCCCAGGCTCTCGCTCAGGTAGCCCCAAGGCTGGTGATAGCTCAGCCAGGGCACCCGGGCCAGCGACGCCAGCTGCGCGCGCTCCGCCTGCAACTGATTCGCGGCCGCCTGCTGCCACTGCTGCGGCTGGCCCGGCTGCAACCCCGCCGGAAAACGTTGGCCCACCGCCCCCGCCAGTAGCACCATATTATCCACGGACAACCACAGGTGTGGGTCAGTGGTGGCGTCATGGCCGGGGTGCTCATCGTGGTCATGCCCCTCATGATGATCGTGTCCGCCATTGCGTCGGTGTACGCCTTCCAATCCCAGCAAGGCCACCGATGGCCCTTGGCGACGAGCCACCAGTGGTGCCAGTGGCGCTTCCACTCCGGCCCCCAGCCACACCATCAAATCGGCCTGCTGAACGGCCAGAGCCTGCCGGGGGGAGAGCGCCAGCTGATGCGGATTCTGGTTGGCCTGCAACAAGGTCGTTACCGTAACGCTATCGTCGTAAAGACTGCGCAGCACCTTGGCCAGCGGCTCCACACTGGCCACCACCGTCTGACTCATTGCCGGAGCACTGAGTACCATCAACATTACCAACCACAAACTGCGCATCACTTCCTCAAATAGCACCCTGCAGGAGCGTCGCTGGCGGCGCGATACGATAGATGCAGTATCGAGTTGCGAGAAGCGAGTTTCGAAAGGCAAACCTCAAACAGGGGGAAAGCCCGATGATTTTCGCTTCTCGTTACTCATTACTCGTCACTGGGTTTATCGCGTCGCTGGCGGAGCCCCTACAGCAAGCCTGCTTCGTGCAGGCGACAGAGCGGCAGTATATCATTGCGCCTTTGTACTTCGGGCCCTTTCTTATGTCAGAACCTCTTGTCACGGTGCAGTCGGTGTCCGTCACCCTCGGCGGCAATGCCGTGCTCTCTGACGTCAGCCTGACCCTGGCGCCCGGTCGCATCACCACACTGATCGGCCCCAACGGGGCCGGCAAGAGCACTCTGGCACGGCTAGTGCTGGGGCTGGTGCAACCGGATAACGGCAACGGCAGCGGTGGCACCGTCAGCCGCCGCAAGGGCCTGCGGGTGGGCTACATGCCCCAGCACATCAAGGTTGATGACAGCCTGCCACTCACCGTGGACCGTTTTTTGTGGCTGGCTGCACCGGGGCCCACGGCCTCCCGGCGGGCCGCGCTGGAGCGGGCCGGGGTGGCACATCTACGCCGGCGCGGTGTACAGCAGTTGTCCGGCGGCGAGATGCAGCGGGTATTGCTGGCCCGGGCCCTGCTGCGCAAACCGGACCTGCTGGTGCTGGACGAACCGGCCCAGGGCGTGGACGTGGCCGGGCAGAACGCCCTCTATGGCCTGCTCAAAACGGTGCGAGACGAATTGGGCTGCGCCATTCTGCTGATCTCCCACGACCTGCATCTGGTCATGGCCGCCACCGACGAGGTGATCTGCCTGCAGCGCCATGTCTGCTGTTCCGGCAGCCCGGAGTCAGTGAGCCGGGACCCGGCCTACCACGAGCTGTTCGGCCCCGGCGCCGGCACCCCGAACCTGGCGCTGTATACCCACGATCATGATCACGACCATGACCTGCACGGCAACGCCACCCATTCTCACGAGCACAGCCACAGCCATCACCACGACCACGACGGGCCCTGTAACCATGATTGAACTGTTACTGCCGCCGCTGCTGGCAGGGCTCGCCGTGGCCCTGGTTTCCGGCCCCATGGGCGCCTTTGTGGTGTGGCGGCGCATGGCGTTTTTCGGCGACACCCTGGCCCACGGCGCGCTCTTGGGCGCGGCATTGGGGCTGGCCCTGGATATCAGCCTGTACGTGGCGGTAGTGGCGGTGTGCCTGGGGCTTGCCGCTGCACTCAGTGGCCTGCAACGGCAACGGCAACTGGCCGGTGACACCCTGCTGGGCATTGTCGCCCACACCACCCTGGCGCTGGGGGTGATTGCCATCAGCCTGCAAACCGGTATTCAGGTGGACCTGTTCGCTTATCTGTTCGGGGACCTGCTGGCCGTGGGCTGGCAGGATGTGATTGGCCTGTGGGTGGGCGCCATCGTCATCTTGCTGCTGATGCTATGGCAATGGCGGGCATTGCTGAGTATTACCGTCAACGAAGAACTGGCCCAGGTGGAAGGCATCGCGGTGCAGCGCACCCGGTTACTGCTGATGCTGTTGCTGGCCTTGCTGATTGCCGGCGCCATTCGCACCGTGGGCGTGCTGCTGATTACCTCGCTGCTGGTGATTCCCGCTGCCAGCGCTCGCCGCCTGACTCACACCCCGGCGCAGATGGCCGCCGTGGCCAGCGTGCTGGGCACCGCATCAGTGCTGGCCGGGCTGGCGGTGAGCTGGTTCGCCAATACCCCGGTGGGGCCGTCTATCGTGGTGGCCGCCAGCAGTTTGTTTGTGCTGACGTTGCTGCGCAAACCCGCCTGACGGTTTCTCTCTGGACCTGTCGCGACCAGACATGCCTGATCGCCCTTCGGTCGATGCCGTGCTGCGCACGGTTCGCCCCCTGGAAGGGAGCTCCTACAGCGGCTTCGTTAAAAGGTTTTTCCGGAGTTTGAATGAATCTGACCCTTAACCAACGCATCTGGATGCTGGCCTGGCCGTTGTTGCTGTCGAACCTGACCGCACCGCTGCTGGGGCTAGTGGATACGGCGGTGGTGGGGCACCTGGATCATCCCCGCTATCTGGCCGCCGTGGCGCTGGGCAGCAACTTTTTCATGTTCCTGTATTTCTCCTTCAACTTCCTGCGCATGGGCACCACCGGCTTTGCCTCGCAAGCACGGGGCGGGGAACGGGACACCCGGGTGGTATTACTGCGTGGCTTGCTGCTGTCTGCGTTACTCGGGCTGGGATTGATTCTGTTGTCACCGCTGCTGCGCGATACCGGCCTGTGGTTACTGGGTGGCAGTGACGCCGTACAACACCTGGCGCAGGATTACATCAACATCCGCATTCTTGGCGCCCCCGCCGCGCTGGCCAACTTCGCCCTGATCGGCTTCGCCATCGGCACCCACAACACCCGCGTTCCCCTGAAGATGACCGTGCTGATGCACAGCACCAACGCCTTACTCGATGTGCTGTTGGTGCAGGTCTGGCATCTGGATGTGCGCGGCGTGGCCATCGCCAGCGCCTGTGCGGAGTATGTGGGCCTGGCCGGCGGGCTGTTCTGGCTACGTGCCGCCCTGCGCCCACCTGCCAACCGGGAAACCCTGTGGCAGCCGTCGGCGATTCTGGCGTTGATGGCGGTAAATCGGGATATCTTCATCCGCAGCCTGGCGCTGCTCACCTGCTTCTTTTTCTTCACCGCCCAGGGGGCCCGACTCGGCGATGCGACGCTGGCGGCCAATGCGGTATTGATTACTTTCTTGCTGTTGCTCAGCAACCTGCTGGATGGCTTTGCCAATGCCGCCGAGGCACTGGTCGGCGAAGCCCACGGGCAACGCGATCGCTCAGCCTTCCAGGCCGCAGTGCGCGCCACCGGCCGCTGGACCGTGGGCTGCGCGGCGTTGGCGATGCTGGTTTTTGCGCTGGGGGGCGTGCCGTTGATTCACTTGCTCACCGACCTGCCATCGATCCGCGATACGGCGGTGGCCTATCTTCCCTGGATGCTGCTATTGCCGCTCACCGCCAGTGCCGGCTTCTGGCTGGATGGCATTTTTGTCGGCGCCACCTGGGGGGCCGCCATGCGCAACACCATGTTGGTCGCCATGGGGCTGTTCTTTACGCTATGGGCGCTGACACGGGGCTGGGATAACCATGGCCTGTGGCTGACCATGAACGGCTTTATGGCCGGGCGGGGCATCTTGATGGGTTGGGTGCTGTGGCGTCGACGCGTCAGTCCGGGTCATTAATATCGCGATTGTCGCGGCCAGGCTTGTTCTGGTACATACGCCGGTCAGCGGAGCGCAACAATACGTCTGCCTCTTCAAAATGCTCAGGGCCGGTCTGCACCACTCCCATGCTGACCCTGACCTCCGGCAACCGCTCGGCCAATAACCGCCGTATACGCTGGCAATACGCGACCTCTGCCTGCTCTTCGGTGCTATTGGCCAGCACCACACAAAACTCATCGCCGCCGTAGCGCACACAGGTATCTTCCCCCCGGGCGGTTTCCTGCAGCACCTTGCCGAGCTCGGTCAGCACCCGGTCTCCGTAGGCATGACCGCGCAGATCATTGATCCCCTTGAAGTCGTCCACGTCCACAAAAATCAGGGCCACAGGCTCCTTGCGGCGCTGAGCCGCTTTCAGCGTGCGATGCAGCGCTTCCAATAAATAACGACGGGTAGTCAGGCCAGTGAGGGCATCGGTGCGCAGCTGGCCGTTGCGCATGGCCACCGTTTCTTCCAGCGCCTTGGCATACTCCTCGGTGCGATTCTTCACCGCCTCGATTTCCGATACCAGGCTCAAGATGTAGGTTTCAAATACCAGGGTGACATCGAAATAGATCAGCTTATCCAACGCCAGTAACGCCCGGTCGCGCTCGGCACTGGTCCCCATGGCATCGGTAATATTCTTTACCAGCAGGCTGTGCAGCAGATACACCGCTGACAGGTAGAATTTTGGCTCCACACCAATGCGCTTGTGCACCAAGCCAATACGCAAGCGGTTGTTGGTGTATTCAAGATCGTAAACGCCAGCAAACAGATCCATGATGTAGCGGCGTTGGGCGTTCTCCAGCCGCTCCAGGGTGTCGGCATCGCCGATCAGAGAGGCAATATCCGGGTTGTTGGTCTGGATGCCGTAGAAGGTTTCCACGATATCATCCAGACGGTTTTCCACATGGGTGCGGCACTGCAGTAACGCGGCCACATCCTGATTATCGAACTCCAGCAGACGTTTGCGCCCATCGATTTCCATCTCGGTGATGCGCATCTGCTCGAGCAACGTTTTCATGGTTGAATGCATGCCTTTCCCCTCCGGCCTGAGCAGGCCCCCCTGGCCCATGCAATCGCTTGCTACTTAATCATACTCCCTGGAATACAGATCGCCATAGCACCCACCCACGCCCGTTCCGGCACGGGGCGGCACCGGAATCGCACAAAGGGTGAGAAAGAAGGAAAGAGAAAAGCGAAGCCGGGCGCCAGGCCCGGCGACAAACGATCAGCGCTTCAGGGCACCATCACGGTCGAGCTTGCTGACCACGCTCTTGGCATAGCCTTCCGCACCGCTCTTCAGATTATAAGGATTCATGCTGCGGGACTGGGCCTGCCACACCGGCTTTTCCGTCTCGACGTTGTAGAGCTGGGTTTGCAGGTAGTAGTCCGTCGCATTCTGGTAGTACCCCGGCTGGTACACAGCGCTGTAGCTATAGCCGACGTAGGGGCCATAGCCAAGATACATGGGCGCAGAGGCCATGGGCAGGTAATCCACCGTGGGCGGCATGTATTCATCACGCTCCTGGCTCTTCAGCAGCGTCACCACCATGACACCATCAGCGCCACTGTCTTTCACCGCTTGCTCGACCTTGCCCCGGAAATCCGCCGCCTGCTGGTTAGCTGCCGGCAACGTGGCGCTGCCGAGGGTCGCCTCGACCTTGCGCTTGGCCAGGCTCTTCTTCACTTGTTGCTCCACCGCCGCAGAGGCCACTGCATTCTCTGACAGCACCAGCACGTACAGGTGCGCAAAGCTCGGCCGTGCTTCGCCGGTTTTGGTTTGCCAGGTGGAATTGGTTTCGGTGGTGGTGGCACAGGCCGCCAGCAACAGTACCGCACAGAACGCTAAAACACGTTGAGCCATCAACATACACAGTCCTTGAGGCGAATGGATTGGAAAGCGCTTACAGACTACTGGGGTTCACGGTTCAGGCCAAGGCCCGGTGTACGGCTTGGCACAAAGGCATTGCCGGGTGACGCCCTTCGGGCTCTCTGCGCCCTTGGGTGAGGGCTATCTACGGATCCAGGTGTGTAGGTCGGCTTAGGCGAAGCCGTAAGCCGACATTCTGCAGGGTAATGGCGCTCAGCGCTTATTTCTTGCCGCCGGGCATGATGAATTTCATCAGGGTCATGAACCACATGAGCTGGCCCGGGTCGCCTTCGATCTTGATATCGCCGGCCTGCATACCTTCCATGAAGGCCATCTGGTTCTTGCCCGCCTGTTGCAGGGTGGCAAAAGCGTAGCTGGCGTTCTTGAAGTTCAGGGTCACGGTAGGCTCGCCGTGAATGCCCCCTTTGGATACCACCTTGCCGGGCATAAAGTGAAAGCTGCGCGCCGGCTTGCCCGCAAACGTGCGCCACTGCATCACCACATTGCGGTTCTCCAGTTGCTTTTGAAAGCCGGGGTTACGGGAGGCCAGCCAGCGCAGCCGCCAGCCGAGAACCAGCAATACCAGTGAAAATTTCATCGAGTGTCCTTCATCAAATCAGCAACACGCCACAGGCTACACGCACCACGCTCGTGCTGCGTGAGGCGTGTAGTGTGCTGCGGGGCTTAGGGCATGACCGCCGGCAGTTCCTTGTTGAGCTTCATTTTCTCTTTCACCGCTTCACCGGTTAGGGCATAACCCAACAGGCTGCCATCCTTGCCACGGAACAGTGCCTGCACGGTATTGCCATCCGCTTCCACTTCCCAGTCACCTTCGCTGCCTTCTGCAGCAGGGCAGACCACCACCGGGCACGCCGGGGTCTTGATAGTCACCGGCATCACGCCGTAGCTGACTTCTGTGGTGTCGCCGGCCAGGGTTTTCGCCAGGGCACGGGCAGAGGCCATCAACGGCAAGACGTAGGGCAGCACATGGCCCTGCACTTCGGCGCAATCACCCAGCGCATAAATGTCGTCCGCGCTGGTGCGCAGGGTCTTGTCGGTCAGAATGCCGCGATTGGTGTCCAGGCCAGCTTCCTTGGCCATGCTGATGCGCGGGCGCAGGCCAATGGCCGAGAGCACCACATCGGATTCCAGTTTGCTGCCGTCGGACAGCTCGGTGACCAGTTGACCGTTATCACCGTGATGTACCGCCTTGGCCAGCGGGCCAAAATGGAACTGCACCCCCAGTTCCGCCAGGCCACGGCCCACGGCTTCGGAGGCCTGCTCCGGCAGCAGCAGCGGCAGGCAGCGGCCCATGGGCTCGACCAGGGATACCTGGAAACCACCGTTGGACAGGTCATTGGCGAATTCACAGCCGATCAGGCCGCCACCGAGGATGGTCACGGTTTTCTTGCCGTCCACCGCCGCACGGAATTTGCCGTAGTCCATCAAATCATTGACGGAGAACACCTCACCCACCGCGTCGCCTTCCAGCGGCGGGGTCCAGGTGTCGGCGCCCAGTGCCAGCACCAGCTTGCTGTAATCCAGGTGGTCATCGGGCAGCAGCACGCGCTTGTTGGCGGCGTCGATGCCGGCCACATGCACGCCGGTGCGCACGTCCACATTGAATTGCTCGGCCACTTTTTCCGGGGTGGCCATGCACAGGTCATCGGCGGTTTTTTCCTTGGTAAAACCGGCAGACAGCATGGGCTTGGAGTAGTTGCGGCCGTCGTCAGCGGTGAGCATGACGATAGGCGTTTCCTTGTCCAGCTTGCGGAATTCCTTGACGGTGTTGAAGCCGGCCAGGCCGGTACCGATGATGACAATAGGGTGCATGAGCAATCCTTAACGATTAATGGACGGGCGATGTGGCTGACGTAATGGTCTAGATTTCCACCATTTCGAAGTCTTCCTTGCCCACGCCGCAATCGGGGCAAACCCAATCTTCCGGCACGTCGTCCCAGGCGGTACCCGGTTCGATACCCTCATCGGGCAGACCTTCGGCTTCGTCATAGATGAAACCGCACACTACACATTCCCACTTCTTCATCGTGAACCTCATCGGTAAAAGTGAGCACTTGCTCACTGCGCTACATACAGGGTGTATCTCGGGGGGCGTTAACCTATCGGCGTGCGGCGCAA
>Ga0209503_10000132_pt1 | contig 52264 bp, 46 predicted proteins | sample SouAtlMetagenome_2_FD_187448 | JGI IMG/M metagenome (GOLD analysis project Ga0209503, IMG submission 187448) | Marine eukaryotic phytoplankton communities from Atlantic Ocean - South Atlantic ANT15 Metagenome (SPAdes) (version 2) | ecosystem: Environmental > Aquatic > Marine > Oceanic | place...
GAGCAATTGTGGAGCCGGAGGGTTTCGAACCCTCGTCCAGTAAAGATTCATAGCAAGTCTTTTTACAGGTTTAGTGCAAGTTTTTCTAAACTTCCGAAAATAAATGGGTTTTAGAACTGTTAAGGATTCGTTCTCCGCATCACCATTATTGCATACATACCCTAATACTTCCTTTTACATCTTAATAACCTACAAGTACGCGACTCGGTTACACGATGTGCTTAGCATCTAATCTAATTAGGCTGCCATAGCATACTCAGCGTTTCCAGCTAAGGTTTTTGATGTTGGTCATCACCCATTACCTGAACTTGATACTTCAACAGAACTGTCAAAGCCAAAGTCGGCCCCATATATCAAAGAACGTTTTCTTTTATTATTTATCTATTATTTTACCTTTTGAGTTCTGGCCACGTTTTTAAAAGTGTTGCACAGTATTCAAATTCTTCTGCTTCTTCGAAAAGATATAAAAAGATTTCAGCAACTTCTAAAAATCTAAGCAATTCATCATTAGTTGAAAATTTTCTATTATAGAATATCCATTGTAAATCTTCTGTTTTTTTAATGTATTCTACTGTTGAAATATTTTCTTTGCTTTCGACATTTTGTACGAAATTATTTAATTTTTCTTCAGTTATAAATTTGTACTTCATAGTTATTGTTAATTTGTTATAGTATAAATATAACAATAAAAAACGACATAAAAAAATCTGGAGTGATTTATTTTTATCCAGATTTTAAAAAGTTATTAACAATATTGTTAATCGTTAGGTCCTTCTGGTAAAATAGCATTTAAAAAATTGAGGACATCGCCTTTATCAAAGCCTTCTTCGTACCAATCATCTAATAACTTGTCCATAGATGCAATAAATTTCTTATACTGAGTTCTGTCAACAATACCTTCCATTCTAGTAACTAGTTCTCTGAAATAAGGAGTACTGACATCTTTTTGATATTCGTTTACGAAATCTTCGAATAGTTTTACATTATCTGACATATTGAATTGTATTTTTATTTATAGTATATATCTGTATTTTGGAATAGAGTATTAAACATTAAAAAAGAGAAGGATGATTTGGTAGGATTTGCTTGTTACCTACAAAACAGTGTGTTGTATAATAATGATGACTTTAAGAGTCAAATGACTTTGACTTATTCTTATCTTTGCCTAGCTAAGGCTTAGACATCGAATAAAACGACTATCATATCTTAAATGCGTTATCCCCAACATTAGGACTTTTCCGCCATTAAACTGGGTTTCGGTTTCCCTTACCAGTACATCATTTCAGAATAGCTTTTCTATGAGCTTTTCTACTGAGAACCATCATTGAGGTCGTTATCCTCTGCTACCTTTCATTTAAAAGGCTAGTGTCCCATCGGACTGATGAATGTGCTTTATACCCTTCTGGACAGGTATTATTCAGCCACAAATCAACAACCTTCACCCGTCAGCTCCGGTTGCCTTCTCAATTCTCTTTCGAGAAAATATGTTTGTTCAATACTTCAAAGATCGTTGTTATTTTTTAATAACGATAGTTATATATGTTAGTTTAAAAAAGTTTCACATTTTTTTAAAGTTTTTTACAAAAAAAATCCAGGATATACCTGGATTCTCTTTCATAAAAATACTATTCTATTATCCTAACTTCTCAAAATCTTTAGCTAGCTTTTTCAACATTCTTTCGTTATAGTATTCATCAAGTTTATCTAAAAAAGCATCATGAGAAAAATCATTAGCAGGTGTTACATACTCTGCCATGTATTTACCATGTGGAGAGTTTAAGAAACCAACTGCTTGTTTTTCTGTCATTCCTTTATCCATTAAAACATTAACAGCGCTTTGATAAGCTCTTTGACGGTCTTTAGCATTTAAGTCTGACATTTCTTTAAGAAATGCAACATATCCTAAATTTTCTCTAGCATTAGATTCTTTAGCCTCGTGAACAGATTCTGCAAGTGCTTCAATGTCCCATTGAATTCTTTCTAATGGAGTTTCATCATAAGTTAAATTCTTTTTGACCCAATCAACAAGTCCCGGCTCTTGCTTAGCATTTTGAGCCATATCGTATCCATGTTCTGCACCACCCTGTGCTGCAACGCTTTCAATCCATTCATCATATTTCTTTTCGGTCCATCTTACCTTTTTCTTCTTCTTTGCATGTGGTCCTGCTCCTAAAGTTGACTTTATAGTATTATAGTGATCTGGGCCAGCAAATACGCCTTCTGCCCATTCTTGGTCTCTTTTATTTCCATTCCAATACTTAATCTTCTTTCTAAATTTTCTAAGTTGGTATTCTGCATCTTCTATTTTTTCATGATCTGTAACTCCTCCAAAACTTGAACCAAATTCTATCTTCATTCCTTCTAATCTATCAGGGTCCATTTCAAAATGCAAATCTTCAATTTTAGCTTCATCAATAGATTCATCAAATCCGTAATCAACTTCCCATTCGAAAGGTGCATTGTTTATAGCATCTGAAAATATTTCATTCCATTCAACCTCGTCAAATTTATAGAAAGCTGCAATATCTGCTATTTTATCAAGTGCTTGTTCGGTTTTACGATTATCTTTAAGTTCTTTTGGAGATATTCCTGTAACATCTTTAAGATTTGCTATTATAAATTCAGCAACCTCTTTTTCAGATGGTCTAGACCCTAGTTTTTTTATAACTTTTGCAACTGTGTTATATTTACCAGGTTCTCCATATTCTTCGTTTAAGAATTGATTAAAATTTGTAAAAATCATTGCTTCGTTTTTATTTTTTTTAAGATCTGCTTCTCTCTTCTTCTTCTTTTTCTTATACTCTTCTTCAGCATCTCCTCTTCCAGCAGGAACATCTCCACTTCCATCTGCTGCTCCATTAAAATTAGATGGGAAACCAACAGGTCCCATACCTCCAATATTTCCTGGAGATAAGTTTTCTTCTAATGTGCCTCCTAAATGTTCTACCATTTCTTTTTTAAATTCAGATAATTCATCATCATTAAGTTTTGGATATACTTTAGACCTTAAATTCTTAATTAATTTACTAGCTTCTGAAAGACCTTTTCCTTCATTAACTAAACTTTCTTGTTGTGCTTTACTATTTGCTGGCATTTTTATAATTATTTTTTACCAAGCAAGGTTTTTGTTTTTAAGTTTCTTTAAACGGTCTTTAATATCCTTAGCGTACTTTAAAGCTTCTTTTTCATTGTACTTAACTTCCCATTGCTCTTCTCGTACGTCAGCTCCTTCTTTTTCAAGTCTCGCTTTTGCATTTTCTGCGTCATTAGTATATCTAGCCCATCTTTCATAATCAGACATTAAATTATTGGTAAAATTAGAAAGGTCGTTTATTTTAAAATCTCTTCCATCTTTACCAGTTCCCATAATAATTTGGTTGTACTTGTCTTTCTTTTTATTTTTAATACCGGCTTTCATAATATCTGCTATTTCTTCGATAGCTTTTACTACTTCTTTATCTACGTCTAAAGTACTAGACCTTTGTGTAAGAATTTCTTTATATCTTGCCATGTTTGCATTTTTAAATTCTTTATCATCTTTAAATGCAATTGCTCCTTCTTTAGCTTGGCTTCTTTGCATTATTTTATTTCCTGTAGTTTCAAGAGCTTCTGGGTTAACAACAAATGCAGCATCTGCAATTGATATTACTCTTGAAAGACTTCCAAGTCCGGATGCATCCCATCCAGAATATGATTTATTTGGTCCAATATCAGAAACGCTTGAATGCCTTTTAGAATTTGGGTCAGTTGTTAAAGAATACTCGCTACCATCACGTCTATTACTCCATCTACTTTTTACATAAAATACCTTTTTGCCTTTAGCAAGTGCTAAAAGAGAGTTTGCTGGAAATTCAGTGTTATAGTGTCCGGAAGCATACGGATTTTCTTTTGCTTGAGTTGTATAATAAAATACGTAACCATTTTGTTTTGGTCCATCTTTAGGATCGACATCTATTATTTGGTGGTCTTCTACTTTGTCTAATGCTATTTTTGTTTGGCCATAAATTCCTTTTAAAAGCGATTTAGGGCTCTTTTTCATACTTAAAAGATTTCTAAGTTTAGAGCTTTTAAGCGCTTCGTTAATTTCTACAGATTCTTCTATGTATCTTTCGTTTACAAAGCTTGAAAAGTCTGTGTATATTGTTGATTCTTTTATAAGGGTTGATTCGAATGTTTTCATCCATTTACCTAATACTTTTCTTGCTTCGCTTTTACTTAAACCAAATTCTTTTTGTAAATAAGGGGCTGCTCCCCACATGTTAGTTGCTCCAGAATCTCTTAGTGCATTTAGAAAATCAAAGTATGGTTTATCTTCAATTGATTCGTTAACTACTGATTCGTCCATTTTATCACCGTTAGGTTTTTTACCAGTCTTAACAGCATAAGAAACTACTTCTTTAGTATTAAATGCAGGTTTTGGAGCTCTACCTCCGTTATATTCTTTATCCCATTCTGCGATAGATTTATCATCTTCTAAATCAAATTCACCGTTCTTATAGGCTTCGATTGCGTTCATAGTAAATCGAGAGTCCCAATTTTTCGGTGCTCTAGCCTCATTTACAGATTCATACATATTAGAAGTTGCTTCATCTGGTAAATCTTCCCAATCAGATTCTACATATTCTAGAGCGTCATCTGAATCAGAAAAAGCCTGTAATAACCATTCTTCTCTTTGGTCATCATCTGCTTTATCCCAATGTTTTTTTGTAATTTCTTTTCTACCTTCATTTACGGATTGAATAGTATTTGCTATTTTGTTTCCATATCTTGAAAGAGTTATAGTGTCTTCTTCTACCTTAAAAAATCTTTCATTTCTTTTTGCCCATTTACTTGGACTTTTAGAATGCTTTGAAACTATCTCGTTAAACTCAGAAAGGGTCAATTTCTTGTCCCTTAATGCTTCAATAATAGTATTTCTAATGTTTGCGTTTTGTCTTACGTTTTTTTCTGGATAGTTTTCTGTATATTTTCTTTTGAGAACTATTTTAGATTCATCTAAAGACTCTAAGTACTTTTCAAAATTTTGCATTTTTATATTATTATTTTTTATCTGTTTCTTTATATATCTATATTAAATTTTTACCCAAACTTTAATTCCATTAGGAGCTTGTGTTATAGAACTTAATCCCATATTTTTAGGATTATTTTTTAAGTTTTTTAAATACACGACATCATTGAAACCGTCATTTTTATCTTTTACTAAAAAAACAAACTGTTCTTTTTTACTAGACCAATCTTTTATAGCCATGGCTTCTATTTCAGAAAAAGTCATTATCTTATTGCTATTAATAGATTGTCTAAATTGTTTTTCTAAAGATTTTCTTCCTTTTTCTGTATTGATATCTCCTATAAGTTCTTCGGAAGGAGTGTACACATTTAACTCTCCTTCTGCACCTAACTCTACTTTAAAATCTTTTTTAAACTGGGGTGGTAACTCTGTAATATCTTTTGCTACAGCAACGAATTTAGAAGCTTCACCGTCTAGCATTTTTGAAGCGATTAAATCACCACTAGTAGTTCCAGCTTTTAAATCTTTATGGGAGTATTTTAATAAATTATATAATTTTCTTAATTCATCCCAAACTCGCGATTTAGCACCATTCCATTTTTTACCAGTTCTCCAACCTACTAGTTTTCCACTAGTTTGTCTAGTAACTTCTTTAAGTTCAGCAGTGTCAATAATTTTGCCACTTTCGTTAAATAAATTTAAGTCAACATCAGAACTTCCTCCTCCTATTGCCAAATTTTCAACAGCGTATCCCATCATTATTTCTCCTTTACCAATACCATCTACTTTTAAATTAAATAATACGTTTGCACTAGCTTGATCTGCACTTAAATATTTTTTAATTTTATTAATAGAATTAGGACCTAGGTCGTCGAGTTTAAGTCTCATTCCAAAAGGAGCTTTTCCACCAAAATATGTATTGTTTAATCTATCAAAAAGCTCTTGTTTTTCTTTTAATATTGTTGATTGTGCTAAAGAAAGAGCATCTTTTGTTGATATATTCCCTTTTCTTTCAAAGATTTGGTTAACCTTATTTAATTCTGATTCAAATTGCGTTCTAATACTCATTTTACTTTGTTTTAAATTCATTAAATGTTAACACGGATTCTTTCTGTTGAACTTTATTTAGTTCTAATTGTAATTCATAGAACATAGAATGAATTGAAGGTGGTGTTAACTGCTTAAACTCGTCTTCATTCTCGTTTATTATTGCTTCTCTAACTTTAGTAGCACTAATATTTTCTTCGCCTCTTTGTATTTCAAAAAGACTAAATTCTTCTAGAACATTTAACTGTTCTCTATATTTTACATTGTCAACTTGATATCCATAACCTTTCATTCTGTCGGTTCCGGAACCCCAAAGAACTGGTTCGTATTTAGGTCTAAGTTGATTAAATATTTTGTCTATTCCTGCAGTTTCTACAACAATCACATCTTCTATTTTCTGGTCTACTTTTGCCATTTCTAAAAGTTGCATTTGAGTTTCAACTGTAAAAGGCCTTCTTTGTGCATCGTCTTTTTTCTTAGTTTTTGATTTTACTAAAACAACAACAGTGTTTAAACCATTCTGTTCATATAAATTTTCTAAAACTTTAGTATGTCCTAATGTAAATGGTTGAAATCTTCCAACAAACATATTTACTTTTTTAGCACCTCTTTCAATATAATCTACTTTAAGTCCTTCATTTATGGGACTTTTTTGTGATTTTAAAGTATCATTGATTTTAAAAGTTTGAAAGTCCATTACTTCAGATTCTTCTACTTCTCCAAGTACCTGTGCTTTTATTGATTTAACTATTTTATTTAGAGATTCTAATATATCTCCAGTTAATAATGCAGTTTCTTTATCTCTTAATTTTCTAAAAGTTCCTAAAGTTATTTTTAATAGTTCTGCAACTTGTTTTGAATTGTTAATATTTTTAATTGTTTCTTGATTGTTTAAAAAAATAGGATTTAATTCAAACTCTTTTTCTTTAGCAAAATCTGCACTTTTAAAATCTATTCCTAAAAATGATTTTTCATGCTCGTTTAAAAAAGAGTTAAAAGCGGCTGACATTAGTTCTAAATATCTTTCATCCGCACTTTTACTTTCTAATTTTATTTTATTAAAACCAAAATCATTAAAATACTCTATTAGACGAAGTACTGTTATCTGATATGCATCTGAAGAAGACCTTTCTTCTTTATTATTTTCTTTTAAAGGGCTTTGAATCTTAAAGTTTTTAATGTTGTTTCCTTCTTGAAAAGATATTATAAGCCCATCAATTTCTTTTGTAAGGTCATTATGTAGCTTTGAACTATGAATAGACTCATTAAATACTTTAAATATTCTATGTGTAAAACTAAAATCACTAAAATACTCACGAGACTCTTCTAAATCAAGAGACAATATATTTATTAATTTTTCAATTTGATATTCGGCTAAATTCCCTTTAAATATTAAAGTAGGTTCATCTACTTCTAGTATTTTAGCCCATTTATTTAATATTTTAGGGTCTTTAATTACTTTTTTTACTCTACCATCTTCTTGTATTACTTGAATATGCGTTAAAATTAAATTATTTTTAGGAACTGTATCGTATTCTACGTTAACTGTTTTATTAGAAGTCATATAGTCAAAACCAAACTTCCAGTCACTTGGCATCTGTTCTAACTTTTCTAAAAGAAGAGCTTTAAAATGCATGATAGCTTTTTCATAATAGGATACTATTGTCCTATCTACTTTATCAATAGATTCATTTTTACCAGATTTAAAAAACTCTACATTGCCTTGTTTTCTATTGACATAGAAACTACTTGCTTGAATTTTTTCAGTAACTACACACTTTTGTGACAAAAGATGTTTTACTTCTTCTAATTCATTATTATTAAAATAATCTTTTAAGTCTTTTAGTGCCATATTATTTATATGATTAAAATCCGTTTTGTTTATTTGCCGTTGTGGAGAGCCTCTGCTTTTTTAGCAGCTGCTTTAACACTTTGCATCGCTCCGGAAAGAGATTTTTTATTTAACATTCCCACTATTTTATTACCATTATCTCCAAAAGCCTCAAGTTCTCCCTTACCTGTTATGCTAATTCCATAAGAAGGTCCGTAAAAACCACCGTCTTCGACGCTAACCATTGTAAGAAGAGCTGAGTATGTGTTAAATTTCAGTTTTTTATTTCCTTTATCTACAGTATAAGAACCTTGAAACTTATCTTCTTTTTGCTTAGCTGCTAATTTTAGTAGAGAAGAAGCTGCTTTAGCATTTATTTCATCAGCTTGAACTTCTTGTACATTTTCTGATACGTAATCTTCGTATAATTTTACCTTTTTCATTTTTTATTTTGTTTTTATTGATTTATCATTATTCCATTTAACTGATCTGCGAAGCCGTTAGAAAAACCTAATTTACGGTTTGATAAACCTATAGTAGTATAATTTGTTCCATAGCTAAAATCAAAAGTTATACCGCCATCATTGCTATTATATTCTTCAAATACAAAGAAAAGTAAATACAATTCTTGCATTATTTTTTCTGTTGTCTTACTATCAATACCGCTACCAATAGTTACTGCTATTATATAACTATCGCTTCCATTATTGAAATTTACTCTTGGCTGAATATCTCCACTAACGGTCGATCTCATTGTTCCAGACCAACCAGCCGCTGCAGGTGTACTAGACTTAGCAACCTCTTCAGGTTTATATTTTGCAACCACCTTTCCTATTTCTTTAGCTAATGCTCTTGCATAATTAGGATTGAAAAGGTCATAGTCACCTCTTTTTGGTGAATGCATTCTAGCGAAATGTCCAGCATGTTTTTCATAGTGAATATTTCCAGGTTTCATTTTTTCAAGTTTTGATATTATCATGTCATACCATCTTTCCCCAGCTTCTGCCTGATATTTAGCGTATTCTAAAGATGCTTCTATTTTATCAGCAATTCCTTTTTTACCAAATTGAACTCCTTCGTTTATGAATTCGTTAAATGATTCGTATAATTCCATTATCTTCCGTATTTTATTATTCCCATTAGCTGATTTATTGCAGCAAACGTACCTGTTAATTTCATAGTTTTTCCTTTGTACTTAAATACAATTCCTTCTGTAGGAACTATACTTTCAATACCCCCAATAGTTTCTAATCTATTAAGTTCACTTTCTATTTTTTGGACCTGTGTAAGGTCTCCATTTAGTTTTATATCTTTAGCAGCTTTTCTAATCTTATTATGTAGATTTTCTTTTTCTAAATCAGGGTTTGCTGCTACAAAATTACTTGCATTTTTTAAAACATCAGCACCTAACTCTAAAAACAAATTCTCAAATGGCAATATGTTCTGCTTGTATTTTTTATGTCTATCTTTATCAAAGTCTTTAATTTTAGATAAAACATCAGGTTCTACCATTTTTTTAATGGCTACCATATTAAGAGTTTGTTTGTCTTTATATGCCCATCTTAAAAATAAACCTTCTTTTATTTTTGAATCTAAATCTTTAAATTCTTTTTCTATTTCTTTACTCCACCATGCCTCGTGATATTCTTTTACTTCATCACCGTCTTTTAAGCCAAACTCATCTCTTAATTTGTCTAACTTTTTAAAATAATAGTCTCTTCTAGCCTCAAAGTCAATATCTTTTTGAAGTTTAATAATTTGAGGAGGTATAATTGTAAAAGTCTTTTGCACATCTAATTCGACACTTCTAATAATTTTAGCCAATTTTCCACCAGCTTTACCGTCTTCTGATATAATCTTTCCAGTTTTATCTACTTCTACCATTCCATGGAATTGAATTAAGTCTCTATCATAATTAATTACATTAGGGTTTTTAGTGTAAATGATTTCCATATTTAAGAAGTTTGTTCCTTCTTTAAAATCTGAAGTATCTTTAAGGTTAGATAGTGAAGCATCTAAATCTTTAGCTGCTAAAACAAAAGTTTCTTCTACTAAAGGAGATGGATGTCCCTTAAACATATTAATAATACCTGCTAAATTCATTGGAGTTATTAATGTTCCTTTATTTCTAGCAAAAAGAACTTGACCATTTTTAACAGTTGCAAATAAATTTTGACCGTCTGTTTTTTCAGTTGGTCCATCTTCAAATGTCAAACTACCTTGTAAACCGTCCTCTACAATTCCTTTAAAGTCTTTAAATGTTAAGTCATGTAAATCAAAAGGGTGGGCCATGTGGCCTGCCGCTCCACCTTCTAAAATCAATTGATTTTCGACTATTTGATATTTTTCAACTAAGAATTGAGTATACGTCTTAAGCATTAGTACATTATATGTTTATACAAATATAATAAAAAAAATCAACCCAAAAAAATCTGGGCTGAATTTTTTTAAATTATTTTTAACCTACTGAAGACTTTAGCATTCCAACTGCTGCACCATAATCTCCATCTGATTTCTTTAGCATCCCTTCTGCTGCTTCTTTTGCTTTTTCTTCGTCGTATTTATCTCCAAATGCTTTTTTGTAAATAGCCTTAGCCATTTCCATAAAGTCTTCATCTGATTTTACTTCTGCTTCATTTACTTCCTTTGAAGTAACCTTATAAGTTTTACCATCAAATTCAAAAGTTTCTTCTCCAGCTTCTCTTGCTTTATTAACAGCAGCTACAAATCTTCTACCTTCGTAGATTTCCATAACCTTGTCTCTATCGACTCTTATTTGCTCTCCTTCAAATTGTGCATTGAATGCATTTAACATTGATTGTGCAGTTGAGTCATCTTTTAGCATTGTTGATATGTAAAGAGCACATCCTTCTACAATTGCTTGGCCTCCCCAATCTGCAGCGCTTGCAATATCTCCTACGTAATTAAATAATATTTCTTTAATTCTTCCGCTACTTATTTTAGCATGATATCCTCCAAGTCCTGGTAATTTAATTTCAATACCTTTAATATTAGCGCCTCTTATTGCTTTTAAGACTGCTGGTTTTTCTGTATGGAAGTTAGCATCTGTCATTGCTTCTCCGCAAATGTATTTAACACACCCTAGCATTCCTTCTTTTCCAAGCTGGCCTAAATCTACTAACTTTTTAGTAAAAAGTCTATTAAGTTGAGTAACTACTTTTTTAGCAGCTCTTTTTCTCTCTACTTGAATTGCTTCGTTAATTTCTATTTCTTCAGTAATTTCTGATTCAAATTTATGCCCGACGATTTTAAGACCGGCAACTCCAGGAAAGTATTCTCCTTGGTCTGTTTGAATTCTTCCGCTTGAACTAGACTTATGTGGTTCTGTAAAACCTTTGACAGTAATTGCGTCTCCTCTAAAGTCTTTAGTCTTGTATGGTAATTTAACAATCTTTCCAGTTTTTTCATCCATTAACTGTGCTGCTTCTTCTACTTTATAAGTTTTGCCATCAACTTCGAATTCTTCTTCTCCGTCTTCTTTAGCTTTTTTAACAGCAGCTCCAAATTTGTTACCTTCTACTTGATATTTCTTGCCATCAACTTCGAATTCTTCTTCTCCGTCTTCTTTAGCTTTTTTAACAGCAGCTCCAAATTTGTTACCCTCAGTTTCTAAATCTTCGTTATTGTTAGATAATGTTGTAAAAAATTCGGTTCTTTTTTCTTCATCTAGTTCAGCAACTGAAGATACATTATATTTTGATAATAGTTCAGTAAATCTCTGTGCTTCAACTTGTCTATTTACAGTAGCAGCCCATTTCTCTTTATCTTCAATAATTCTTTTTCTAGTTTGAGAAAAACTAGCAAATGTTTCTAATTTTCTTTCCATTTTTACTTATTTTTATTTCAGTTTTATTATATATCAAAGATTTATCCATCAAATTGAAATTTCTTTATTTCGTATTTGAATTTTTGTTCTTTATATATGCTTTGTCTTGCTTTCGAATGCTTCATTAAATAGTTTTTCCACTCGTCAGTACATAAATCATCTACAAAGTCTATAATTAAAACTTTATCTTTTGACTTATGCTGTCTTAGACCCCTACCAATACTTTGTCTTATAATTACTTCTGATTTAAAACTTTCTGTAAAGAAAATATTATGGATTTTTTTTATAGATATACCTGTTGAAAAAGTACCATAGCTTGCTACAATTACTACATCGTCTCCTTTTTCCATTTTCTTTTTATATTCTTCTCTTACGTCTTTATCAATACCACCGTCTACATAGTAAATCTTTTTGTTGGTTTCCTGTCTTAATTTATCATATATTTTTTTGCCATGTTCAATTCTATGAAATAGTACAAGGCTGTTTTTAGGTATTTTACCTATGACTTTTGTAATAAAATCCAATCTTGGTTCAGATTGTATTATATAATTCTGTTCTAATTGAAACACGTCTTTGCTTTCATATCTGTTTTGTGACATTTCTTCAAATGCCTTTTTTGTAGATTCAGGTGCATAATCCATCTCAATAACTTTAACGAAACAGTTTGCTATATAACCTTCTTGTTGTAAAAAATGAGCGTTTACTTCTGATATTAAAGGTCCTGTATATGCCATTAATGTTAGTCTATCCAGTGTTGCTTCTTTTGGTATTGTACCAGAAAGACCATATCTGTATTCTGCATTTGTGCATTTTGAAAGAATTGTTTTTATAGATTGACTTTTCATTTTGTGACATTCATCAATTATTACAGCGTCAAATTGATCGAAGTATTCTTTTCCTTTCTTAACAAGAGATTGATATGTTCCTATAACAACATTTCTCCCATCTCTTATTTTTTGCCCACTATAAATTTGTTGTATTTTTATATTAATTCTATTTGCAAAATTATAATCACTAAAATCTTCAGTAGCTTGAACAACAAGTGAAACATTAGGTACTATAAAAAGAATTTTTTTAGCTTTTTCCTGTTCTAAAAGATACGCGACTGTTAAAAAACTTATCAGAGTTTTACCAGCTGAAGTTGCGAGTTCACTAAGACATTTTCTGAATTTTAATATGTTATATGCAGCTTCAATTTGATAATCTCTGGGAGTTATCTCTGAACCTTTAAAAAGCTCTAAGGCATACTTTTCAAACCATTCTGCTGAAATATTTTTATCAAAAAGTTCGGTTACGCCTTCTATTTTAAGTTCAAACTTATATTCTTTACAGAGGCTGTATACATATCTCCACAGTCCAGAAGGAATCCATTTATTGTCTTTAAAATAGGATATGTAACCATCCCATACTCCTCTTTTAACTAGAGGATTAAATCTCCAGCTATCTATTCTCTTTGTTAAAGAAATATTAAGTTGCTCTAATTCTAGTTCTGTCGCCTCGTCAACTCTTAAAAACTGTTTGTTTTCTGTTAGTGTTAGTAACATTTATAGTATTTCTTTTTTTTATCATACCAGATCCTTTATAGCTAATCTGTTACGAACAGCAAAACCCATATTATCTAGGGTTTTTACTGACTCTCTATAGAAATCTATTTGATTTTCTAATAGAGATAAAATCATCTTATCATCTCCTAATTCTGCCTCAAGAAACTTTTCTCTAATTTTATCTGTTAATTTATAATCATATTGATAATATTTTATCCAAGTCTCTTTCCACTTTACATCTATAGATTTTTTTTGCTCTTTAGATTTTACTTGAATATACATTAGTTGCTCAACTAATAATTGTCTTGTTTGTAAAATATCGCCTATTACGATTTCCATACCGCTTAAAGTTTTTATACCATTAGCGAGAGATGTTATTTTTCTAGACCACTTGTCTCTTTGTTCTCCTAGTTTACTATCTAAAAGTGTAATTCTGTTTTCAGTTGTTTTAGCTCCTTCTTCCATTAAAATAATGATTTGTCTTTGTTATTTGGTTTAATAAATTTTGCTGCTTTTAATTTCTTTTTATGCTTAGGCTCCGGAATTTCAAATCCGGTGCTTAAATACCCCTTGTCTTTAAACTCAAAATCTATAAGATGTTTAATATTTTTAAATCTATCACCATCGTTATAGAACTTGTCTATTTCTTCTTCCATACTTAAATCAAACATACAACAGATCCAATTTATTATTTGTGAAATAGTTATTTAATTCAGATAAATTTAACTTAATCTGATTATTATAGCAGACTTTTATTAAATCATTCAGATCTTTTATGTTAGTATATTTATCTAATTTTTTATCTTTAATATATTTCGACCACATAAATACGGTCTTTCCTTTTTTAAGTTTTTCTATAGTCTTTTTAAGACCGGCGCTATCGTTATCCAGCATATATCTTACTGATTCAATAGCATCTAATTTCATAGTATCTCTTCCAACTGTACAAAGTGCTATAGAGTTTTTCATAAACATTGCGTCCATTGGTCCTTCAAATACAGTTACTGGTTGTTGAAAGTTTACGTTTAATGCTCCAAAAAGAGTAGAAACATTGTTGATTCCGGTAAGGGTTTCTTCATCTAACTCTAAAGGTTTATTTAAAATAGTTTCATATATTTTTGATATATCATACGTTAAGTATCTAGAGCCTTTTCCTTTCATTCTTCTTGATTGTGCTCCTACAATTTTACCTTCTAGTGTTTTATTTAATATCCAAAGCCTTCCTTCTTTTTCATTATATAGAAATCTATCTAACTTGTGACTTAAAAGTCTATTTTTTAATTGAAACCATATCCAGTCTCCTGGAACTATATTTTTAGAATTAGTAGCTTTCATGAACTCTTTTTCTTCTACCGCAAGATTTATTATTTTTTCATAAACAAAGGGCGTAAACTTTTCATACTCTTGTGTAGCTGCTTTATTTACTTTTATATAATCTAAAACCTCTATGACGTCCATGTTTTCTGACATTCTAATTCCATGGTCTTTAAGAAAGTTATAAATGTCAGAATGATGGTCGCAGTTAAAGCAATGATATTGTAAAGTGCTCCAATATATATTGCCTCTTTTTAAAGTGTCATCTTTAGTAGAGTCTCCACAATAAGGACATGCCAGGCTTAATCTACCTGACATGTCTTTTATCATTTGCTTGTTGTGGTTTGTATGTTCTTTAAGAACTACCTGCTTTAAAGCTTTTTTGATTTTTTCCTTAAGTTCTAAAGAAAGAATATTAGATTTCGAGGTCATTCAAAAAAGATTCTAAATCATCTCCACTAGTTGTTGCTTCTTTTTTTGTTTCAGATGCCTCAACTGTTTTATTAACAGGAGTTTCTTCTGTTACTACTTTATTAATAGGAGTATCAAATGTTTGATTTGTGACTTTATCCATTGCGTCTCCTGGGTTTAAGTACATTTTAATGACACTATTTACAAATTCTCTAGTTGGTTCATCCCATGCTCTATATTCAAAAGATTTAAGAGATGGAGCTTCTTCTAGTTCTGTTTTAATAGTATTCATGTCTTCTTCTACCCTTTCTGCTGATTTTCCAGCATTTCCTAATTGAATTGAAGATTTTGAAGATGAGAACTTAGAAGTATCGTAGTTATTATAGTCGTTTTGTCGAGTAATAATAAGCTCGAAGTTTTTACCTTCAAATAAATCAAATACCTGTGTTGGGTCACCAAAATTAGGTTTAAGTTCTGCATCGATTTTTTCTTTGATTTTATAACCAAATTTAAAAATCTTATATGTTCCTTCTAATTCAGGATGCTGAGGGTCTTTGATGATTTTTACAAGAGAAACATACTGCTCTCTTCTTTTTAATTTATCAGAAGCTTTACGGTCTACAGCTGAGTCTGATTTTCTTAATTTCCAGAAAGCATCTGCTACTGGACAACTTTCACCAATTGAACTTGGAGAATCTACTAATTTTGATTCACCATCAGGGCCTGTTAGCCAGTTGACGTATTTCTTAATTAAGCTGTTTCTTGGGTTTTCTACGTTAGGTACAAAACGAATAAGAGCCTTATAGGTTCCGTCTTTTCCGTCGTCTGCAGTTGGCTTATACATTGTGTTTGTGCCAGTGCTTTGTTGTTGTTCATGTGTATCGATATCTTCTACACCAATACTAAAAATGTTAAATTCACTCATAATTCTTTAATTTACTTTAATTTACGTTTATTACTTTAATTATATAGAAAACTTTTAAATTGTTTAAAATATGAGCTTTTTAAATAAGTCTATCTGACTAGGGATTGCTTTCTTAAATAAAGCCTAAATTAGTATGTTTTAAAGCCCAGTAATTTTTGCAATTTTACTGTTTTCCATATTAATTTATATATCTCTATTTTATTTTGTTTATATCCCACTTAGACTCTCCTTTCGGTTGTAGGCGTGGATAATTGCATATTGCTGACGCCTCGTTGTTCGGTTTTTATATAACCTATCTAAGAGCTGGGGAGGGACGGAATCGAACTGTCATCTACTATTCTACACCATTTTCCAAATAAGTGATCTGCTTATTCTTCATGTCTGATCAGGACTAGGTTCAATAAGAATAGTCGCCTTAACCATTTGGCTACCTCCCCGTTTTATTTTTAATTTATTTAGTTTACCAATTGGGCTTCTAGTAATTGAAATGATATTATTGCATTTTTCAATAAAATCTATTGTTTTTTTATTCATGATTTATTTTTGGTTTAATAATTCTGCTTTAGTAGTTGTTTTACCGCATAATTTACATTTAACTTTAATATGCGTTCCAGTACCATATACAGATTCATATACCCATAAGTGTGTATGGTTTTTATACCAGAAGCGATACATCCAATCTGCTATTTTTCTTTTAATCATTTTTATTATTTTTGTGTGAATAAAAAGTAAAGGATGCTGGATAGTCTCTATCACCGTCCCATTCCATTTCAGAATCTTCAATATCTCCGTACTCGAATTTATATTCTGAAGTCATTGCGTTAGCCATCTCAAGGGCTTCTAATAATAATTTGTGCTGGTTATCTGACCAGTATCTAAAGTTTTGAACTCTGATATAATTACCTTCTAAGACGGTAGAGTCTGTAGAATGAGAAGAACTTCTCAGCTGCGGATCAAAAGTCGATTCAAAAGAATTTTCTTTTTGATTCCATAAATGCTTCTCGTCAAAAGTAAACCCTTTTGCTTTTAGGCTATCTCCTAAAATTGTTACGTCTTTGTGATTCTGTGCTATTGTCAAATTATATCTTTTTTTCATGTTTATTGTTATTGATTAATTAATTATAGTTAAATATAATCATAATAAACGACATAAAAAAATCTGGAGTGAATTATTTTAAAAAAAGTTTATTATTTTTGAAACAAAAGCCGCTACGTGTTATATAACTTAAGTCTTTAGGAAGGAGAGGTTAGATTAGCTTTCAGGACTCTTAACAAACTATTAAGATAAAAGGCATCTACAAGGTCATCAAAGGGTTTAGGAACAGACTTACCCACTTCAAGTTTTTTCGAGAACTTCCAAAAATTATTCTCTTCTAGAAATTCCTCTCCCGTTCTATTTTCAACAAAGACGTCCCAAAGAGTTCTCTTATTCATATTACCTTTTCCAGCATGTTTTTTAATTGTTGCAGGGGAGACTGTTTGAATATCTTCAGGTTTAAAATATTTAAGAAGTTTTATCTTAAGAATAGAAGCAGCACTTGCCATATCAATAATATTGTTAGTTCCTCCTTTAGAACCATAACTTACTCCTTCAAAGGCTATCATATAACCGTCTTCTTTAAATGTGTTTTGAGTAATAAGATTAATGATATCATTTGACATCACATCATATCTTTTTATTTTAGCTAACTCAACACTAGAATAATCTAATTCTTTTTCAAAATCAGGTTGAAATACAAGAGTAACCTCTTTTAACATTCCCAATTCTTCTTGTAATTTTATAGCCTTTTTAGAACCATTTCTTTTAACATACGAAATAAAATGGTATTTTTTACTCTTATCATTAAATATGCATATACCCGGGGAATTAAGAGAAAAATCAATAGTAATAAAATTCATATTATAGTCTTTTACCTATAACAGCTCCTAAAGCGGTACCTACAAGTCTAGAAGTTAATAAATCATAAAGTACTCCTTTATTTATACCTAATACTTTAGCTATCATTTTACCAAGAGATTTACCTAATGCAAAACCAGTTAGACCACCTATAATAGAACCAAAAAATCCTTCATTAGTAACTTCATTATTAAATCTTTCTAAATCAATTTCTCCATTTTCATTTCTGTATTCATTTAGAAAAGCATCAACTGCTTCGTCTACTTTAGATTCTAATTCAGGAGTCCATTCCTGCTGAAGACCTTCTGTTAAAAGGCTCATTTCTTCTTTTGTAACTTTATTTTCTTCTAAGTATTTTACAAATGTTTTCATAATTTATATATTTATTTAATCTATGTCTATTTTTATACTAAATTTATTATAGTAAAAATTAACATCAAATGTATTAAATTCTGCTACATTTTCAGCTAAGTTTAAATTTAAGTCTGATATTGAGTTCATGATAGGTTTTTCAAACTGTATACTTGCCAAACCTAAACCTTCCGCATCTAATATTCTTAATTTTACATCCGGTATATATTTTTCTAATGTCTGATCTGCATAGTAATGTAAAAGAGTATCGGTTAATATCCAATAATTTATGTAACCGTCTAACAATTGAAATTTTACAGTAAATTGTCTTTCAATTGTATTTTGAATTGGTATTCTACCTCTATGGTATCTTACAGTTCCGTCATTATCAGCCTGTTCTACCGGGTCGAAACTTATTCCTGGTAAATTTACTTCTTGTATTGTGTAATTAATAAAATCTATAGGATTTTCTAACATATTACCAGGTATTTTATGTAAATAGCTTTTGTATTTTTCAGCTACTTCTGCTGGTATAAAATTTTTAGGGAATCTAAAATCAAATAAATTATTTCTACTATTTAAAATCATATTGCATTAAATTTACCTTTATAAACCATTGTTTCAGTAGAACCATTATCTACAGAAATATAGTAATTTTTATTTGTAATAGCCTGTATTTTTAATGCATTAGCCTTACTTATTTGAAACAAAATTTCACCTTTACTTGCATCAATATCTTTAAAAGTAGTAATATTGTTAAAACATAGTCCAGAATCAAATGTCATTTTTACACTTCCAGATTCTAAAAATGAAATAGCTTTTTCTTCACCATCTTCTATCTTAGAAACTGAAAATTTAACGTAAGTATCAAATGGACCTATCCTTAAAACTTCTTCGCGTCCTATTGTTTTAACAGTTCCTTCTTCTAAATTTACTATTTCAGGAGTTGCTTTTATTTTTAATCTTTCTATGAATGTAGGAGTATATTTTACTTGACCCTTTGGTAAAGAACTATTTAAAACTTGAGCAGTATTTCTAGTAGATTGTCTATCTGGTAAAGTGTTGTATATTCTAGTTAAGTTATTGGTAGAATTTATGTTTACTCTTAATAGTCTTTTTCCATATTTAGATGCATTTGTATACGTTAAACTTGCATTTTTAACTATTTGAGTGTTGTCAGTCTGATTATAAATTCTCATAACAACATCTATTGCAAAACTTGTAGCAGTGTTACAGTATTTAATAATAGGTCTAAATTCTATAGGTTCTTCCCAATCCTCTACTTTAGTCATTTGAGTAGAGTAAGTTTCTATAAAACCAGTACCTACATTTTCAAACACTGTTATATCAAATATCACTGATATGTCAGCAGTTGAATGTAATATTTTATCAATTATATGTGCTTCAAAATCAGCGGCACTTCCATCTTTTTCTCCAAATATTTCAAAATAATCGCCATCTGACGCTTCTTGAACTTTTACTGTAAAGTCTTGAAATTCATCTTCTCTACTTACCAATAAATTTTGCGAGTCTCCTGTATAAATGTAATCTACGCTTGAATTATCTTCTAAATTATTTATAAGTTTAAAACATATATTATAGTTTGAAGTAGGAAGCAAGTTGCTAGAACCTACAGTTCCATCTCCATAAAACTCATCTTCAAATTCCTGATACTGACCTATTAAAGTAGGAACTTTAACTTCAATGAAGTTAGTATATAATGTTTCAGTTATTACAAAAGGTTTAGGATTTTTTATTTCAAAATTAGAAGTGTTTAAATAAACTAATTGAGTCAAATAATTTTGTACTTCATTTATTCTATCTGTTTTTACTTCGAATAAAAATCCTTGTTTTCCTCTAGAAGCAAAACTAAAACCATTTCTTAAATGAAGTCTTATTTTATCATATCTAATAAAATTAATATTAGACGTTGCGTTTGTTTGACTTGTTGCTAAATCTGCAGAATTACTACCAGCCCAAGAAGAACTATTAATAAAATTATTAGTGCTATCTAAAAGAGCATATTTATTTTCACCAACCTCAACTGCATGGTATCTTCCTATAGTTCCCGACCCTGTTTTTATACTATTTCCAGTTTCTTCATCTGGTGTTGCAAATAAAGGATTGGCAGCATTAGCAACCGTTACTTTACCGCCCGTCAAGCCGGTAATGCTATATAAATATGACCCAGTTACAGTAGGTAAGTAGGTGTAAACTTGACTTACTGCATCATAAGGAGAACCTATGCTATTTCCAGTAATATCAAAAGTTAAAGGATTAGTAAGTGCTGTTAAATTAAATTTATAAGTTTTACCTACTTCTAACAATAACGTTCTTGCTGCAAAATTTTCAATAGCGACATAACCACCAGATTCAGTAACATCGAAATTAACAACATCACTACCAAGCTCATGTATTAAATGTCTAGTATGTAAATGATTACCGCTAACGGTATCTAAAATTTTAATTTCGCTACCATTATCATCAACATCTATATCATAATCAGTTGCATTAGCCTGATCATGGTATATAAATTCTAAAAGTACGTCGTCGTCTATCTTGAAATATCTAGATGATTGTGCCATATATTATTTATCTTTTTAAAATTGTAACCATTTAGGTGAATAAGTTAGAAATAATCCTACTTGTGGACCGTGGTATATACTGTTATTTTTACCAAAAGTTATTCCATATCCTCCTCCAAAACCTAAAGAAAGTCTACCTCTTTTTTGTTTTTTTATTTTATTAAGTTCATCTTCTACTATAGAAATACCTTCAATACTTTTAAAAGTTATTCCTGGATACTTAGTAGATATATTTATTTTTTTAATGCCCTCTATCGTTTCTATGCCTGCATATAATTTTATATTTTGGTCATAATCAAAAGTTCCTAAAGCTCCTGTAATTATAGTATCATTTAAAGAAACATCAACACTTGCTGTAAATTTTCGCCAATTTTCATCATCATAAAATGTAGAATCTGAAAATATAAGAGTAGTGTCATTCTTAACAATAGCCCAAACAGTATCTACATTATTTATATTTATCTGGGCCTGTAGCAGTTGATTTAATCTTTCTAATTTTATAGCGTTTTCTAAAGCCTCTTTATATTTGTTTAATAAGCCAGCATTTTCATTTTTTAATTCTTTTACTGTAAATTGATATCCTTTTATTTCGTTAATATAAAAACCATTTTCATTTTTAAAAACCTCTATTGTGTCTATGCTAGCCTCTGCATTTCCTTTTACTCTTTCTACTTTATTTTCTAAAGCAATATTTTTCTGTTTAAGTATGCTAACCCTATTACACTGGAACAGCATTAGCAGTATCATAACTAAAATAGCTGATATAAAATAAATGGGTTGTATTTTTATTTTTTTAAATTTCATAAGCTATTACATCATTGCCACCGCACCTGTAGCGTAGTGAGTTTTATTATATGCATTAGTTTCAGTAGGCATAGAAAATTTAAAGCTATATCTAATTCTCTGAGTAGTTGGAGTTGAATTGTCTGTTAAAAATTCTTTTATTAATATAGGTTTTACTGTATACTTTACATCATCACCAGATATGGGTAAGGTGTCATTGTTCAAGTCTAAAACTTGAGGACCTTCATTAAACAAATAAATATTATTATCTCCTGGATATATCCTTCCAATAGTATTAAAATTACTAGTACTAGCTACATCAGCTAAGTCAGTTGTTGTATCCGTACTTATAAGCGTTACATCAACATCTATATACGTACCAGAGTCATTAGTGTATGGAAACACGAAAGAACTCGGATCATCACCTTCTCGTGACATATTCATAGAAATTACAGCAGGGGAGCTATTACCATCCCAATCGCCGTAGTCCGGTTCTCCAATTCCTATTTCTCCTTTACCCCACACTTGTATCAGGTTACCTATTTTAACATAACCATACCTTGAGGTTTCATACGCAGTTGACGTTGTTGCACCACCAACTGCATTTATTACTCCATAATTAGAAAATTCACCAGCATCAAGAGATGTAGTGCTAGGATTTACAACTGCTCCTGTAGCCTCTCTAAACGAACATCCATTATCAGTATATGAATTCCTAATAATTCCCTTTTCCCAAAAATAATCAGTCAATGTTCTATCATCTACTGGTCTGTTATAATTAGGAGCTGCAGTGTAGTTAGTTTCTTGAGCTCCTCCGTCTTTCCATCTTAAACCATCTCCAGCAGTTTCTAAACCAACTTGACTTTTATGAACACCATTAGGGTCATCAAAATATATACTTTCTGAAGAAGTAATTATATCATCCTCTACTTTTAATTTATCTACTCCTAATATTTTAAATAAGTTTGATAAATTTGCGTCTAATGTGTTTGAAATATCAGAAGTAATTTCGTTAACAGCATTAAATTGAGCTGTCATTTTATTTTTACCTCCAGGTGCAGTTGCTAGCATTTCATTTACACTATTAGTTTGAGAAGCTGTCATTCTATTAAAACCAGCAAGTCCTGAGCATGTTAATAAATTACCCTGTCCTGTAGCAGAGGTAGATAACGTGTTGTTATTTCCGGTTATAATGTTATTACCTACAGCTGATAAATTAATATTATTTGAACCTAAAATGCTAACATCATTAGTAGTAGCGCTATCACCTATTGTAATATCTCCACCACTTAAAGATTTTACTTGTATATCATCATTTATGTTTACAGATAAATTAGAGTTACCCGTTATTGTAATATCACCGGTAGTAGCTGTTAAATTAGTTTCAGCAGACGATATTGTTATATTGTTAGGAATATCTAAAGCAAAATTTGCAGTTCCAGAACCTACAGTTCCTGTAATTTTAAAAGTAGTGGTAGTACCACTGTGTTCACTTCGTATAGCATAATCAGCAGAACCTGATGCGGAATGAAGAATATTGATATGATTTGAAACTTCTGTGTTTAAAGAAGGGTCTTGCGGTATTATTATATTTAATAATGCAAGAGGCTCGAAACTAGGATTATTACCTGAAAGATTAAATACATTTTCATCTCCTAAAATAACTCTTGTTTTTAAATCTGTAGTACCGTCATCATTTTTATTAAAGGGTCTTATTATATTATAAGATGATGCTGCAGTTGCTCCACCATCTACATATATAGTATCGCTATCCCATACGTTTAACGAAACTCCATTTGAACCGCTAGCTCCTGTAGCCCCAGTAGCACCGGAAGGTCCTGTAGAACCTATAGGTCCAGAAATTCCAGTAACTCCTTGTATTCCTTGAGGCCCTTGAGGTCCTCCTCCGTTAGCTAGTAGCTGATCGAAATTGTAGTTTAATTTGCTTATTTTAATTATATCCGAATCTCCTTCGAATATTTCTTTTAAATTTAATGCCATCTTTATGACTTTATTTTTATTATAGGCCTAATTTTTGATTTTAAACCTGCTTTTTTATTATATATTAACCTAAAATTAAGTGGATTTTTAGAGTCTAATACATAACTATAATTATTATCTAATATGTACCCTCCACTTTCAACGTTAGAAACACTCTGTGATGAATCTATAGAAGTCGTATATTTTTTACCTGATAAAACATATAAATCAATAGAGTTGATAGAAAATAATGGTAAAATATTATTAGAAACGTACTCTTCAATATCATCATCTAAAGTATCTATTCTACCAAAACTTTTTTCTAAAGTTACAAATTTAGATATAGTGTCTTTGATTCCTTCATTTTTAAAATATCGTACTACACTTTTTTCTAAATAAAAATCAATGAATACTTGTGTTTTAGTTTCTGTAAAAGCTACTTCACTTTCAACATTGTTTAATATTTTTGCGTCAGTTAAAATATCTATGGTTTCAAAATATTCAGAAGTAAAATCGAATATTTGATATGCATTTCCTATTTTAGGAATACATGAAGAGAAAAAGCTTTTTTCTTCAATAATATTTTTGGTACCAGGTATTAAAGATTTGTTAGAAGCCGATTCCGATCTTACATAATAATCGTCTTCCCACCTAGAATTAAATACATTAATATCTTTTTTATCTATTGCAATTTCATCTATTAATGCGTATTTAGGTAAAAGAGAATCTGACTCTGAAAGTTTAATAACACCCTCGGTATCTATTTCATTTACTTTATGAAAAAAGTAATTTTTTATTTTACCGTAAGAATTTCTAAAATTAGCATCTCTAATAAAAGTTAAATCATAAAATATTCCTAAATCATTTAGTTTTTTATATAAAGCAACAGTTAATTCATTTAATTGAAGGTTAGTAGTGTCATATTCTGCATTAGTAGGCTGATCTGCCGCCCAATCAGTATTGATTCTATGTCTTGAAAATGGTTCTCTAAATGTAATGATAGGAGTCATTTCCGGAGAGTATTTACCATTATGTCTTTTTAAGAATGTGAAATATTGACCAAAAGATTCTATTATTTCATAACCTATTACTGAATTTGTAAGACCAAATGCTTTGGGTTTGTTTGTATCTACTTCTGATGTAAGTTTAGAACTTTTTATAACTTCATTTCCATCTTCTACATTTATTACAAAACTGTTTTCTATTAACGTTCCGTCATTTTCAACAGTAACATATTCCGCATCATTTGAATTGTTTAAGATATCAGATATGCTACCTGCAGATAACTGATTAAAAAGAGCTTCATGTGCATTTATACCACCACCGGCATATGTGTATTCCGCCGTTTTATATTGAGACGCTGTGTAATAACCGGTAGGTTGAATAAGCCCAGTAGAAAGTTCAATCATTGCTCCTTGAAACTGAATAGTATTATTATTAATAATGTTTGCTATTTGAATTCCATATTCTATAGAACCTATTTTTATTTTAAGCATTCCAAATAATCCATTAGAAGGGTCTCTTAAAATTTGACTATTAAATAACGAATTTTCTCCGCTTGCATGTTCCATAGAATTTAAAGTAGTAAAACCTGATGCAGGAAGTGAAGTAGACGATAAATCAATAGCACCACTTATTTCTGCATCAGCATATTCATTAGCAGAATTTATTTTATGTGATAATTCGTATAATAATCTTCTATTTAGATAAGTAAAATTATCGTCAGAAACCTCCATTTCTAACATCAAAACAACATACTTAAATTTTTTATTTCTAATAGCCTTTATACTTAACTTATTAGGTTTAGAACTATCAAATTTTATTTTTAAAAAACTAGAAAATTTATACCCATTAAAACTAGCTGACTTTATGAATTCTTTAGTAATTGAATTAGTTACTTTTTTTCTATCTTTTAAAGAAAACTTTAAACCTTTAAAAATAGTAGACCCGAAACTCTCTTTACTTCCATTTTCTATAAAAGTATACTTTTGTTTTTTATTCTCATAATGGAAATATCCGAATTGGTGTTGATAACCCATACTTAAAAAGTAAGATTTAAAATAATTAAAATCAACACTTTTAAAATCGTCAAACTCTATAGAAATGTCAGGTGAAGTTTCTAAATAACTAAAATTATCAAGTGGAGTAATGCTATAATCAGGTCTTTTATCTATATAAAACCATTCATGTGTCATTTTTTTAGGGTCTCTTTCTAAAACTTCTAAACTAGGTGAAAAGTTAGTTTCTCCAAAAGCCTCAGATACGTTTAAATAATATGGATTCTCGCGAACATTTGTTGAGTTTATTAAAGACCACTTATTAATATGAGGTACTACTCTAGATTTAGTAGAAAATTGAGTTGTAAAATTTTCTTTAAGTCTATCATATTCACTTTTCACATATTCAATATCTTCATCGTCACTTGGTGATTCTTGCTTTAATAAAGGCATAAGCACCGCATAATAATCTTCAGGATTTGAATATAATCTTTCTAAACTTTCTTCATTAAATGCTGATTTTGGACTCGGTGTATCTTTAGGATATCCAGATGTCCTATCATCAGTAAGCTCTTTTAAATTTGAGTTTGATTCATCAAAGAAATCAAAATTAAAATCATAAACGTCATACCCGCTAAAATAACCCCAAGAAAGTTTAAATTCTGAAAAAACACTTAAAACACCCTTAAGTTTATTTTTTATTTCTTTTTCTAAAATAATCTTTTTAAATTCTGAATTAACTGACCTACCATCTGCTACCTTATCTAAAACTTTATTGTAATTACCTAAAGAATCTCTAAAATATTCACCTATTAAAATATCATCTTCGTCATCTAAATTAATATAAATAGATTTATTTTTTTCATTACCTCCTTGTAAATAATATGCGGTTTTAGTTGTTAAAAAGGAAGAAGCAATTTCTAAAACATTAGAAGAATCTTCTCCAATTTCTATTTCTAAAAATGGAAAATTAGAATTAGTAAAGAAAAAACCAAAATTATTTAAGTTATATCCTTTTATAGGAGACTTAACATATATTGTTTCACCTTCAACAATTGTTTCAAATCTAGTTTTTTCAAGGATAACTTCTGAAATAGCATTTGCTATATTCTCATGAGACCCTAAACAAGAAAAGTTATTACCATTAGTATGTGATTTTGTTAAAGAATTATCAGCATAAAAAGTGTTGGCTGCAACATTTACAGGATATACATTTCTAGAAATAAATAAAAATGTATTAGTATTATTTAAGCTTACAAAAGAATGGTCTTCTTCCATGTTAATTACATCTTCGAAGACGTCAACATACCAAACATTATCATAAGAATTATATTTTCTAGAAACTGAATACTTAGCAAAATTTCCAGTGTTAGGCCACGAAGAAACTATATTAAGTGTAGTTTCTTCAACTGTAGAACCAGAAACAGCAGTAAAAGAATTAGAAAGATTATCTTCTATAGTTATTAATTCTCCTGGTTCATTTTTATTTACAAATATGGAAAAAGATTGTTTCTTTAAATTAACTAAAGTAAAATTATCTCCATTATTAGGAGAACCTATTACTTTTAACTTTATAAAATCTCCTTCTGCTTCTGCATTTTCAAATACCTCTACAGTTTTGTCAGATTTTTTAATACCTAAAAAATCAGAATAATCTTTATTATTAGAATCTATCTTTATTTGGTATTTAGATATATCCCAATCTACTCCATTCTTAACATTATGATAATCTTTATCTGTTTTTACCCAACCAAACATTCCTAATTCTTTAAAAAAATCAGAATATGGTAAAGACCAATAATCATCAAGTGTAGTAAAATCTAAATTATGTTCTATTTCAGAAAAAGTAATAGTGTCTTTTAATATTTTTTCAACTTTTCCTTTACCTATATCATGAGAGTCAACGTATAATCCATAATATCTATTTATATCATACTCTATAGCCTCTTCATCATTAAACATAAATTCTAAATTAAGTAAATTAGCACATGCTACTCCATTTCTAGAAAATCCTGATGTTATAAAATCGTTGTATTCTATGATAGGTTTATCAGTATTTAAAGTGTCTTTATATTGGAATTCCCCTTTACTAACAAAACCACCTTTTTCTAAATCTATACCATTGTATAAAGTTTGTTCGTCTTTATCAAAAGAAACCGTTAAAGAAGACTTTGGAAAATCTTCAGAATTTACATGATTTCTTATATAAGTACCTATATTGCTTTCATCAGAAAGGTCTATCGTCTTTATTAAAGTAGAGTCTGACAATACTTTAGATAATCTATCTGCGTTATTAGCATATTCAGAATGTTTTAAATCCACCGGGTCTTTCATTCTAAAAATTAAAAACTTAGAAGGTATTTTTTTATCTAACCATATAGGTGCAAATATTTTAAATTCAGAATTATATAATTTTGAGAAATTAGATGAAGCTCCGAAATTATAAGTCTCTTCAAACTGTTTTGAGAAATCATCAAGTATTGAAAAATCGCTGTACTCTCGCTTTATACCGAACGCTAAATCTAAAGGAGTTGAGTTTTTTATCCAAAACCTAGAAAGGTCATAAGAATACTTTCCATTTTTACTAACTCTTTTCTTTTTATATTTAAAATTAGACAATTGTTCTGAAGAATCAAAACTTTCTAAATAAATCTCATCATTTTCTACTACAATCTTAACATTTGTAGAAAGTTTAGGGTTAGTTCTTAAAATAGGCCTTGATATAAAATCAGAACCATTATTAGTTTCAATATCCGTTCTAATACTTTTAGACATCAACTATTAATATTTTTAGTTTTACTAATTATATATCTCTTTAATAAAAACCTTAAGTTAAGAGCTATACAGTTTTATTAAGAGTTACTGCTTTAATATTATTAAGATTAAATCCTTTAGGTTTATATTTAGCAAAAACTTCTATATCAAAAGAAAATTGGTTATCATTAGAATCAAATAAGTCTATACCTATTGTTTTTGAATACGTCAAATTATTAATCTGAGAAGTATTTAAACCTCCTATTCTTCCAGATGAAGTATCAACGCCTCCTGTAGGTGTAGCTCCAAAATAGTCAGTCATTCTGTACTGAAACACAATATCTAATGTAATGTTAGGAGCTTTAGCAGTTGTAGAATTTACTTGCTTTTCATCTAATTTACCTATTTTTCTTCTACCAAATTTATTATCTCCGCTAACTCTTAAACTTCCTATCCTTGTAGGTGAAGCAAATAAATATGCACCGCATGATTTTCCACCTAATAAAAATTGATCGTTATCGTCAAATGACATCTTCATAGTTCTTTCATACGACGGATCGTTATCGTATCTATATGCATTTTGTAAACTAGAAAAATCTTCACTCTCTTGTAGTGTAGCAAGTTGACTCATATTTACGCTTTCATGAGAGAACCCGGCCTCACCTATTTGTGGGTGGTCTATATGTATATAAATATTATCATCATAATCTCCTGAAGTTAATGAATCTAAAGTAACTACGCCAGTTGTTCCGTCCCAGATAAAATCAGAACTAACAACTCCTGTAGCACCGGTCCCTTGTTTGCCAAAAAATTCAAATCTACTAGTGTCGTTAGTAGTAAACATGTTTGTTCCTTTTAAATAATCTAAAGGAGCTACAGCATAAAGAGGATTTTCTCCTGAAACGTCCATAAATCTACTATAAATAAATTGACCTTTTCTCTGAGCAGATTGATTAGGTGATTGATTATTAAATATTTCTGCTGAGGCTTCATTATCCGATAAATTTTGATACTGTAAAGGAACCAAGTCGTATTTACCTTCAACCGTGTAATAAGTATCGTTTTCAACCCTAGACGCTAAAACTGGAGTTGCAGACGTACTATAATCATGAGTACCCATTTCAAAAACAACTTCGGTACCAGATGATGAAGAAGGAAATACAGCGTCGTCTCTTTTACCAATAACCCTAGCAATAAGCTCTAAATCAGTAGCTTTTGTATTTTCTAACAATAATTTAAAAGTTTTTGTAACTATATGTCCTTTTTTAATATTTAAGTCAGCAACCTCATCTGTATAATATCCTGCAAATACCTTAGCAGTTTGATTAGCTTCTATTTGATTAACAGTTCCATCTTCGTCAACTAAACTAACTGTTAATTCACCTTCAGCATTTTGTATAGTTTCTCTAAGGGTATCTATTTCTTTTTGAAGGTCTATCAATTTATCAAAAAGAGTAATAGGTGTTTGTTCTCCTGATAAAAATCCAGAACTAATATCTCTAGCACCATGTGCAAAATAGTTTTCATTTGCTATAAAAGCCTGTGCAATGTGTTCATAAAAACCTTTTGATTCAAGCTCCTCAATTAATTTAACAAATGTAGTTTCTTTAGAATTTTCTTCTATTAAATTAATAACATTAGAAGTATCTAAAAGACCTTCTGGAAAATCAATTTTAACAACCTCACACCAATCAGATTCTAATGGATTAGAAGGATATCCAGCTTCTGAAATAGATTTAATTCTTATTTCTACACTTTCTCCTAAGTTGATTGGAATATCTAATTGATTAAAGTTAATTTCTTGCCCATCCTCAACAGATTCAGAAACCCAAATATACTTACCAGTAACAGAATCTCTTAATCTTTTTCTTACAGGAGTTTCGTATTGATTCCAATTAGAAAAACTTGCAGTTGTTGTTTGACCATTAGTTTCAAAAGGAATTTGTTCAATATTACTAGTTTTTCCGCTAGAAGAAACATATCTATATTGAATTTTAAATTGAATAATCTCTTGAGGCAATGTATCTTCGTTATCTTTTGCTTCCGGAATAGTCCAAAACCCTCTTACTCTATATTTAGGACTTACCTCTAATACATTCTGGTCAGTACTTATACTTTGTATTTGATTAACTATAGAAGTATAAAGTTTAGACTCCGCACTTCTTTTTTCAATTAAAGAATTAAGATTATTTTTATCTTTATTCTGTTCTATTTTAGAAGTATATTTTTTAGTAGCTATCTCAGACCTTTTACTAGTAATCGTATCATCTAGTTTTTTAATAGATTCTAAAACATTAGTTTTATCACTTGATAATTTTTTAATAGAATCAAAGGCATCATTAGAGGTTAAATGTGTATTTACTTGTACAACTGAAAAATTAGTAGATATTAATTCTACAGGATCTGGAATAATACCAACAGTTGCAGGTGGAATAAAATCTTCTTTAAGAGATTTAATAAATTGACCAAAATCAGCAACATTATTTCTATAATACGCGGCTAATGTACTAGTACTTCCATCTGCATCTTCTATTGTCAATTCATTAGAATAAAATCCTGTTCCAGGAGACCAATTCTCAGCTATAATTTTAGAAGAAGGGTCAATAGCTTTAAAAAATACAATTTGTCTTTCATTAAAACCAACATTTATGCTTATATTTACTGAGCTATCTAAATTTTTGTAAATATTTAAAACATTAGAACCTATTGTGACGGAATCAAACCCTTCTATCAGCTTTAACTCCAGTTGACTTGTCCCAGAATATATGTTGATTATCTCATACCTAGTGCTGTTATTACCAGAATTGACAAGAAGACTATCTCCTATGCTCAAAGCTTCAGTATCTTTTAAAGTTTTTTCTCCATCACTATATGTTAATTTATTAAGCGTAAATAATTTAACAGTTCTGGTTACTTCTTCTCCATCAACTATAAACGTTTTAGAAACATTTTCTACTTTTATAACATCAAACCCTCCATAATATTGAGTAGATTTGAATGGCAAATCTCTTACCTGTTCATCTATTGTTATATTTACACCATCAGAAATAATATCGTTAAGAACAGTTTCATAATTTAACTCTTCTAAATCTTTAAAATTATCATCAAAATAAGAAGGTGCAAAATCATCCTCTGCCGGAAATATAAATCTTTTAACTAAAACTCGTTCAGTATCTACATCTATTTGACCGCTTACATCAAATTTAACTGTTAAAAGAGGATTTAAAAAATCTTCAAAAAAGTCGTTATCTGTAGTTTCAAAAGTTGTAGGCAAATCAACTGCTGTTAAATCATTGGCCGGAGTTTTTAATTTTTTAGTGATAACTCTCTGAAAACTCCCATCTGGTAATTGAACGGTTGCATTTGCAGTACCAATACCACTAAGAGATTTTATATTATTTTCTAATCTTTTAATTTCTTTATTTAAAAAACCAAAAGAAGGTATTTGATAAGTTTTTATTGTAGTATTACCATCTTCGTCTGGAGCACCAAATAAATCTATAGAAACAGTTATTGATTCATCCTGAGTCGTCACTGCTTGATTAATTCTTTCGAAAGTTTCTAAAGCATTTGTGTTCATTTGAGTGAACTGTCTAAGTATACTATTTAATGAGTTTTGTGTGTCCATCTATTTTTATCTTATTATATCAATTTCAAAATTATAATTAGCTGCATTTATGCATACTATTTCAAAATATGGGTTATCGCTCAATTGAGCATCTGATAAACTTCCAATCTGTGTATTATAGTTATTTAAGTTATTAGTCCAAATATTTATAGAATTACCGTTTAAATCTAGACCTTCAAAAACAACTTTAAAACTTTGGCCATCGGACCACTTGATAAGTTTATCATCTAAATATATATTGATATTACTGTCTGCACTTCCGGTGGTTACTTTACCTGACAATCTTAGTTGATTTGAATAGCCACCAATTGAAGTCCAAATACCATAAATAGAAGATTGAAATGGCTCATATTGGGATACTGAAGTTATCTCAGTATATCTAGTCTGAGTATTTTCATTAAACCTATATGGCCTATTTAAAAAGTAGCCGTTTAAATTATTTTTTATTTTAATTTTGTTAGGAATGCTTTTATCTAAAAGTATACCTTTATCTGCTACTAAAACATCTGTATTGTATTGTACCTCAGTAGGAATAGTTCCGTCAACTATTTGATTTATTCTGCTATTAGCACTATTAATTAAACTTAATAAGCTTTCAGCATCTGATAAATTTAAAGAAGCATTTTCTAAAGAAGTTTCTAAAGAATTTAATCTACTTAAAATTAAGTCAGTTCCCTCAGTTGTTGCAATTAAGTTTTCTACGTCATCAACTCTTTTCGAAATAGTGTTATATCTAATATTAGCATCTCTTAATATTTTAGTAGCCTGTTCTAAAGAAGCAGTCGTATTCATGAATAAATCCATGGAAAACGTAGTAAAGTCATTTACATTTACTTCTACACCAACGTTATCTAAAGACGAATTAAATTTAAGATTTAGTTTAAGACCAAAAGCATTTCCATTTAAACCAGTAATTTCATTAGGTTTATATTTTACAATTTCAGGAATATAAGAGCTACTTGCCGCGCCAGGATTATCTTGTGGATTGTCTAATATTAATATACCATAAAGATTTGTAGACCTATTAGAAGGTACAGATTTACTGTAAAGGTCGTAATAAATTAATACTGCGTTAAACCTAAAGTCTTGGCCGGTCTTGGCAAAATCTTCTAAAGTCTGTAATGTAGAAGAATTTACTACATTTGCATAATTTTCAGCATCCCAATCAATACCGTAATTAGAAGCCGTAGCACCTATTAAATATTCACCAGAAGCATTATCAGCCAAAGTTTCAACATCTAAATTTATGTCTGGGTGAATCGTGCCCGCTCTACCATTTATATCAGCCTCTCCTAAAATAGAAGATTGTGTAGAATTATAGTTTGTACTATTAAATAAAACAGTAGGGGTAAAACCTACACTAGAAGGTACGTTTATAAATACTTCTTGATAAGCTTGACCTTTGTAACTAATATCATTTCCTACATCAATAGTACCTAAATATTTTACAACTCTTTCATAGTCAGTACCTGTTCCACTAGCATTAAATTCTTCTGTAGAAAAACCAACGCTTGATGCTTCATTAGAATCGGCAGTTTTAAATCTAATAGCACCTGTTTTTTCTAGCCATTTAAAGAATATTTTTTCTGAATCCGAACTAAAAAGAGCAGAATCAAAATCATCATCTTGTAAAAGAAGTTCCTCTAAATTAAGAGCGTAATTTTGAAATGTTTTAGCAAATTCTACAGCTGCATTAGAAGAAGGAACGTATGCCGCTCCAGAATAATCTATCAATGAATCAAACTGAATTGTGTTTTCTCCACTAGAAGGAGCTTGAAAATTAGGCAAATCTAAAAGAGCATATTTTGAAAAATCAAACTCAAGGTCAGCATTATTAAAAGCCCTTGTTAAATCTCTTGTTCCATTTGCGAAGGCATACATTGTGCCTCCTTGTACTTGCGGTATTCTTACTAACGGTGTAGCCATTTACTTATTGTTTTTTATTAAGATATTGTAACGTCATGTGAGCCTACAACATACCAACTAGAACCTAAGTATCTTAGTGATAATGTACTCCCTACGTTGTTTAATGCAATATTAGTAGCTGCTGCGACGAGCGTTGCATCGACATTTCCTGCAACTCCTGCTATTAATGTAATCTCTTGACCTTCTGAACCTGCAACTAACGATAGAGTACTTGTACAATCAACAAAATAATTATATTCTGTTAAACTCGCTGGCAAAGTCGCTGAAGGTGAAGCAATATCCTGATAAGAACCAGATTTTATTACACTTCCTCCAAGAGATGTTTCTCCAGTATTACTAAATGAAGTTGAACTTGCTGCTGCTAAGGTAGTAGCACCTGAAACAACTAACGAAAGTAAATTTGCACTAACACCTGTTAATGCGTTTGTTGTCGGATCTAATAATGCTTTAAGGTCTACTATTTCTGCCTGTAAAGAATTAAAATTTTCATTAATAGTCACTCTTGATGAAGATAATGAATCTGTTCCTAAAATTTCTATAACTGCCATTGTTTTTTGTTTTTATTTTACGTTTATCATATTTTTTTCGATACTATTCTTATTACCATTACTATCTTCAACCTCCAAAGATATTCTATAAGACCCTTGTTTTTTAAAAATGTACGGTAACCACATATTATCATAATATATATCACTATAATCCGTGTTAGTATCTTTATATATTTTCCATATTGGGTTTTTAATACCAGGCATTTGAGTTTTATCTACCGAGATAGTTACATGGGTAGACCTCTCTATATCTCCGCATCCATTTATTATGCGAGTGTTATCAAATGTTGGATTGTAGGGTGTAAAATGAACATCTCCCATAACTAATCCATTCGAACTTCCAGAACCTATGCTAAAATAAGCTTCAATAAAATCATAAGAATACGAATAGTTCTTACCAACGCACATTATAAAATTAAAAGTATCTACAGCTCCATTATTATTAGTGTCTTCAAAAACAGGATTGTAATTAAATTTAGAAATAATCTCATCAGTAGATGAATTTAATTCATCTGCAATTGCTTCCCAGCCTGTAATATCTCCAGTATTTGTAGGAGTAGAAGACGTGATAGTATGATACCCTATCTTAGTTTCTTTACTCACTGGATCGAAATGCGATATTGTTAATACATTACCTTGAAATGCAGTGGATATCTTAAAACTAGCTGCTAAATCTGAGCCTATTCTTGTAGAATTCCACCAACAATGTTTAAAGTCATTCCATCTAACATCATCTATAAAATCCCAAGTATAAGGTCCTGTAGTTTCGCCATATCCTGTTAAATTAGCAGGGTCACTATCTATAAATCTTCTTACTGTTGAAAACTGCTTTCCTTGAGATTCATTATTAATATAATTACTTCTGTCCATAGTAAGATACAAACTTTGAAAGCTTTCTCTTACTTTTTCTAGGTTTTCAGTAGGTAGGTCCCAATAACCGCCGCTTTTTTCCCAAGAAGTCTTCCATTTTCTCCATGTCGTATTTTCCTTCCATTGATAAACACCGTAAAGTTCTATTGGTTTTACTTCTACATTAAAAAATGATTCTATTTTGTAAAAACTTGTAAAACCGTTTAAGTCAGTTAATCTTAATTCAACGTCATATTCTCCTGTATACGGTACTATAATTGCAAGTTTTAACATCTCAGGATGCCATGTTAATTCTTCATTAGGCGTAGAAAGACCATTTGTCTCCCAATATCCTATATCTCCTTTAAATGATTGAGAATAATCTCTAGGACCTGTAACAACCCATTCAATTTCATAAACATTTCTTTTCCACCAATTATTCCATGTTATTTGATTATCTGTGGCATCTAACCAACAAAAATCAGCATCTTCCCATGTTTGGGGTAAAGAAGTACATTCTAAAATTAAAGGAGAGCCTACTGGAATATCATAATATCCAGCAACACTGTTATTAAAAGTTTCTTTTTCTTCTTCGTAATATTTTAGATAAAAGTCTTCAAAATCAGATATTAATAACTCTCTATCCGCTTGAGAAATATCATCAAATTCTTCTAACCCTATAATATTATTACTAGAATCTATAAGAATACTAGAGTCTGTTATTAGTTTATAGTCTTCTATGTATAATTGTTTATTTTCTGGATAAACTTTAAAATCAACTTCTTTACCTTCATTAAAAACAGCAATAGGCTCTTGATTATTCCAAACATTAATATTTTTTTGGTCAAAAAAGTCTCCTTCTCCTGTAATATCTACAATTTTAGCCTGAAGCGGTAAATAATCTTTTTGTAATTTGCTTTTTAATCCATATAATTTTATCAATACTTCTTCAGGAGTAAAATCAAAAGATTCTTCTACTTCTGGGATATCCCAAATATCAAATTCTCCAGTAGGATTATTAAGTTTATATACCAACGAAAACCTAGAAGTCTTTTTTAAATTAGAAGAAGGTAAATTAAATTTCTTTCTCTTTTTATATGAAAATCCTGAATTAGTATCAGGTACAGGAACTGCTTGAAGTTTTCCAAATGCAGCACCGTCTTGGTTTATATTAAGCCAATACTCCTTTAATGTTATATTGTTATATCCAAAAAAGTCAATAGCATTAAGTACTGCTTTATATGTTCCAACAAAAGGTTTAATATTGTGTAATTCTAAAAGAAGTTCTCTTCTTTTTTGATTCATTAATCGCCAATCAATACCATACTCATTAATATCATGTTCCTTAAACATAATAAAATCTCCATCATCTAAAGAAGCTCCTAAATTTTGTAAAAGATTTTTTAACCTTTCATCTTCTCCTATAGTTTCTCCATAAACTAAAATTTCTGCCAATACTGTATTATCAGAAGCATCTGATATTCTTAAAGACTTATCATGTCTTCCTTCATTTTCAGAAGATAGCCCTATATTAACTTGCATTGCGCTGTTTATGTGGCTTGAAACTTCTTTAAGGCCATTACTATCTATTGAAACAAGATTAGTGTGGTCTAAAGTATCTAAATTTATGGTATCTAATTCTTGTATTTTTACAGTTTCATTTTCTAATTTAGTATTGTAGAAAAATAAATCTTTACTTGAGTATACATCTTCTATCCACTCAACTTTAAATTGAGTTCCTGCAGTAGCACCTGCATGTGAAATAGGTGTACCCCATACTTGATTTCCTTGAGGGTCTTTCTGTTCTTCAAGAATAAAAAGGTTAGCAGACTCATAAAGTCCTGTAGAAACTTCTGGTAAAAATATTGAACCTTTTAAAACTCCTGAAACTATATCTTCTTTTAAATTAAGTTCATTTTCTACTCCATTAAAAAATCTTAAATAAGGATATTCTGCCATTTTATCTTACGTTAGTATCGTCTTTTTTTACTGTAAAGTTTTTCCAATTTTTCATTTTACGTATTTGAAAAATAGTATTCATATAGTAATCAGTACAAAAACCTATAAAAGTTCTGATAACATCATTTCTAAAAATATGGGGAGATATATGATTTCTAATAAGTTCATCTTTATAATCATAGCCTAAATTAAGCCTGTTGTCTTTTCGCACCTTCTGGTAATTATATCTTTTTTCTCTTTTATATCTATATAAATCGTCGTATAGTCCCATTATAATCCTCTTCTATTTCCTGCTTGAATTCTGCTATAAATAGTTCTAGGAACTGGAGGATTATCAAAATAAACTGACAATGCACTCATTTCTCCCGTAGAAGGTTCATCTTTTACAAAATTACCTTCTCTATCTTCCCAGTTACCTCTAAATACAGCAACTTCATCTTTATCTAAAATGATATCACCATATTTATCTAAACCTATTTTATCATACCAATCAGAAATTGCTTTTTCTCCTCCTGATACAGGAATCAACATGTCTGGTTGGTCAAGCGTTATTTTTTTAATTTCTTCTGTTCTTTTAAAGAACACCAATCTTTTTTGTTCACCTTCTTTTCCTAGAAGTTCGGGTGTTGTGGGGGTAACTGTAACTTTTTTGTAAGTATAATATCCATTTCTTCTGGCCTCTTCTTCAATACTTGAAACAAACTGAACATTTACGGCATCAACACCCTCAACCCCTTCAATTAATGCAACAATGTCACTTTTAGGAAGCTTATCTCTTCGTGTTACTTTTATTAAATAATTACTAATTGCAGCTCTAATGTCATTAAAAATATCTTCCTGTTTAAAACCTTCAAACCATCTTATAGATATATCCATTCTGTATTTAACAGCTTTTGGCTCAACAAAAACAGCTTCACTAGTAACCATTTGTTGACCACTATCTTCTATAACTCCAATAAATCTATCAGTCTCTTCTTTACTAAAAAAGAATTCTTCAAAAGGAACTGAAAAATAATCAGTTCCACTTAATAGTCTTTTTTCTAAATCTGGAATAGCAAAAATATAAATAACGTTATCGTCATCTAAATAACCATCTTCAGTCGTGTTGTATGCGTCTAAGTAACTAAATTGAGCATACTTAGACAGAAAATACTCATAATTATCAGGGTTTGATAATACAAAACTTCTACTAGCCATTGGTGTAAGCATTTTTGTAAATTCAGTAGATTCTGGATCTGCTCCCATGAAAGGTGAAACTAAAACTTCAGAATCTAATAATTCATTTAAGTCGTAATCATCTCCTACAGAATCACTACCTTCATCACTCCATTTAAAAGTTAAATCTCCAGACTGATTCAAATTACCAGCAGCCCCTTCACATTTCAAATATTGTATTTCTATAGTAGAGCCATTTGGTGGAATTAACCCAAAATTACCAGTACCGAAATAAATATCAATTCCTCCACTAATACCAGTTTTTATTAAGACTCCTTTATCAGTAGGCCTCATTTCATAAAGACTTTCAAATTTAGTCCATAATTCCCCATTTACAGAAACTTTAATAAGATTATGGTCTGTTGTTCCACTTACTTTAACATTAAAGCTTTGGAGTTTTTCTCCAGTTCCAGTAACATTTTGTGACTCTAACTCACCTTGCATAATACTAGCTTGAACCCATCCGTTAGAAGATTTAGGTAAAAGAAATTCATCTTTTTGAGTCCTTAAAAAATATGTAAGTCCATTATTTTCAAAAGTTATTTTAGTATTTACTGGTATTATTAAATTGTTACCTGCAACATCTGTTGCTGCTCCTGGTTTCCATCTAAATCTTATTTCTCCGGTTGCTGCAAAACCTCTAGTCGGATCGTGCCCTGCAAGTCTAGCTAAACCATATATAGATTCTGGTTGTTGAGCTGTATATATGTTTTGTTCTACTGTAGAATCTTCTATGTAGAACATAAGCATTTCATTCATTTCAGACATCACCTCTAATATTTGTGCGAATGGAGAAGCTGTTGTAAGAAAGTCTCCTGCCCTACCATATACTCTTCCTATGTAATTTGAAGCATCGTCAAATATTTGTTTAGCATTAACTCTTGCTTTCTTTAAAAATTTTAATTCAGCCATTTTTTTAATTATTATTCTAATGTGACCACAACTAAATATTGTGCATCTATTGTTATATTTATATTTGCAATATCTCTTATTTGCCCTCTTTGGAATGTAACATCTACTCTAGTATCAAATTTTTCAGCTAATGGTATATACATGTCCATTTGTTCGTTAATAAGACTTTTTATTTGTTCTCCATTTGCATTTAGCTCATATATCATACTTTCTAAGCTTGCTCCAAAATTAGGACTTCCTAAAACAGTACCTCTATCTGTAAAAAGCATAGTTTCTATTTGAACCATGAGCTGAGCTATCTCATTTTCAACATGAACCATATTTACATCGTGATTTGGGTCTTCTATTGTTTTAACATATAATTCCATAGATTATTTATCTAATTTTTTAAGAGTGAAACATCCAATCTACTCCTTCATCACCTTTTATTTCTTCTTTTACAGCTTCTAATTCTTCTTGTCCCATAGAAAGAATTCCATCATAGTCTATTTCTACACCGCCTGGTAAAGAAAACTTAAATACCGATAATTTAGAACCTATAGCTACTTTTACTTTAGCAGCAACATATCTAAAAAAGATTTCATCGTCATAAAGAGCGCAGTCTGGAATACTTTCATAAAGTTCTAAAATAACATCGCCTTTAGGAGTATCTCCCATAAATTTTAATTCTCCAGTTAATCTAGAATAATGAAAACTTAAAGGATTTTCTAATATCTGTCTAGCCATGTCAAAATAACTTTGATTAATTACATAGTATTGTAACTCTTCTGCAGATTCCGAAGCCCCTGCTCCTTCAAATGCATTTCTAAATAACATCTTGTCTATTGCAAAATCATTTCCTTCTGTGAATCTTAAGTCTAGACCACTTCCTCCTTGATTCCATCCAGATGCCAAGTCGTATACACCATAAATAGAAAAAACCTCTCCAGAACCATCAGTACCTGCTTCTGCAAAATTAACACATCTGTTATCTTTAAAATAACTAGATGAAAAAACTTCTTTAGGAACGTGATAATAGTTTTCTCTTAAACTATATTCATAATTTTTTCTAAACCATTTAATAGCTCGCTTCACTATATTTTTTACTTCTGGTTCCGGTAAATTTAAAGGAACCATACATGCACCTGTAATTTCTGAGCCAATTTCAGCTAAAAAATCATTTAAACACTCTGTTCCAAAATCTCTTTCATTTTCAAAATCACCAGCCTGTCCTGTTCTTATTTTCGCCATTTTAATTTATTTTTTTACTATTTATTATTTCAGTTTTATCAAATTTTGCAGACTTACTTATCTTCCCATTTCTAAATATACCACCGATCATTCTGCCTTTAAATATACTATCCCATTGATAAACATAACAATTTGTAGCCTCACACTCTTTACTTACATAACTAGATTCTATCTTTGACGATTTAATTAAGCTATTTTGATAAAAATTACATCTTTTTAATTCTGAATTTTCTATTTCTGTTCTAAAAAAATCACAAAAAGAAAATGTTCCAGTAAGTCGGCAATCTATAAAATCATAATTATCTAAATCAAAGCAATTTTCTAAAGTACCATCTTTAATTTGAACCCTACCTATATCACTATCATAATTTATAAATCCTTTAGAAATACTACCATGGCTAATTAACCTAACTACACTAAATTTTATTTTATCCCAATATAAAGATATTATTTTATCTGAAGTTTTTAAGTCAACTGATAATTTTAATTCCGGATAGTATTTATTTATTTTTTTAAAATCTTTAAGAATTGCAGTATACGGCTCATTTTTATTTAATATCCTCTTTAATTCTAAAAGATTTAATTGAGTATAATTTTTATTCGTGGAAGAATGCCATAATTGAAATAAAAACCTATCTAATAAATATAAAACATTTGAAGTCTTTTTTTGATAATCTTTACCTCCAATATACCTAAATTCTAAATAACCGAGTGATAATTTTTCAAAGTTTACTCCATAGTATTTTTCTTTTGGAAAATCAAAAGATTTAGGATTTATTTGCTGACCATTAAAATAACTAGCTTCTATTTTAGGTACGCACCACTTAATAGATTTAGCATATACACTATCTTTTCTATTTGGAAACATTTTATACACTTCGTCTTCATTAAAATCTAATATAAATTTTAAAGGGTCCATTCTTTGAATAAACTCAGGCTTATTAACTTTTTTAGAATCAAAACTTACGTTTAAATGAATTGATGATTTTTCAGTTGTATATCCATTCTTATCTATCCAAGCTAAAGTATCAATAATCATTTTTCTGGCATTACCGTATGAGATAGCGCCTGTAACTAATTCTACAAGTCCTTTACCACCTGACATATCAGGTTCTAACTTAAATTCTTTATCAGTAGGTTTAAAATCACTGTGAGCTTTATCCTCAATTCTAATTTTTTTATTTAAAAGAGAAGAAAGAGATTCACGTGTTTTTTCAAGAGGTAGGTTGGAGTAAAATTCAAACTCTACTCCAACCAATCCCATTTCTAGAATGTCTTCTTTTTGAGTGTCATTAACAATTTGATACGTGAGCATGTGATACTTTTACTTTTTTTATATATCACAATAATCTAATAATATAATATTGCAAGTCTACTCTACTTCAACTGGAAGTTTTAAGAAAACTTTTTTGGTGTCTTCTTCTATTCTAGTTATTATAACTTTAATCTGATGTTTAGGTTTATATGCTTTTAAAGCTTCAGTGTTTTCAAATTCACTAATATGTAATAAACCAACAACTCCTTCTTCTATTTCAATAAATAATCCATAATCTTTACATGATTTTACCGTAGCTAAAACTTCTGAATTAGGTTTAAATTTTTCATTTATCTTTAACCATGGATTAACTTGTAACTCTTCTTTTTGAGTAAGCGTTATTTTTTCATTAGAAATAATATCTTTAATTCTGAAAGTTATTTCTTCACCAGCAATAATTTCTCTATTTTTATGGCGCGTTAATACGTCAGGCTCTAAATCATTTACATGAATCATACCAGTTAAACACTGATTAAATTCACAAAATACACCATATTTCGCACTTCCTGTTACGGTTCCTGTAATTTCTTGAGTTAAATTTTCTTTAAGCCTTTCAATACTTTCTGGAATTAAAGTTTTTAAATATGACCTATGAGAAACAACAATAGTTCCTTTTTCTTTACTAAAACTTACAGGTACAACATATAAATCTTTATCTAAAATAGAAGTGAAGTCGTGTAGCTTATTTATTCCTGCTAAGCTTCCTGGCATAAAACAGTCTATTCCATTTACTCTTACAATATAACCCGCTTCTTCCATCATTCTAGTAACATTACCACTCCAAGCAGTATCTTGTGTCTTAATTGCAGTCTGCATTTCTGTAAAAGTTTTCTTTCTGGCGCCTTCAGTCAATGAGCCATATAAAGAAACTGAATCATCAAATGGGTCAGAAGTTATCGTAACGTCTACTTCAGTTCCTATTGTTTTTCCTAATTCTCTAAATACAGAGTCTTCTTTCTGAAGGTTAATAAAAACTAATTGTCTATAGCCAATATCTACAGTAGCGACGCTATCTTTACTGGAATAAATAACTCCAGAGTATTGTCTTCCTTGCTCTATTTTAGAAATAGTATTGGTGTCTTCCTCATGTTTATTATATTTGTCATATAATTCTTGAGCATAACTTTCTCTACAGAATACTTTGTGTTTTGGATTTTTTGTTTTAATGTGAGGATTTCCTTTCCTAATCACTGATGGGCATGTAGCTTCATAGCCTTCCCAATCAAAATTTCCGTTGGCATCATACCACTCGGCGTCAGATTTGTTAATCATTTTTTTTGTTTTTAAGGTTTAAGTATATATCTTTTATTATTTTAATGTAAAGTTCATTGCACTAAGCGTGATAGGTGCAGCATTTGTTGCAGGTCCGGCTGGACTCTGTAGTTGCAAAAACCCAGAAGGTATTGTTAATTTAATGTCTGCATCTTTTACATAATCATCTATTTCTTCCGATATAATTTTAGAAAGTTCTTTTGATAAAACATCAATTAATTCTTTAGATATTTGCTTTGACATTTGATCTGCAAAGTTTTTCCATTGCTTCTTTTTAAAATTATCTTGGTTTACACCAGGAGGTTCTAAATTATCTTGATACCATTTATCTATATCTCTTTGTGCCTTATAAAGACCTGCTGGAGGTATAACTAGCTCTTCAGTACCGTATTCTTCAGAAATAAAATCTCCATTTCTAACATTGCTATCACCACCTGCTAATTTTTTAGCTAGCTTCTCTTCGAGGTCTTTAATTCTTGATTCTATTTTAGATTTTAATGAGTTTTTATCTAACATTTTATTGAGTTTTAGTTACTTGACTTAATTCAGCCCCACTTAAAGGTATAATAGGAGGGGTGGTTGGTGCTCCAGGAGCTGCACTACCGTGTGTATGTGCATTAAATAAAGCTTGAAAAGTATTTCCTTTAATTACTTGTTCCGCTGCCTGTTCTCCTAATTCAATATTAGGGCTGTTTATATATGTTCTAGGAGCTTTTACTTCTACTTCATTTTCTGTAAAAAGATAAATTCTATTTTCAGCATCTAGTTGAATTAAGGGAGATTCTTCAGCACCAACGCCTGTAGTTACTATAAAACCTTTTTCAGGACTATAATAAGCTCTTAGATTTCTAGCAGCATCATATACTAAAGATATACAGTCTTGTGGTGCTCCACTTTCTGATAAAATATCTGATTTTAAATCAGAATTTTGATTAACCTGATAGATATATTCAGGGTGATAAATATCTCCATTATCAAAAATAATTGCAACTATATCTCCAACTCTTGGAATAGCATGTGCACCTGGAGTATTTCTATTAGAGGGACTAGCCCAAGGAATAGAGCTATTAGGAATATTATCGAATTTTCCAAAAACTTTTACTCTACACCTTCCATCTAAAAGAGGGTCTGCGTTATCTACAACCTCTCCTATCCAGTGACTATCTCTTAAATTATCTTTCTGTAAATCTTGAGCTTCCATTAATATATTTATCTTATTTTTTAGGACTATTCTTAAGAGCCTCCTCTATTTCAGTACTATAGTTTAAGTAAAATTGTAGATTTTCTGGTTTTCTTAGTATTTCTAAATTACCATTCATTATATGTTCACAAAATTCTAAAATTTTGTTTTCTAGCTCTTTATCCATTGATGTTTCCTAAATCAGAATCTTTTTCTGGCGAAGTTTTTGGAAATATGTTTCCTAAATCAGAATCTTGCTCTGGTGTTACATTTGGAAATACATTATCGCCAATCCCCACTTTACCATTCGATACTGAATTTTCAGCTTTAGAAACAGCATCGATGGTTTTAGTTGCAAGATTTCTTATGGCATTTAAGCTTCCAGCACTAATAGCATCTTGTATATTACTTGCGGCATTTAAACCATATACATTACCTAGAAGAAGTTTAGCAAATGCATCTTGTGTTAGTCTCTCTGCTCCACCTTCGAGTGCTGCAATTGCATCTTCTAACAGATTTTCCGCAAGTGTGTTAGGAACATTAGGTGCAATTGGGTTTTCTGTATTAGTAGACTCTCCATAACCTTGTATTCTTTCTATGTTTTTACCAGGTTTTGTTATTGTTCTAGTATCTCCATTAACTTGAGTTTCAGATTGTTCTTTACCACTTACTTTATCTCCTTCACTAGTAGCACCTGAGCTTTCAGTTTCTCCATTCGAATTTTGATTTGATGTGTGATATTCATGTATCTTATTAGCACCCATAATTCCCTCAAATTCGTTCAAATATTGCTTACTATAATATTTTACTATTTGATAATTAATACCTATTTCATTTTCAGCCATTTTTGGCTCAACTTGTGAAAGTCCTGAAAATATTGCAACACCTGAATCAGTTTTAAAAGAACATTTTTTTAATCCTACCATAAAATGGGCTCTAGCTGTATACGCAATATCTTTATTTACTACAGTGTATTCTCTATCTTGCTTTACAAAATCACTTGTTTGGGTTTTAGTAGTATTAAGTTTTTTATTGGCTATATTTCTTGCATCAGAAACAATAATAAACATATTGAAATACGTAAGGTTACTTGGAAGTACTCTACACCATCTATTTATATCGTATGCAATATTTCTATACATATCCATAAGACCTGCTATTGATAAATCTAAAGTCTCTGTACATTTTATTTTTAACCCGTCATCAGTACCTCTATAAGCTTCTTTAAATTCATCGAATTTAAAAATATTTTCGAAACCTTCTAGCTCGTAAAAATACCAAGGCATTTCTTTATTTAATTTTTGTAAAAGTTGGGTAAATCTAACTAAACTATCTGCTCTTTCTGGTTCAACTAATACCTCTCTTAAAAATTGTTCAGCTTTCCCGTTAAAAAGAGGAGAACCACCCCAATCAAAAAGCATAAAAAATGTAAGATATGTTGGGTCCCCATACTTATGTGTCGTATATCCTTTTTGAAACTTAAATCTTTCTTTTTTGTAATTACTCATATTATTTTATACTATTTACTAATACTGGCCATTCTCTTCTAAGAAGTGTTAATCTTTGTCTAATAGAACGCTCTCCTTGTTTGTATATATATTCTATTCCACCTATTATGTAATGCCCACTCACGAAATCATCTAGGTGAGCTTCTTGCCCAACATCAGATTCTCCTTTGTCTTCAAAATCAAAAGCTTTTTCTTCTGCTTTTACACCTTTTTCTTTTAATGCTTCATCGGTTTTTTTATTACCTTGAACTTTTTGCGGTTCAACATTATACATTACAACTGGAAGTTTTTGAAATCTATAAAGACCTGGGTTAAAAGACTGTAATTCTACAGTTAATTGAATTTTATCTAATTCTATTAAGTTTTGATAATTATTAAGAATAGAATATTTATGGTTAGAATGAACATTTCCCTCTCTATTATAATCCTGTTGTCTTCCTATATACTTATGTTTTACATGGCTTTCATAATGGTCTTCATCTCTTCTGCCTTTAAGAGGTTCTTCAGAATCTCTTAAATTTTTACTAGAATAAGATTCAATATCAAACTCAATAAGTTTATCACTCTCTAATTCATCGTACATCTGTAGTATCCTCTTGTATCCGTTCTGTAGTGATACAGTACTCGAATTATTAGTTAAAGACCATTGAGATATTTTATTACCAGTGCCTTCCGCTGACATGTTATTAGTTAAATACAATTTTGATTTTATTTGGTCATTATCTTCAGTTGCTTTATCTTCTGAAACTGATAAGTCAAATGATGTAATAAAGTCTTGCCCATCTTCTCCTTTAACATTTTTAGAATTAAATATTTTATTTACTTCTATAAAATTTAAGTAATAGTATTGGTCTATATAAAACGTTTGAAAAGCTTCTTCTTTAACATACGATGCGTTGACCAATCCTTTAATAAAGTCAATAGTTCTGTCGTATGCTTGAATTCTTATTTGAGCATCTTCAGTAGAATTAATATTGGTTGCCAATCCTAAACCTAAATCAGAGGCAATTTGTTCAAGGTGTTCTAAACTATTTCCTTCAGTAAAAGACCTACACTCTTCTGTAAAAAGTTTAGGTATTTTAGCAACACCTATAAAACCATAAGTTCTTTCACTATGTGGCAATCCTTTTTTAGGAGACTTTATTGAAATTATATCAAAGTCCATGTGTATACTTTTAAATGTTTCTTGATTTTTTGAACCTATATAAACACTAATGACATCACCGTCTCTAGGATATTGTGAAGTATCAAAAGCACCTTGAGAATCTTTTATTCTTACGGAAAGTCTAGGTAAAGCATCAGTTACAGATATTTTAAAATTTAAAATATCTGCCTCTTGAAAATCGTATGAATTTACTGAAATTTTAGGAACGTCTGTACCGAAAGCTTTACTTTGTTTATCACCTCCCTCGTCTTCATCTAATCGAGGTACTTCAATTGAAATAGGTCTAATAGATGGTTCAGATACTACTAATATATTATTATCTAATTCAGCCATTATCTATCTTTTCTTCTTTTTATTCTTTATATCACTTTCTTTTTTCTTAAGAATATCTTTCTTTTTAATGTTTTCTTTTTTCTTAAGCTTTTCATCTAGACCCTTTTCAGTATCTTTAATATTTTTAGACTTTTCATCTTGTTGTTTAATATCTAAATCATTAGACTTATCTCCTGCTAATGAAAACGTGGTAGTTTGATTTGTCTCTATAGTACCATCATATTTTACAGTAGTCTTTGTAATAGTTGTAGTCTTTTTACCAGCGTCGTATACTACTGATTTTTTAGTAGATTCTTTACCTATTAATTTACCAGAATCATCATATATTTTTTCAACATCAGAATCCTCAGATGCATTTTTATTGCTATCTAGTTTAGCGGCTTTTGCCTCTTCAAATTTTTCTAATTCTATTCCTGCTTTTTTTAGTACATCAACTTCTTTTAAAGTTAAGTCTTTCATATCCTTATCAAATATAACAGGGTCTACCTTCTTCCAATTTTCATCGCTAACATTACCTAAACCTTTAGAAACTTCAATTTTATTTTTTTTAGGTTTTACTGGATCTGGTAACATTGCACCCATTCCAAATTCAGTTGCCTTTTCACCATTCTTTTCCGTAAATTTAAAAGTTTTAAATCCGGTTTTAAGAACATTTGGGGGTAAAACTTCTTTTATTTTATACTTTTTCTTAAGAAAATCTATTCTTTTTTGGTCTTTAGGTGTTAAACGTTTACCATCTAAAAACTCTTGCCTAACAATATTATCTATAGCAACAGAAGGTCTTTCTAATTTCTTAAAAAAATTACCAACTACTGGTATCTTTAATGTATCACCTTCTTTAATAGAAAACGGGTCTGAAATACCATTAAACTTTAGTAAATAATCTATGTGTTCTGAAGTACCATAATAATCTAAACAAATTAAATCTATTCTGCCTTGCTCATCCTTTGTAACGTAGTGCTCTTTTTCCATAAGACCTATTTCTTCTTTATTTACAAAAAGCATGGTAGGTTGTGTAAGAATTAATCTACCGGCATTTACTATTTTATCTAATATACTTTTAAATTCCATTATCCATTTCCAAAATTTGAAGCTTTTCTAGCTAAGTTTCCGCTTTTATCACCGTATATTTTTCCATAAGGATCGGCGTCAAACGTTATTGAAGGGTCTATTGCACCTTCTTCAGTAATATACAGTCTACCTCTACCTGCGTTAAACATAGATTCAATATCTGCTTTATCTCTTGGTCTAGCAGGTTTTAATTTAATAGTAACTGTAAGTTTAGTTGGAAAATCTTCGTAACCCAACGGCCCGTCAAATTCGAAATCAGTATCGGTACATGCTAAATTTCCTATAACTGCGATTGGGTTAAGAGGATTTCCTATTGTAAGATGCCAACTACCAGTCGGGTCTCCAGTTAAAAATGCTTTAGCTACTTCTCCACCTTGGGGCCCTCCTAATAAATCCATCATGGCTCCACCAATTACATTGTTTAGTATTTTACTAGACCCACCTTTCAGAATATCTTGTACACCTGACGTAATAGTTTTTGCTAAATCTTGAACAACACTTCCTAAAAACCCTTTTAAATCTCCACTTTGTAGTTTTTTAAGGTCACCAAAAGGTTTACCAACTTTACCACCTCCAGTATATCGTACAGCTCCTCCCCAAAACGGTGCTTGATTATATGTTAAAACTAATAGATTAGCAAGAACATCTAGAAAAGCAAGCTTAGGACTTACACCTGGAATTCCCTTTAAATCATAATGAAATTTCAAAGTAAAATCTTGGCTGAAATTTAAACCAGCTTCTCTGACCTGAACTGATTTAATTATATTTAAAGGAACTAGTTCATGGTTAGGATAAGTCTGTGTCATTGGGTCCCATCCAGATCCTTGCTTTTGTCGCATTCTAGTTTGAGTTGCACTTTCTCCAGCTAAACCACCTTCTATTCTTTGAGCAATAGGGCTAGAATCTATAAATGCTCCTATTTTACCCCTATCTCTAGGCTGACTATTAATAGTTTGTAATTCTGAAGTTGCCTCTTTCCATTTAAAACCAACACTGAATTTAAGTATCTCTTTCATATTATTACCGGGTTTTTCACCCATAAAAGTTATAGCTTGTGCCAAAGCAGGTTGCTGAGTTCTAAAAGGTTTTCCGTTTGCATTAAATTGAATAGGTCTAATAATGTTATCTTCGCATGGAAATGCAAATCTTCTAAGAGTTAGCATCTGATTATTAGGTATCTTTCCATAATACTTAGTATAAATAAAGTCTCTATATTGGAATTGATATCCTGGTGAATATGATAATCTTGAAGTTTCAACTACAATCATTTTAGCAGATGGGTTAACTGGCATGTTACCGTCTGCTCCTCCATAAATTTGAGCTTTTCCATATTCTCCGGGAACAATACCTTCTTTTTTACTAAGCCCTTGCATCGGAGTACCTCTATATCTAAAGAGACTCCATCTATTAGCAATAGACCTTGGCGAGGTTCCGCTTTCTTGAAAAGTTTTTACCTTTCCGTGTTTTTTACTTATATTGTATTTTCCTGGTCTTTTAAAAGTTTCGTAAGATGGTGGTCCACTTATGTCTTTTTTAATATCAGATACTAATTGCTTAACATTTCCTACCAGTTCTGCCTGCAAAGCAGCTTTTTTCTCTTCTTTAGTTAATGGAGGATTTCCTTTAGCACCTATAACTCTAGCATTTAAAACTTCGTCAACACCAGTCTTAGCGTTTTTATATATCCATTTTGCTGCGTCAACACCTGCTGAACCTACTTCAGTTGCTACCCAAATTAAATCATCAACTACTGGAATATAAGCCATAAATAAAAAGATTTTTTATTATATATCTAATAAATTTAGACGTGTTTGTCTAAATCTTCGGCTCCTGGTTTTTCAGTTAAGTCATCAAACCACTGTTTGTTATTTGGGGCTCTTTCTCCTAAGAATCTTTTAAGTGAATTAATAAAATCAAATCTTGTATGGAAATACAACTCTCCTCTACTATATTGTTTACGAGTACTCATATCAAATAGTTCTTTAAGATTTTGTTCTATAAGAAATGTCTGTATATTATTAAAAAAGTCTATTTGCTCTTTTCTTGTTTTACAACAATACACACTGTCTACAACTACTAAATACTTTTCCCAATTATCGCCATTGTATGTTTTTTCTACAAAATCATCTATTGTTTTAAGGTTTTTTCTAACTAATTTGTATCTAGAATCAGAACCACTAAAATCTCTAATAGTTCTGCCTTTAATCAAGAATCTTTTTACAAAGGCAATATCCTCATACATTTTATCTATTTTAATTTGATATTGTGGATTGTATTCGTCGAATTGAATATCGTGTATGACTCCTCTTACTGCAAATAAAATATTGGGGTGGGTTGTTGTAGAAATTAAAGCATGTATAGAATCTCCTTTAGAGAAAAGTTTATGTCTAATCATTATCTAGAAACTTCACGTTATCAAACTTACTTAACACTGAAGGGTCTAAATTTTCTTCAACATTAATAACTACTAAATCAAATTTTAATCCACCTGATATTTCCGATAAGAAGCTTTTAAAGTTTAATACATTATCTTTATCTAAATTTTTTAGAAGATATGTTATGTTTGCAGTATCTTCTTCATTATAATTTTCTGATTTTTTGTTTTTCTCAACTAAGTTTCTTATCATCTTTTGAATTTGTAAAGATATTATAGTATCTGAAGGAACATGACCAAAGGGATCGCTCTTAGATAATCTATCACAAACTTCATTGTAAGAAATAATTTGATTTTTTGTTTTGTCAAAATCTTCTTGCTTTCTTATTTCTTTAGCAAGTTTATTAAATTGAGTTTTATTTTTGCACCAAATACAATCAACTTTTAATTTCATATTTACTGAGTTGTTTTTTATACCTATCAAGAAGTCTTTCAGCACTAGTTATTCTGCCTTTTAATTCGGCTGCCGTTAACTCTTCTAATTTTTTAGGTTTTGGAGTGACCTTTATTTCTAATTTTTTAGGGTCTAGGTCACTTCCTTTTTCTAAACCAACGTCTAAACATATATCATTTAAAAATTTTAATCTATTTTTAAAATCAGCATCTTCATCGAAAACATATAGTGTTCTAGAAGTGTATATTTCTCCAGCTCCATTAATGTTATCATCTTCTAATATTTTGACAACACCATTATCAGCTATTTCTATGTCGATATTAGTCATTCTTTTTACTTCTTTTTTGTAGCGAAGTTTGAGCTTTTAACTCTAATTTTTTTGCTTGTTTTCTATCTGCTCTATAATTTTCTGTTTTAACAGATCGCAGAGCAAATGCTTCTTCCAAAAAACCTAACTCTTCAGTATTGTGTCCTTTTTCTTTCATTTTTTCTAGATACTGTACTGATAAATGTTCTAATCTTTCATATCTTGCAGTTTCAATTTCTTCAAGCATTTTTTCATGCTTTGCTCTGCCTTCCTCTCTATTTCTTTTTCTAAACTCAATTCGAGTAGGGTCCATAAATTGCAATTCACTTAATTTTTTAAGTACTCCTAATTGCCTAAACATTCTTCTCTTTTCTCTTCTATTACTCATAGGTTTTTGATATTTGGGTTTTTACTTGATTTTTAATATCGTCAATTATATTATTTATTTGATTTTCTACATGATAGTCTAGTCCTTCTAAAAGTTCTTCTTCTCCTAATTCGTCTTTTAAAGCATTAAACACTGTTTTTCCAGGAACGTTAACTCCTATTTTAATTTCAAAATTTGTCTTTTTCTTTTTACTTAGCTTGGAAACTATACTAGATATAATAGAACTACTGCTAGCAGCAGTCTCTTCTTCGGCTACATACGAAGGGTCATCACCGGTTACTGGAACTTTCCTACTGTTTTCTACTTTTTCCATTTTTTCTGGGGTATCCGCAAAAACAGGTTTTGCAACGCTAGCA
>Ga0209503_10000133_pt1 | contig 52192 bp, 32 predicted proteins | sample SouAtlMetagenome_2_FD_187448 | JGI IMG/M metagenome (GOLD analysis project Ga0209503, IMG submission 187448) | Marine eukaryotic phytoplankton communities from Atlantic Ocean - South Atlantic ANT15 Metagenome (SPAdes) (version 2) | ecosystem: Environmental > Aquatic > Marine > Oceanic | place...
TCGGAACAAGATAAATTAATTTTGAATGATCTTTACATGCGTAAAATCGAAAATAAAGGTAAAATATCAAAAGTGCTCGAGATTTTTGAAAGAACTGGTGCTGCTCAAAGCACTAGACAAATAATACATGATTACACAGAAAATGCATTTCTTATATTGGAGTCAATGGAAATTAACAACACCAAAAAAGAATTAATTCGTGTTTTTGGGACAGAATTGATGACACGAACATCTTAAAATTTACTTTAATTAGTTTTATATAAAACAGAAAAACAATGCTTGATTTTAACAAAATTTGTATTTTTGAATTAGATGCTATTGGCTAATATTAGTTTAATGATTTATGGATAAATATTCTTTTTTAAATGCAGCACATACTGTTTATTTTGCTGAGTTATATGAAAAATACAAGCAAGATCCCGACAGTATTGAACCAAGTTGGAAAGCTTTTTTTCAAGGATATGACTTTGGAAGTGAGACTTTTGGGACAAATGGCGAAGTTATAGACGGCGTAACCACTCAAGTGCCTGAACACGTCCTTAAAGAATTTCAGGTGGTAAAGCTTATTGATGGGTATCGAACAAGGGGTCACTTATTTACAAAAACTAATCCAGTTAGAAATAGAAGAAAATATGCTCCCACTTTAGATATTGAAAATTTTGGTCTAGATAATAGTGACCTTGACACAATTTTTAATGCTGGAGACATTCTTGGAATTGGTCCCCAAAATTTAAGGGAAATTAGAAAACACCTAGAGTCTATTTATTGCGATTCAATTGGTATTGAGTATATGTATATCCGAAAACCACAAGAGATACAATGGATTCAAAATAAATTGAATCATAATGATAATCATGGGGATTTTTCTATCGATGAAAAGAAACACATTTTGAGAAAATTAAATGAGGCCGTTTCATTTGAAAATTTTTTGCATACTAAATATGTTGGTCAGAAAAGATTTTCACTTGAAGGCAATGAATCGCTTATTCCAGCATTAGATGCTCTCATTGAGAAAGCCGCTTCCTACGGAGTTAAGGAGTTTGTTATGGGTATGGCTCACAGAGGTAGACTTAATACATTAACAAATATTTTCGGGAAATCCCCAAGGGATATTTTTAGTGAATTTGACGGGAAAGATTATGAAGAAGAAGTTTTCGATGGGGATGTTAAATATCACCTTGGATGGACCAGTGATAGGTTAACTGATAATGGGAATAGAATTAATTTAAACATTGCTCCTAATCCTTCACATCTTGAAGCTGTTGGTGCAGTAGTAGAGGGAATTACTAGAGCTAAACAAGATCAGTACTACTCTGACGATTTTAGTAAAGTTTTGCCGATTGTTGTTCATGGAGATGCAGCAATTGCTGGTCAAGGACTTATATATGAAGTTGTACAAATGGCAAATCTTGACGGATACAAAACCGGCGGTACAGTCCATATAGTAGTAAACAATCAAATTGGTTTTACGACTAACTATTTAGATGGTAGATCAAGTACATATTGTACAGATGTTGGCAAAGTAACGTTATCTCCAGTTCTGCACGTGAATGCAGATGATGTGGAAGCAGTTGTCCATGCTTGCCGCTTTGCATTAGATTTTAGAATGGAATTTAAAAGAGATGTATTTATTGATTTATTAGGATACCGTAAGTACGGTCACAATGAGGGTGACGAGCCACGTTTTACTCAACCAAAATTATATAAATCGATTTCTAAGCACAAAAACCCTAGAGATATATATGCTGATTTATTAATTAGCGAAGGTATTATAGATGTAGATTATATTAAATCCTTAGAAAAAGACTACAAGAATAGCTTGGAATCTGAGTTAGAAGATTCTAGAAAGCAAGATAAGACTGTAATAACTCCATTTATGCAAAAAGATTGGCTTAATTACAAAAGAGCCAAAGTTAAATTAATGTTAGACGTTGTTGATACAACTTATCCAAAAAAGAAGTTGGAACAAATATCAAAAGTTATATCAACACTTCCGAAGGATAAAAATTTTATTCGTAAAATTAAACGTCTTGTAGAGTCTAGAAAGGTGATGTTTGATCAGGACAAATTAGATTGGGCTATGGCAGAGCATTTAGCTTTTGGGTCCTTACTTGAAGAAGGATATGATGTAAGGATCTCTGGGCAGGATGTTGAAAGAGGCACTTTCTCACACCGCCATGCGGTAATCAAAGTAGAAGATAGCGAGGAAGAAATATTATTACTCAACAACATCAGTGATTCACAAGGGCAGTTTTATATTTTTAACTCATTACTTTCAGAATATGGTGTTGTTGGATTTGATTACGGATACGCTATGGCAAGCCCTAAAACTCTAACAGTATGGGAAGCCCAATTTGGTGACTTCAGTAATGGAGCTCAAATTATGATTGACCAATACATTTCAAGTGGTGAAAATAAATGGAAAACACCCAACGGGATAGTAATGCTTTTACCACATGGTTATGAAGGTCAAGGTGCTGAACACTCATCTGGTAGGATGGAAAGATATCTGCAACTCTGTGCTAAAAATAATATGTTTGTTGCAGATTGCTCAACTCCAGCAAACATGTTTCATATTTTACGGCGTCAGCTAAAAGCTAGCTACAGAAAGCCATTAATAGTATTTACCCCAAAAAGCTTACTTAGACATCCAAGGGTTACATCAAAAGTCGAAGACTTCTCAGATGGTTGTTTTCAGCCATTGATTGATGATAATAAAGCTAATGCAGCTAAAACAAACACTTTGGTTTTTGTAACAGGTAAGTTCTATTATGATTTATTGGAAGCCAAGGAAAATTTATTGCGTGATGACGTAGCTTTGGTTAGAATTGAACAGCTATTTCCTTTACCAAAGAAAGGAATCAGTAAGATATTATCAAAATATAAAAATGTTGATGATATTGTTTGGGCTCAGGAAGAGCCACGTAACATGGGTGCTTTAGGACACATGTTACTGCATTTTGATGATGTAAAAAATTGGCGTACTGCATCTAGAAGGAGTTATAGTGCTCCTGCGGCTGGAAGTGCCACAAGATCAAAGCGAAGACACCAAGAAATTATTGACTTTGTTTTCGATAAAACAAAAGATAACCAAAGGCGCAAAAAATAGCTATATATCACAATATGGGTTTGTTAATGTTTTTATAATGTTAGTAATGATTAACAATTGATGTTTCTTTTTCTGTATTTTGCGGCAGTAAATATAATTTTATGAAAAGCTTATTTATTAGTTTTTTATCCCTCATCACATTTTTTTCCTCCAATGCTCAAGTTCCATCTGCTTGGCAGTTAATAACTGACCCAATACAGAAAAGTGTTGTTAAGCTTTCTAATAAAGAAGATTATTTATCTGAATTTAAGCTATATCGATTAAACCGTAGTTTATTAGTTTCAAAATTAGATAACCAAGAAGGCGAATTTGTAATATTAGATATTCCAAATTCATCGGGGAGGATAAATAAATTCAAGGTATTTGAGTCTTCAATAATGCATCCCCTTTTACAGGAAAAATATTCAAATATTAGAACTTTCAAAGGGATTGGTATAGATGATCCAACAGCTACAATTCGATTCAGCCTAAGCCCTCTGGGGTTTCACGCATTATCAAGTTCCGGCAATCGATCAGGGCTGTATATTGAACCTTACAGCAGCAATGAAAGCGATTTATATATTGTCTTTAATAAAGCTTCTGTAAGAGACTATGAGCCTGACTTTGAATGTTTAGTAGAAACAGATATTTTGAACAGAACGTATCAATACAACTCGAACGAATTTAGTGGAGAAGGTGATATTGACGACCAGAAACTGAGAAAATATAGATTAGCTTTAAGTTGTACTGGAGAATATTCTCAAAATTTCGCAGGTAATGGGACAATAGCTCAACAAAAAACAAATGTTTTGTCAGCTATGGTTACTTCAATAAATCGAGTTAATGAAATTTATGAAAGAGATTTAGGAATTCGTTTAGAATTTATTGCTAATAATGACGAGATAATTTACTTAGATCCCTCAACTGACCCATGGCAAAATGAATTTAATACTACAACTGCAGTAACAATAGATAATGTTATTGGTGTTGAAAATTATGATATTGGACACAACTACAATGATAGTGGAGGCGGAAGCGCAGGTTGTTTAGGATGTGTGTGTTCTTCAAGCTCTCAAAGCAATTTTCATAAAGGCAGGGCATATACTGGTTCTGGCAACCCCACTGGAGATCCTTTTTATATAGATTATGTTGCACACGAGATGGGTCACCAGTTTTACGGCTGGCACACAATGAACAGATGTAGTAGATCTGGAAATAATACAGAAGTTGAGCCTGGAAGTGGAAGCTCTATTATGGGTTATGCAGGTATATGTAATCCAAATGTTCAAAATCAAAGTGATGCTCATTTTAATTATGTTAATATTAGAGATATTGGGGGTTACATAAAAACTGGTTTCAACCCTGCATATAATATTAATGTTGGTGTTTGTGACGATGGCATTACTATTTTAAATCAGCCCCCTGTCGTTGCAGCTGGTAATGATTACGTAATACCGGCTAATACTCCATTTGTCTTAACTGGATTAGCAGAAGATATTGATGGCAATGAAACACTAACCTATAATTGGTCGCAAAATGATCCTGAAGAGGCGCCAAATAATGGAACGCCACAATCGACTTGGACCACTGGGCCATTGTACAGATCTCTACTTCCTTCCAACTCTCCCAGTCGCTATTTTCCAGCACTTGAAACCGTTGTCTCTGGTAGTTTATCATCAACCTGGGAAGTTACGCCATCTGTTACTAGGTCTCTTAATTTTGCATTTACTGTCAGAGATAATGGAAGTGGATTTGTCGGAGATAATGCAACAGGTCAAGTAGCAACTGATGAAATGTTAGTAGAGGTAGTTGACACAGGTCAGCCATTTCAAGTAACTTCTCAAAATAATCAAGATGTATTTTGGAGTTCTGGAACAATTGAGACAGTTACTTGGAACATCGCTGGTACCACAACTAATGGTATTAATGCCAATGAAGTCGATATTTTATTATCCACAGACGGAGGACTTAATTTTGATACAATTTTAGCTTCTGGAGTCCCAAATAATGGCAGTGCTGATATTAACGTTCCAAATATACCATCTCTTACATGCCGATTAATGGTAAAGGGATCTAACCACATTTTTTATTCAGTTAATACGACTTCCTTTACAATAGACTATATTTTAGAAACAAATTGTTACACTTATAATTCTGAAGAGAATTTAAACTTAGAAATTCCTGATGGTGCTGGCCAAAATGAATTTGGAGAATTTTTAGTTACAACTATTGATGTAGCAGAAAATATTATAATTTCAGATGTTGATTTTAATGTTGATATCACTCATGCGTGGATTGAAGATTTAAATATAATTTTACAACACCCTGACGGTACGCAATCAGTTTTATTTGATAGAGATTGTAGTGATGAAGATAATTTAGAAGTCACTTTTGATGATCAGGCTCTTTCTGATTTTATTTGTGAACAATCGACTGGAGAAACGTATAGACCTACAGGAACTCCATTATCAAATTTTGATGGGAAAAACTCCCAAGGTCAGTGGGTTATAGGAATCCGTGATTATTATAATGAAGATTCTGGATTATTAAATGATTATTCATTAAGTTTTTGTGTTACCCAAGCAGTTCTTAGTAACTCGCTTAATGACATAAATTTAATCAATTTTTACCCTAATCCAGTCAATAATAACCTATATATAGAAACACTTAATAAAAATTTATCTTACTCATTATATGATATTAAGGGAAGAAAAATTTATTCAACTAGTGCGAAAACTATTCCAATGGAAAATCTAAGGACTGGGACATATTTATTGAGAATTACAGGAGATAATCATACTACTTTCAGAAGAGTTATAAAAAAATAGTCAACTCCCTCATAAATAATAAATTACTTTTATTTACAGTACAATCCTAAGATTTTTATTTAATAGAAATCGAATTATCGTTTTATTTAAAATAATTACAAAAATATTGGGGGTCATTGAATATAATATTAACTTTGAGATACGGAAACATTAGATGTCATGATTTTAGAAATGAAAGTGCCTTCACCTGGTGAATCAATTACTGAAGTTGAAATAGCAGAATGGTTGGTACAAGACGGAGAGTATGTTGAAAAAGACCAAGCCATAGCTGAGGTTGACAGCGATAAAGCAACTTTAGAGTTGCCAGCTGAAGAAAGTGGAATTATAACTCTCAAAGCTAGCGAAGGCGATTCTGTAGGTGTTGGATCAGTTGTTTGTTTAATCGATACTAGTGCATCTAGACCTCAAGGAAAATCTGACCCACTCCCTTTTGATTCAAAAAAAGTTACTGAAAATGATTTTAAAACGGTTAAGCCTTCAGAATCAGCACATGCCTCAGGAATTGCTAGCCCTGCTGCAAAAAAGATTTTGGCTGAAAAGAATTTGATTATTTCTGATGTAATTGGTACAGGTAAAGATGGTCGAATCACTAAGGATGATGCTGTTAAGGCCGCTCCATCAATGGGTAAAAAAGTAGAGATCAAGGGAAGAGGAGTATCTCGAACAAAGCTTTCAATGCTTCGAAGAAAAGTTGCTGAAAGGCTTGTTTCTGCTAAAAATGAGACAGCAATGCTGACTACGTTTAATGAGGTTGATATGTCTCCAATTTTTGAACTGAGAAAAAAATATAAAGAGCCTTTCAAGGAAAAACACGGCGTTAGTTTAGGCTTTATGAGTTTTTTCACCCTTTCTGTTGTTCGTGCATTAAAGCTTTTTCCAGCTGTGAATTCAATGATCGATGGTAAAGAAATGATATCTTATGATTTTTGTGATATCAGCATTGCAGTTTCTGGCCCTAAGGGTCTAATGGTCCCAGTCATAAGAAATACCGAAAAGTTATCTTTCCAAGGAGTTGAATCAGAAGTTAAGCGTTTAGCTATTAGGGCAAGAGATGGTCAAATTACAGTTGATGAAATGACTGGGGGAACTTTTACTATTTCAAATGGTGGAGTATTTGGCAGTATGTTATCTACCCCGATAATAAATCCACCCCAAAGCGCGATACTTGGTATGCATAATATTATAGAACGTCCTGTAGCAATTAACGGGAAGGTTGAAATTCGTCCTATGATGTACGTAGCTTTGTCTTATGATCACAGAATTATTGATGGCAAGGAATCAGTGGGCTTTTTGGTAGCTGTAAAAGAAGCTCTAGAAAACCCGCAAGAATTTTTAATGGGAAATAATGAAAAGAAAGCTTTGCAGCTCTAGTGTGCCTCTAACCAATTCTTACCAATGTCCATTTCTACACTAAGTGGTATTGACATATTATAAGCATTTTCCATTTCATATCTTACCAATGATTTTATAGTATCTAGTTCGGGTTTATAAACATCAAATACGAGTTCGTCGTGAACTTGTAACAACATTTTTGTTCTGTAATTATTTTCTTGCATTCTTTTGTGAATATTAATCATAGCAATTTTAATTATATCAGCTGCACTGCCTTGAATAGGAGCATTTACTGCATTACGCTCAGCGGCCCCCCTAATAATGGCATTTTGGGAATTAATATCTTTTAAGTAACGCCTACGGCCGGAAATTGTCTCAACGTATCCGTTTTCTCTCGCAAAATCAATTTGGTCTCTTACAAAAGCACTTAACATTGGGTAGGTTTTGTAGTAAGTTTCGATCAATTCTTTTGATTCTGTTCTATTTAATTCAGTTTGATTACTAAGACCAAATGCAGACACACCATAAATTATCCCAAAGTTTACTGTTTTCGCATTACTTCTTTGTTCTTTTGTTACAGCCGACAGATTAACATTAAAAACTTTAGCAGCAGTTGAAGCATGAATATCTTCTCCATTTTTAAATGCTTCAATCATTGTCTTTTCTTCACTCAAAGCAGCTATAACCCGCAATTCAATTTGAGAATAATCAGCGGCTAGTAAAATATAATTTTCATTTCTTGGTATGAATGCTTTTCTGACTTGTTTACCCCTTTCTGTACGGATTGGTATATTTTGTAAATTAGGACTAATGCTGCTAAGACGTCCAGTTGATGCAACAGTTTGTAAGTATTCTGTGTGAATACGTCCAGTAGGTTCTTTTACTTGACTTGGCAGCGCTTCAACATATGTACTTTTCAGTTTTGCTAATCCTCTATATTTGAGAATATTTCTTATAATTTGGTGTTCTTTTGACAAATAAGATAGAACATCTTCAGCTGTACTGTACTGACCAGTCTTTGTTTTTTTTGGTTTGTCGACAAGGTTTAGTTTTTCAAATAGAATAGTTCCTAATTGTTTGGGAGATGAAATATTAAAAACTTCTCCTGCCTGACCATATATAGTATTTTCTAAATCAATAATATCATTGTTAAGATCAACAGCAAGTGTTTTAAGAAATTCGATATCTAAACGAATCCCTTCTAATTCCATAGATGCAAGAACATCAATTAAAGGAATTTCAATAGAATCAAATACTTTTTTCGTATTGGCGTCAGATATTTCTTTTTTAAAATGCTGAGCGAGTTGAAATGTTATATCTGCATCTTCAACAGCATATTCTGTAATTTTATTTAGGGGGACTTCACGCATTGATTTTTGATGCTTCCCTCTTTTCCCGATTAAATTCTCAATAGGAATTGTTTCATAGTTTAAATAGTTTTCTGCAAGAACGGACATATTATGTCGCATATCTGGGTTTATTATGTAATGAGCTATCATGGTATCAAATAAAGGGCCTTTAACTTTTATTTGATACTTATCTAATACTTTTATATCATATTTTAAATTTTGACCAATTTTTTCAATTTCAGTATTTTCAAAAAAAGGTCTAAATTTTTCAATAAGTTCTTTAGACCTAAAATCGTCTTCAGGGAAAGGAACGTAAAAACCCTTAAAAGCTTCCCAGGAAAATGCAATTCCAACTAATTTTGCTTTCAAAAAATCTATGCTTGTTGTTTCTGTATCAAAACAAACTGATTTTTGAGTTTTCAGCTGTTCAAGAAATATTTCTAAAGCAAAATCATTTTCAATAAATTGATATAAGTGGGATATTGTATTTATGTTAGATCTTTTATTTGTAACAACTGATTTATTTTGTTCTTGCAAATTGTCAAAAAGAGAAAATTGACCACCACCAGCAATAACAGATTTTTTAACCTCAGAGGTATTTTCATTTTTTTTTGTAAAGTTTAAATTCTCATTTTTTGAAAGAGTATTAAAAGTCTTTTTAAAATTTTCAGCTAGCCTTCTAAATTCTAATTCCTGAAAAATAGCATTAATGCTATCATGGTTAGGCTCATCTAACTTGAAATTTTTAACATCAAATTCAACTGGGACATCAAGCAAAATTGTTGCAAGTTTTTTTGATAGCAGTCCAAGTTCTGCATTTGCCTCTACTTTCTCCTTCATCTTACCTTTTAGTTCATGAGTATTTTTAATTAGCCCCTCCATACTTCCATATAAATTGATGAATTTCTTAGCAGTTTTATCACCAACTCCAGGTAATCCAGGAATATTATCAACAGCATCTCCTTTCATTCCAAGAAAATCTATTACCTGTTTAGGATCTTTTACTTCAAATTTCTCCTTCACTTCTTCAATTCCCCATGTTTCATATCCTCCTCCGAACATAGGGCGGTACATGAAAATATTTTCACTGACTAGTTGTGCAAAATCTTTATCAGGAGTAACCATAAAAGTTTTAAAACCTTTTTTTTCAGCTTTTTTAGCTAAAGTTCCTATTATGTCATCTGCTTCATAACCTTCTTTGAATATTACCGGGATATGCATTGCTTCTAAAAGTTTGTAGATGTATGGAATAGCAATTTTAATCCCCTCTGGAGTTTCGTCTCGATTAGCTTTATATTCAGGAAATATTTTAATTCTATCGTTACTACCACCCTTATCAAAACAAACCGCCATATGGTCTGGGCGTTCTCTTTTAATGACATCCAACAAGGAATTTGTAAATCCTAGAATTGCAGAAGTATCTAGGCCCTTGGAGTTTATTCTTGGATTTTTGATAAACGCGTAGTAACCTCTAAAAATAAGCGCATAAGCATCGAGAAGAAATAAGCGTTTTTGTTTTTCCATACTATAGGTTAGGAGTTTTTATTGAAATAACCCGATTGAATTGTTTGATTTTTATCATTTTGGTATGTAGTAATGCTAAACCATTGATGAATTGAGTATGATCCTATTTCACCTGATTTATTTATTGCTATGTAACCAACTTGAAAATTTTTATAATTGCTATTAGGTTTTTGCACTATTCGTCTTATGGCTTCCTCACATGCTTGTTGCGGGGTTTTGCCCTGTCGCATAAGTTCAACAATTAAAAAACTACCAACTGTTTTTACGACTTCCTCTCCAAGGCCAGTTGCTACAGCTCCACCAATTTCATTATCAACGAATAAACCTGCGCCGATTATTGGTGAATCTCCAACACGACCATTCATTTTATATGCGAGACCACTTGTCGTACAAGCCCCTGAAATATCCCCTTGCTGATCTATCGAGAGCATTCCAATAGTATCATGATTTTCAATATTGATAATAGGCTTGTATTGACTTTTTTTTGACCACTTTATCCATGCTTTTTTTGAGGCATCAGTCAGAAGATTTTCTTTTTTAAAACCTTTTGAAAGCGCAAAATTTTCAGCCCCTTTCCCAGCAAGCATAACATGAGGTGTATCTTCCATTACTTTACGAGCAACCGATACTGCATGGGTTATATTTTGTAAGTAAACAACGGAGCCAGAATTGCCCTCTGCGTTCATAATACAGGCATCAAGAGTGACGTTACCATCTCTATCAGGAAGCCCACCTTTACCAACAGATTGTCCTTTTTCATTTGCTTCTTCTAGACGGCAACCTTGTTCAACTGCATCTAAAGCAGTTCCCCCATTAATTAGCACCTCCCATGCTTTTGTAGTTGCTGATTTTACATCCCAAGTAGCTACAACCAAGGGAAGTTGAGTTTTTAATTTACTTCTTTTTGTCTTATCTGAGGAATTTTCAGAGCAACTGTTCAGGGAACTGCCTATGGCGATACTTAGGCTCGAAATAGATGCATTTTTAATAAATCTTCTTCGTTTCATTTTTTAATCTTCAGAACTTAGGCCTTGTTTTTTAAGTGCCGCTTTTGTTTTGAAAGTATAGAATAATAAGTAAACAAAGCATAAAATAGCGATCCAGTAAGAAGATTGTATGCTAAAAATATCTGCTAATTTACCTTGTAAAGGTGGTATTATTGCTCCTCCTAAAATCATCATAACCAAGAAAGCAGAGCCTTGAGCAGTGTACTTACCAAGACCAGTAAGACTTAAAGTGAAGATACATGGCCACATTATTGAACAAAATAAGCCCCCAGATAGTAAGGCATATAGTGCTAAGTTACCAGATGCAAAAACTCCAATAATCATTCCTAAAATTCCTAGGGCACTAAAGATTTTCAAAGTTTTTATTGGGTTGTCTTTAGCTACAAAAAACCCCCCAATTTGAGTTGAAACACAAATACTAAAAAGTAAAATTTCAAAAGTAGAATATTTACCATAATTAACAAGTAGAATTACTCCAAGTGCAATGTATGGCACAATTATGAGGAGCCATTTTTTTAATCCCTCACTTGGATTGAAAACTGTAATTGCACCAACCCATCTTCCAATCATTAATCCCCCCCAGTAAAGAGATATAAATGGAGCTATTTCAGCATCATTCATTACTGTAAGTCCTAGAGGATTTAAATTTTTAACAGTGTCTGAAACAGATTTTAATAATTCTCCCAAATTACTTTGAATAGTTACTTCAACACCAACATATGTAAATATTGCTAGCATTCCTAAAACTAGCTGCGGATATTTCATTGCTCCCCAGCCATCCGCATTTTTTGAAGCTTTTGAGCTTGCGTAAAATATGCAGCCTATTACACCTAAAAGAGCAATAATTAATAAACACAATCGCTTAGTTTCAACAGAACTTGAAATATTTTCTGTTGTAGTGTAAGTATTAAATATTAGCCCAAAACAAATTGCTATTATAGCGGTTAAAACGATTAAAATATTTTTAGCTTTAGTTGCTGGTTCAAATGATTCGTCCGTTTTGGTATTGGGTAATTTTTTTGAGAAATAGAAAAGAGCTGAAGCGGCTAAAAATAAAAAGCCAACTCCGATATATAAGTATTGTATTGTTGTTAATTTAATTTCATTGTTTTTGATCATCTCATTAAGTTCATCCCCCGATAAAGGTGAAGATCCAAAAATAATTAGCGCAATAACGATTGGCCCAATTGTTGTTCCAAATGAGTTTACACCGCCGGCAAGATTTAGTCGCTGTGATCCACTTTTGACGTCTCCCAATGAAATTACAAAGGGATTTGCAGCTGTTTGTTGTAATGAAAACCCTAAACCAACAATGAAAAGTGCAAGCAGGACTAAGTAGAAAATTGGCGTATCACCTTGTTTTGCACCATCAATAAAAGGGAACATAAGCAGTGCTCCTAATGCTGAAATCAACAGACCATAGACAATTCCTGTTTTATATCCCCAAGAATTAAGAATATCTTTTTTTATTGTGCTTGATGTCACAAATAAGAGTAAAGCACCAAGATAATAAGCTCCGTAAAAAGCAAAGTCAACTAATTGTGATTGAAACTGGTCAATATTAAAATAAGTTTTACAAAATGGGATAAATACTCCATTTGAAGCTGCTATAAAACCCCAGAAAAAAAATACGGTTACTAATGTTGTTAATGCAGATTGATTTTTACGTGTATTCATAAACTATTGGGAATAATTCATTCTAATTAAGAATTTCAAAAAAAGAATGCTTTAATAATTGGTTAAAAAAATTTAAAATGTAAGATACTAAATTTAAAGAACTCTAAAGGAATAGTTAAAAACTTTTATTATACATGTAAACTAAAGTTTTATTTTATTTTTGTGCTAAATTTTAATAGTGATAAGACTGGTTATTTTTATTATAATTTTTTTGTTTTTTGATTTTTATGCTTTCCAAAGTTTTAGGTCATTAACCAAAAATCCCATCGCCATAATAATATATTCAATTACCACCTTAATTATTTTAGGTGGTATTGTTTATCAATCAGTAAATTTTGATCGATCCATTGGTATTAGCTCAGGCTTTTGTTCTGCATTTGCACTCTTTGTTCTTTTTTATATTCCAAAATTAATATTAGTAGTATTTGTTTTCGGAGAGGACATTTTTCGTCTTTTTGAGGGCATATACAATTATCTTATTTCAAATAAAATTAATTCAAATGATTCTTTTTTTAATGGTCGAAGAAAATTTATTAGTCAAATCGCGCTAGGAGCTGCATCTATTCCCTTCCTGTCAATATTGTATGGAATTACCAAAGGTAAATACAATTATAAGATTTTAAAGTATACGCTTTTTTTTGAGGATCTTCCAATAGAATTTGATGGATATAAAATCACACAGATAAGTGATATTCACTCTGGTAGCTTTGACAACAACACCAAAGTAGAATACGGAGTAAAATTAATAAATGATCAAAAATCAGATGTTATTATGTTTACTGGAGATTTAGTTAACAGTAAAACATCGGAAATTAATCCGTGGAAATCAACTTTTTCGAAGTTAAAAGCAAAAGATGGAGTGTTTTCAGTTTTAGGCAACCATGATTATGGTGATTATGTCAAATGGCCAACGGAAGAAGCAAAAAAAGATAATTTTTCAGAAATGTTAAAATCTCAAAAAGAGATGGGTTTTCAACTACTATTAAATGAGTCGAGATATATAGAAAAGAAAGATTCAAGATTAGCTATTGTTGGTGTTGAAAATTGGGGTAAAGGATTTAATAAAAAAGGGAATCTCAAAAAGGCAATTTCAAATATTAAGTCAAATGATTTTAAAATTTTGTTAAGCCATGACCCCTCTCATTGGGAATACGAAGTATTAAAGGAAAAGATGCATTTTCAACTTACATTGAGTGGTCATACTCATGGAATGCAATTTGGAATTGAAATACCAGGAGTAATTAAGTGGAGCCCAGCAAAATGGAGGTATAAGTTTTGGGCAGGGATTTATGAAAGAACTGGACAATATTTAAATGTAAATCGTGGATTTGGATATTTAGCATTTCCAGGGCGTGTTGGTATTTGGCCTGAAATATCTGTAATAACATTAAAAAAAGGGAAAAGCGAATCGGTTTAGCTATATAATTCTTCCAAATTAATCAAAAAAAGATTATTATTTAATGTATCTTTTTTTAATATTGTATTGTTAGACCATTGTCTTTCAATTGACAATGAGTTAAGAAAATCTAATTTTTATGTCAAAATTTGGTGATTTAATAGATGTTGACGTTCCTGTGCTTTTTGATTTTTTCATTGAAGAGGACGATCCCTCTTCCTCAATGCAAATTATTCTTAGAGATGTTGTAGCCGCACTTGGCGATAAGGTAAAAGTAATCAAAATTGATGTTGACAAAAACGCTGCTCTATCAGAAGCTCTTAGAATTAAAACTTTACCAACCCTTATTATCTACAAATCAGGCGATATGAAGTGGCGCCATAGTGGAGAGTTAGGTGCTAACACATTAATCGGTTTATTGCAAGATTATATTTAACCTATTTTTATTTATTATAAACTCTCCGAGTCTTCTTCGGTAAATAGTTTTAAGAAACCATTAAATTTTTCCATTTCGGTAGTAATGAATTCTTCACTTTCATAATAACTTACCGTATCCACTAGACTTTTATATCGTTCAATATCTGAATAAATAGTTTGCACATACTTAGATTTATTTGATTCAGATATTCTACTATAGTAAGTAAGGTTTTCTTGGTATTTAACAGATATTTTTTTGAATATTGAGCGCCCTTTATTTTTTTGCCCAATTTCATAATAAGCACCAACAAAAGGTTCCAAAAAAGTATAATATTCAAATAGATTAACAGGCATTTTTTCTAGAGCTAAATCTGCAATTTCTTCAGCTTTTTTAAACTCATCTTCATTAATTAAAACTTCAATTAATCGCGCCATATTACTTCTGTATGTTATGCTATTTTTTCGAGTTTCAACATCATGATACATTGTTGGATCTCCGCTATTTCCCCATTCCCATTTTTTAACTAGTTCATACATTAGTTCAGAGTCGATACGCCCCATACTATATGGGTTATTTTTACTAACTGGGGTTTTGATAGGAACAAGTTTATATGCAAATCCATCGAGTTGCAAATAGTCCTTCATCCATATGTAATCGTCATTTCCAAATGCTCCTCCACTAAAGTAAATTGGACGCTCCCAATTATTTTGTGCTATAATGTCTAACATCATTAATCTATTTTTGTAAATAGCTTGGTTGTCAATTTTAATATCAATAAAATCTACAATTTTATCTGCGTCTTTATTTTTTACAATTTCATTTTCAAGAACTGCTTTTTTATTTACTGGAATGCGAATTTGCTCAGTTGGAGCATAATTTGCCTCTGTATCTTGGGATCTTTGGTTTGATGTGTCATAGCCTTGTTGGTCCAAAACATAGCCATATTTTGTTCGTGGATCATCGCTTGTAACAAAATCTATAAACTGGTTTATATCTAATGTGTCATTAGTAACAACCTCTTTAATAATATAGTCTCTAGTTCCCCATTTGTACTGTTCATGAGTTAATTTTGATGGAATAGGTTCACTTGTATAGGCTTTCCTTTTCATTTGATCAATATACCAATCAACTTGAAATAAGCTGGTACATACAACTCGAATATCTCTTCTAATCCCCTCAATTTCTTGCGCATACCAAAGGGGGAATGTATCATTATCACCAATTGTAAAAATTATAGCATTAGGAGCACAAGATTCTAAGTAATTTACTGCCATTGCATGAGCAGTCCTCTTGCTTGATCGGTCATGATCATTCCAGTTTTGACTAATCAAAATTCCTGGCACCAAAACAAGACATAAAAGACTCACCGATGGCGCTAATAAAGTTGTTTTAATGTATTTGTTAAACCATGAATATGTTGCATAAACACCAATACCAATCCATAATGAAAACACATAAAATGATCCAACGAGGGAATAATCTCGTTCTCTAGGCTCAAATGGTCTAACATTAGTGTAAATCTGAATTGCAATTCCAGTAAATATGAAAAACACAAACATAGACCAAAATAATTTTTTATCTTTTTTGAAAACAAAGAAAAATCCAATTAAACCAAAAATTAAAGGCAGTAGAAAGTAGGTATTACGTCCTTTATTATTTAAAACATCAGAAGGTAAGTTGTTTTGATTTATATTTAATATATAGGAGTCCAATACATTAATTCCTGTAATCCAGTTTCCATGAAGGTCCATTTTACCTTGAATGTCGTCTTGACGTCCAGAAAAATTCCACATGAAGTACCTCCAATACATATATCCAAGTTGGTAATCAAACAGATAATAAATATTATCTAAAAGAGAAGGTTTTTCAATATCTAAATAGCGACCATAGTTCTTAAGGAATTCGTGGTACCCCTCATAATCAATTTCTCCTTGTTTAACAGCATTTTTAAAGTTCTCTATTAAACTTCGAAGTTCATTTTGCATTTTATATTCTGATTTAACAGAAAAATCTAACAAACCACAATACCGCATGTAATTTACAGCATGTTCTCCGCTCCACATCCGTGGTAAAAATGATGCGTGATCTCTATTGTAGTTTTGTATTGCATTTGAGTAATCATTTACTATAACATATTTTTCTTTTGCTAGATCTTTTTCATATTTAGGCTTATCATCTACAAATGGTTTTTCTTCATCCAAGCCTGCGTATTGGTCAGTAAATTGTGGTCCATAGAACAAGTGAGTTTTAGGATATTGTTCCAGATTATAATATGCTAATAATTCCCTTGCGCTTGACGGGTTGTTCTCATTTACGGGTACGTTGGCGTTAGCTCTAATTGGAAGCATGAGCCATGTAGTAAACCCAATGACTATGAAGGTCACACATAATAGGCCTGTATTTAAAGTGACATATCCTTTGGTTTTAGTATAATTAAGCCCAAGATATATACTTACCAGCATAATGATAAATGCAATTATTGATCCATAATTGAAAGGCAAACCGACACTATTAACGAAGAAAATTTCTAATGCACTAAAATAGCGAAGTAAATTAGGTGCTAAAAGCTTAAAAACGAATAATAAAATTACTATAACAGAAATATTTGCAACAATGAAATTTTTGGTGGTAATATTTTTAAAATTTTTGAAGTAATACAAAAGACCTATTGCGGGTATAGTTAGAAGCCCCATAAAGTGAACTCCAAATGATAGACCTATAATAAAAGAAATCAATATCAACCATCTATTCCCTTTAGGTAAATGCATTTCGTTTTGCCATCGAAGACCTAAATAAAACATTATAGCCATTATCATTGTTGCCATAGCATATACTTCGGTTTCAACAGCATTAAACCAAAATGAATCAGTAAAGGCAAATGCTAGACTTCCAACAAAAGCTGAACCTAAAACAGCTACTTTTGAGCCTGCATCTAGACTAATGAGTTTTTGTAATAGAATTACAATTGACCAAAACAGGAATAAGATTGTAAATGCACTTGCGAATGCACTCATCATGTTTAAAACAAATCCAATTTGTGCGGGGTCAGTTGCAAAAATTGAAAAAAAAGCTCCAAGCATTTGAAAAAGTGGTGCTCCTGGTGGATGTCCAACTTCAAGTTTTGAAGAGGTCAATATATATTCTCCAGTATCCCAAAAACCCACAGTTGGTTCAACAGTCAAGCCATAGACAGTTAGTGCAATTGCAAAGGCTGTCCAGCCTAAAATTAAATTCCATTTCTTAAAATTAAAATTCTCCATGTTGAGTTGACTTTATCGTTTTGAGTTTAAATAAAACTTTCGTCTGGCGAATTTAAGAATAATTCATTACAACATTAATAATTTCAGACCTAGAATTAAAATTGTAGATGTCAATAGAATTTATAATCTTTTAGCCCCTATAATTTAAAAAAATGTTGTTGTGTAATAAATATATTGTTCTAAATTTGCATTTTCATAAAGAGAATGGCCCATGGTGTAACTGGCAACACGTCTGGTTTTGGTCCAGAAGAGTCTAGGTTCGAGCCCTAGTGGGCCAACAAAAAAGCTTTAACTTTCAGTTAGAGCTTTTTTTATTTTAAAAAAATTTGCAATAATCATCTCTAATCACTTATATTTGCCCAAAAGAAAGAAATTTAATAAGTGAGGGGACGATAAGTCCCCTCTTTTTATACCAAATGTTTAAAGATACAGTCAAAAAATTGTTAGATGATAGTCTTCAAAACCGAAATGATTTATTTCTTATTGATTTTGAAATTCTCGAAGGTAATAAGATTAGAGTTGTGATCGATGGGGATGAGGGGGTTTTAGTTGAAGATTGCATGTACATAAGCAGGTCAATTGAACATAATCTTGATAGAGAAACAGAAGATTTTTCTCTTGAGGTGTCTTCTGCTGGGGCAGCTTCACCTCTTTTACATAAACGTCAATATCAAAAGCATATTGGCCGTATTTTACAGATAGTTACGGTTGACGAAGAAAAGTACGAAGCGGTATTAACTTCTACCGATAATGATTGTATTTCTTTAGAATGGAAAATAAGAGAACCAAAACCTAAGGGTAAAGGTAAAGTTACAGTAAAAAAAAATGTTTCAATTTCTTTTAAAGACATTGAAACAGCACAAATAAAACTAGTTTTTTAAGAAATAATAGAATTATGGAAAATTTAGCATTAATTGACTCATTTTCAGAATTTAAAGATGACAAGTTAATTGACCGAGTTACTCTAATGTCAATTTTGGAGGATGTTTTTAGAAACGCATTGAAAAAGAAATTTGGAGATGATGATAACTTTGATATCATAATAAATCCCGATAAAGGAGACTTAGAAATTTGGAGAAATAGAATTGTAGTTGCTGATGAAGATGTTGAAGATGAAAATCAAGAAATTTCTCTATCAGATGCTCAAAAAATTGAGCCTGATTTTGAAGTTGGTGAGGATGTTTCTGAGGAAGTCAAATTGTTCGATTTGGGAAGAAGATCAATTTTAGCATTAAGACAAAATTTAATAGCTAAGATTCAGGAGCACGATAACACTAATATTTATAAGCAATTTAAAGATTTAGAGGGAGAAATTTATACAGCTGAGGTTCATCATATTCGCCATAGAGCTGTAATTCTTTTAGATGATGAAGGAAATGAACTAATTTTACCTAAGGATAAACAAATTCCTTCTGATTTTTTTAGGAAGGGCGAAAATGTAAGGGGTATTATTGAGTCTGTAGAACTAAAGGGCAGTAAGCCAAATATTATTTTATCTAGAACAGCCCCCGCATTTTTAGAAAAACTTTTTGAGCAGGAAATTCCAGAAGTTTTTGATGGATTAATAACAATAAAAAATGTGGTTAGAATCCCAGGAGAAAAAGCAAAAGTTGCGGTTGATTCATATGATGACAGAATTGATCCTGTTGGAGCTTGCGTCGGTATGAAGGGATCTAGAATCCACGGAATTGTACGAGAATTAGGTAATGAAAATATTGATGTAATTAATTACACTAACAATCTTCAGCTATATATTACAAGAGCCTTGAGTCCTGCTAGAGTTACTTCAATTAAAATTGATGAAGAAGCTAAGCAAGTTGAGGTTATTCTTAAGCCTGAAGAAGTAAGTAAGGCCATCGGTCGTGGTGGCCATAATATTAGACTTGCAGGACGTTTAACTGGTTATGAAATTGATGTATTTAGAGAAGGAGTAGAAGAGGATGTCGAGTTAGCTGAGTTTTCTGATGAAATTGAAGCTTGGATCATTGAAGAGTTTTCTAAAGTAGGACTAGATACCGCCAAGAGCATATTGGAACAAGATGTGGTAGATTTGGTAAAACGTACTGATTTAGAAGAAGAAACAATTGAAGATGTCATTCGAATTTTAAAGGAAGAATTTGAAGATTAAAAAAATAGTTATATTGAAGTCCTAACAGATCAGGTTTCATTAATAAAAAAATAGTGAAAAAAACAAAAGCAATTTATGGCGGATAATGTTAGATTAAGTAAAGTATTAAGAGAGCTGAACATTTCAATTGATCGAGCCATTGATTTTTTAGAATCAAAAAATATCGATATTGAAAAGCGCCCAACTACAAAGATTTCATCCGAAATTTATGAATTGCTATCTGGAGAATTTCAAACAGATGCAAGCAAAAAAGTAGCATCTGATGAATTAGGAGCAGCCAAGCTCAAAGAAAAAGAGGCATTAAGATTAAAGCGTGAAATTGAGTTAGAAGAAAAACTAAAGAAAGAAGTCACTGCTAGTCAAGTTATAAAAGCTAAATCTTCATTAGATCAGGTAAAAACTGTTGGAAAGATTGATTTAGAGCCAAAAAAAATAGCTAAAAAACAAGCTAGTTTGGAATCAAAAACAGCTAAAAAAACTGTTGAGGTTTCGCCTGATGATGTGACAGAACACAAACAAAAAAGTGTTTCTGAAGATACAGCTAATGAAGATCAAAGCTCAGCTAAGTTGGAAACTAATTATGCCAAGTTATCTGGATTAAAATCTACTGGGGAAACCATTGATTTATCAAAGTTTAACAAACCAAAAAAACTAGACGAAAAAAAATCACCGGACGAAAATAATAAGCCATCATCTAAAAGAAAGCGAAGACGAATAAGTAAAGCGGGTGGAGAAAGCAACACTTCACAAAAACGCAGTAATAATAAGGCTAAAAACCAGCCTAAAAGTCAGGTGTCTAAAGTTGAGCCAACTGCAGAAGAAGTTCAAAAGCAGGTTCGTGAGACTCTTGAAAAATTACAAGGTAAATCTTCAAAAGGTAAAGGCGCAAAGTACAGAAGAGATAAAAGAGACCAACACCGACAACAAACTGAAAAAGAGCTTGAACAACAAGCCATTGAAAGCAAGACTTTAAAAGTTACGGAATTTGTTACTGCAAACGAAGTTGCGACCATGATGGATGTTTCTGTAACCGAAATTATTTCTGCTTGTATGACTCTGGGAATGATGGTTACAATGAATCAGCGTTTGGACGCTGAGACCCTCACAATTGTTGCTGAAGAATTTGGTTACAGCGTTGATTTTATAACTGCTGACATAGATGAGGCAACAGAAGATGTTAAAGATAAAAGTGAAGATTTACTTGAGCGCGCCCCAATTGTCACAGTTATGGGACATGTTGATCATGGTAAAACTTCTTTACTTGATTACATTCGTGAAGAAAATGTAATTGCCGGAGAGTCAGGCGGCATTACACAGCACATTGGGGCATATGGAGTTACTCTTTCAAGTGGACAAAATATAGCTTTTTTAGACACTCCAGGGCACGAGGCTTTTACAGCAATGCGTGCTAGGGGAGCCCAAGTTACAGATATTGCAATAATTGTAATCGCTGCAGATGATGATATAAAGCCTCAAACAAAGGAGGCTATTTCCCACGCTCAAGCTGCAGGAGTTCCTATTGTTTTTGCTATCAATAAAATTGATCTTCCAAATGCTAATCCAGATAAAATTAAAGAAGGATTAGCCAACATGAATCTCATGGTTGAAGATTGGGGAGGTAAAATACAATCACATGATATCTCTGCAAAAAATGGTGACGGTGTTCAAGAATTATTGGAAAAAGTTTTACTTGAAGCTGAATTACTTGAGTTAAAAGCTAATCCATCTAAACCTGCTCTGGGTACGATTGTTGAAGCTTTTTTAGATAAAGGGCGTGGATATGTTTCGACAGTTTTAGTTCAAGCTGGAACGTTAAAAATTGGGGATTATGTGCTAGCTGGAAGGAATAGTGGTAAAGTAAAGGCTATGTATGATGAAAGAGGTCAAGACGTTAGTTTAGCCGGTCCATCTACTCCAATTTCAATATTAGGCTTAGATGGAGCTCCACAAGCTGGGGATAAATTTAATGTTTATAAAGATGAACGTGAGGCTAAACAAATCGCTGCTAAAAGAACTCAATTGCAACGTGAACAATCTGTAAGAACTCAACGACACATTACATTGGATGAGATTGGTCGACGTATAGCTCTAGGAGACTTTAAAGAGCTAAATATCATTCTTAAAGGAGATGTAGATGGTTCTGTTGAGGCTCTTACTGATTCATTTCAAAAGCTTTCAACAGATGAGATACAGGTAAATATAATTCATAAAGCAGTTGGAGCAATTACAGAGAGCGATGTTCTTCTTGCATCAGCATCTGATGCAATTATTATAGGATTTAATGTAAGGCCGATGGGCAATGCTCGTCAAATTGCAGAAAAGGAAGAAATTGATATACGCATGTACTCAATTATTTATGATGCTATAGGTGATCTTAAAGACGCCATGGAAGGAATGTTATCACCTGATTTTAAGGAAGAGATTACAGGTACTGCTGAAATAAGAGAAACCTTTAAAATATCTAAAATTGGTACAATTGCAGGCTGTATGGTTATAGATGGAAAAATATATAGATCATCCAAAATTCGTGTCATAAGAGATGGTGTTGTAACTTATACAGGGGAACTATCTTCGTTAAAACGATTTAAGGACGATGCAAAAGAAGTTTCTAAAGGATATGACTGTGGCATGCAAGTGAAGAATTATAACGATATTCAAATTGGCGATGTTCTTGAAGCTTTTCAAGAAGTTGCTATAAAAAAGAAATTATAATTTAACTTTCCTTACACACCTATTCCGTCTTTGGGTTTGTTTTAAAATAGAATGCTTGATTGTATTTCTTTCTGATTTTGATCAATTCACGGTCTGCTTCTAATTTACTTTTTAGAGATTTTGTCCATATTTTATAATTCGGTGTTTCGTATATCATTACAGGGTTACTTTCTGGGAAGTCAATTTTAAATTTTTTAAAAATATTTTCAGCCTCAAACCTTGGACCACTAAAGACCTGTATCGTTATTTTACCTTCATTTTTATTAAGTTCTTTTTTAAGCTTAATTAATGCCCTTATTTCCTTGCTAGCATTGATCTTTAATTCTGCCTCTTGAGAGTTTAAAATATTAGATAATACAAAAGGAATTAATAAAATTTTAGAGAATTTAAAAAGCATATTTGTTAAATTAAAAAGCTAAAATAAATTAATTAATTTAAATTAAATATTTTTGCTTATTTAGAATCTTTATAAATTATAAATTTACCAATATTTATCGTTCTTATAATCGTGATTATGTCGTATTTTTACGGCGGATTTTTAAGATATTTTATCATACTTTAAATTTGTAATAATCAATGCCCCTATAATAGATATGCAAAAGGAAAAAAGTCTAAAATTCTTCCAGTTATTTTTTATAGTATTATTTTCATTATTTGTACTCTCAACTCTACATGCCCAAGAGGCTGATCCAATAAAAGGTAAAGCGTTATTTAATTCTAATTGTGCTGCTTGTCATCAGCTCGACAAAAAAATGACTGGGCCTGCCCTTCGTTATGTTGAAAACAGATTGTATGAAGAAGAGGGTTTAGACCGTAATTGGTTAAATGCTTGGATTAGAAATAGCGCTTCATTGATTAAATCTGGAGACGCTTATGCCAATAAAATATACACTGAATACAATGGAGCTGCAATGACTGCTTTTCCGCAACTATCAGACCAAGATATTTCTAATATTTTGGCTTACACAGCTCAGGACAAGGCTAAGCCTGTAGCTGTTACTAATACTGTTGTAGCTCAAACTAGTTCAACTGATAGCGATAATTTTTCAGAGAAAATTGTACTTGGAGCTCTTGCTTTTCTTTTCGGATTACTTGCCCTGGGCTTGTTTCTAGTTAATAAAACACTCAGACGATTTGCTGTTGCAAATGAAGTTGAAATACAGCATTCTGTTAAGAGGCCATCACTATGGAAAGCTTTTATTAAGAACCAGTTCTTGATGCTAGTTACTGCAATTTTCTTTTTACTTTCAAGTGCTTATTTTGTTTACGGATATTTTATGCAGGTTGGCGTTGATCAAGGTTACGAGCCAATACAGCCTATTCATTATTCGCACAAAATTCATGCTGGCGACAATGGGATTGATTGTAAATATTGTCATTCATCGGCGCGAGTTAGTAAACACTCTGGAATACCATCTTTAAATGTTTGTATGAATTGTCACAAGTCTATATATGAAGTTGCTGAATCTACAGCTACTGAAGAATATAGCAAGGAATTTTATGATAAAGAAATTCAAAAACTTTATAATGCTGTAGGCTGGAACGATGCTGAGCAAAAGTATACAGGAGAAACTAAGCCAGTCAAATGGATTCGAATTCATAACTTACCTGATTTTGCTTATTTTAATCATTCTCAACACGTGACTGTTGCTGGGGTTGAATGTCAAACTTGTCACGGCCCAGTAGAAGAAATGGAAATTATGTATCAGCATTCACCGTTAACTATGGGCTGGTGCATCAATTGTCACAGAGAGACCAACATCAAGGTAGAAGATAATGGATATTATGAAAAAATTCACGAAGCACTTTCAAAAAAGTATGGTGTTGAGAAGCTAACAGCTGCTCAAATGGGTGGTTTAGAATGTGGAAAATGCCACTATTAATAAAGGAACGTATATATGTCGTTAAATAAGAAATACTGGAAGAATATTGAGGAGATAAGTCCTAATCAATCTGCGGCTGTAACATCTTTGAAGCATAAAGAATTCATTCAAGAAATTCCTGTAGATGAATTTTTGGGAGATAAATCAACTTTAGAATCGTCCTCCACAACTCGTAGAGACTTTCTAAAATATGTTGGATTTAGTACAGCGGCAGCTTCCCTAGCAGCTTGCGAGGGACCAGTAGTAAAGTCTATTCCTTATGTCGTTCAGCCTGAACAAATCATCCCTGGAGTTGCAAATTATTATGCCACGGCTATTGGTAATGGCTATGATTTTGCAAGCCTATTGATTAAAACAAGAGAAGGCCGTCCCATAAAAATTGAATGTAACAGCTTAGCAGGTGAAAATGGAACTACAAACGCAAGGGTCCAGGCTTCAGTTTTGGATCTTTATGACAATCAACGCCTTTCAGGACCCTTAAGAAATCAAGAAAATATTTCATGGAAAGACTTTTACAAAGAAGTCAGTAAAAAGTTAGATGAGGTTCAATTGCAGAACAAAGCGATTGTTTTATTAACCCAAACATATGCTAGTCCTAGTACTTCTAAATTAATATCTGAATTTAAAGCTAAATACAAAAATGTTTCACATGTCGTTTATGATGCAATTTCTGAATCTTATGCGGCAGATGCTTATGAAGCTAAGTATGGAAGAAGAGGTCTCGCAAATTATGATTTTTCAAAAGCTAAAACTATTGTTTCAATTGGAGCAGATTTTCTAGGCGATTGGCAAGGGGGGGGGTTTGATTCTGCCTATGCCAAAGGACGTGTTCCAAAAAGTGGAATTATGTCACGCCACATCCAATTCGAATCTAATATGTCACTTTCTGGGGCCAATGCAGATAAGAGAATACCTTTGAAACCTTCTCAACAAAAATTAGCTCTGGTACGACTTTATGGTAAATTAACTGGTTCTTCAGTAAGTGTAACTTTACCTCCTGTAATTGAAGAGGCGGTTGATTCAGCAGCTAAGGAAATTTCTAAAGCTGGGACCAATGCTGTTGTTCTCACTGGTATTCAAGATGTAAATGCTCAAGCTTTGGTCATTGCTATTAACGAATTTATAAATAGCAAAGCGTTCGATCCAAAAACAACTATTCTAACACGTCAGGGTAATGATAAAGCCGTTTCAGCTTTGGTAAAAGACATGAACGATGGCAATGTTGGAGCAGTAATTATGGCAGGAGTCAACCCAGTGTATACACTTCCCAATGCTTCTGCATTTGTAGAAGGGCTTAGAAAAACTCCATTATCTGTAGTATTCGCAATGAAAAACGACGAAACTGCTTCTGAAACTCAATATGTTGGTGCTATACCACACTACCTTGAATCTTGGGGAGATTTAGAAATCAAATCTGGTTTCTTTGCACTAACGCAACCCACCATTCGTCCGCTTTTTGACACTCAACAATTTCAAGATGCTCTATTGGTACTCAACGGTTCTACGTTAAACTACCACGATTATATAAAATCATTTTGGACTGAAACCGTTTTAGAAAATAGTACTTGGAACCAAGCACTTCACGATGGTGTTTACATAGGTACTCCTTTAGCTCCACTAGATGCTGCCATTTCAAAAATTAATAAGACAACTTTTAATAAGGCTACTGCTGTTATGGCTTTGTCAAAGCTTAAATCTTCTGATTTTGAGCTCACTTTGTATCCAAAAACAGGAATGGGTGACGGTCAACAAGCCAACAACCCTTGGTTACAAGAATTTCCAGACCCATTGACTCGTACGACATGGGATAATTATTTAACAGTGTCAGAGTATGACGCTAAAAAGTTAGGTCTTTACTTAGACCCAAGCAACTTCTTCAATCAAAGCAGTCATGATGCAACAGGGGGTCTTAATGGCACCTATGCAAATGTGACCGTTAATGGAGTAACAGTTAAAGCACCAGTTATTATTCAACCTGGTCAAGCACGTGGATCTGTAGGTTTATCTTTTGGTTACGGAAGAACCAATGGATTAAAGGCAGAAATGCAAACAGGTGTAAATGCTTACCCGCTTTATAAAGATTTCAATTCCACTCAGGCTGTTACTATAGCTGCCGCAGGAGGTAAACACGAATTTGCATCTGTTCAGTTGCATAACACCCTTATGGGGCGAGGGGATATTATCAAAGAAACTACTTTAGAGATTTTCAATACTAGAGATTCAGAACATTGGAATCCTACTCCAGAGGTGTCATTGAATCATCAGGAAACACCTGTTAGTTCTCCAGATGTTGATTTGTGGGATGAGTTTGACCGCTCTATTGGCCATCACTTTAATTTATCAATTGACTTAAACTCTTGTACAGGATGTGGTGCCTGTGTGATTGCTTGTCATGCTGAAAATAATGTTCCAGTTGTTGGTAAAGAAGAAATTAGAAGAAGTCGCGATATGCACTGGCTTCGTATTGACCGTTATTACTCCTCAGACGAAACCTTTGCAGGAGACAACTCCACTAAAAATGACATTAGCGGCTTGGGTAGTTCCTTAAGTACTTTTGGGGAAATGGAATATCCATCGGAAAATCCTCAAGTTGCATTTCAACCAATTATGTGTCAGCACTGTAATCATGCGCCCTGCGAAACTGTTTGTCCAGTTGCTGCGAGTTCTCACGGAAGACAAGGTCAAAATCATATGGCTTACAATCGATGTGTTGGGACTCGTTATTGTGCCAATAACTGTCCCTATAAAGTGCGTCGATTCAATTGGTTCCTTTATAATGGTAATGATGAGTTTGATTATCACATGAACAATGATTTAGGCAGAATGGTTATAAATCCAGACGTAACAGTTAGATCTCGCGGTGTGATGGAAAAATGTTCTTTTTGCATTCAAACTACTCAAGCGGTCATTTTAAAAGCAAAGCGTGAAGGTAGACCAGTTGCACCAGGAGAGTTTAATGATGCTTGTGCTTGTTCTGCTGCATGTAGTAGTGGTTCAATGCGATTTGGCGATATTAATGAAAAAGACAGTCCAATTTCTAAACTTGTGGAGGATGACAGAGCCTACTACCTTTTAGAGCATGTTGGAACGAAACCAAATGTGGTTTATCAAGTTAAAGTAAGAAATAATAATAAAGTATAACTAATAAAAAACTATGGGCTCTCATTACGAAGCACCGATTAGAAGACCACTTGTAACAGGTGAAAAATCATATCACGATGTTACATTAGACGTCGTGGCACCTGTTGAAGGTAAGGCTAATAGGCTTTGGTGGATTGTTTTCTCAATTGCTTTGACCGCTTTTGCTTGGGGTCTTGGATGTATGGTTTATACTGTTTCAACCGGGATAGGTACTTGGGGTCTTAATAAAACTGTAGGCTGGGCTTGGGATATTACAAACTTTGTTTGGTGGGTAGGAATTGGTCACGCAGGAACATTGATTTCAGCTGTTCTTTTATTATTTAGACAGAAATGGCGTATGGCGATTAATAGGTCTGCAGAAGCAATGACGATATTTTCTGTTATTCAGGCTGGCCTTTTCCCTATAATACACATGGGACGTCCATGGCTAGCGTATTGGGTATTACCAATCCCTAACCAATTTGGTTCTCTTTGGGTTAATTTTAACTCCCCGCTACTATGGGATGTATTTGCAATTTCTACTTATTTATCAGTGTCTTTGGTATTTTGGTGGACAGGTCTACTTCCTGATTTTGCAATGATTCGTGACCGAGCTGTGCGTCCATTCCAAAAGAAAATTTATTCGCTTTTAAGCTTTGGATGGTCCGGAAGGGCTAAAGATTGGCAACGTTTTGAAGAAGTTTCACTAGTATTAGCTGGATTGGCAACGCCTCTAGTACTGTCTGTACATACCATCGTTTCCTTTGATTTTGCAACTTCTGTTATTCCTGGCTGGCATACCACTATTTTCCCTCCTTATTTTGTAGCAGGTGCTATCTTCTCAGGATTTGCGATGGTAAACACTTTACTTATAATTATGCGTAAAGTATGTCATTTAGAGAACTACATTACTGTTCAGCATATTGAACTTATGAATATAGTTATTATGATTACAGGGTCAATTGTTGGGGTGGCATATATTACTGAACTGTTTATTGCTTGGTATTCTGGTGTTGAATATGAGCAATATGCATTTTTAAATAGAGCGACAGGGCCTTATGCATGGGCTTATTGGTCAATGATGACTTGTAATGTCTTTTCGCCTCAGTTTATGTGGTTTAAAAAACTAAGAACAAGTATAATGTTTTCTTTTTTCATTTCAATTGTTGTAAATATTGGAATGTGGTTTGAACGTTTTGTGATTATTGTTACATCCCTCCACAGAGATTACTTACCGTCTTCGTGGACCATGTTTTCACCTACATTTGTAGATATTGGTATTTTTATAGGAACGATTGGATTTTTCTTTGTGTTATTTTTGTTATACTCAAGAACTTTTCCTGTGATTGCTCAGGCTGAAGTCAAGACAATTTTAAAATCTTCTGGCGAGCGTTATAAAATTATTAGAGAGTCTGGTGGAAGTTTGACAGGTACGGGGAGTGATATACGTACATCTGTAAAAAAATTAAATGATGTTAAAAAAGTTAAAAAGAAAAATAAATAATTATGGGGACAACGAAAGTTATTCATGCCTTGTATACTGATGATGACGTGCTTATGTCTGCTGTTAAAGCGATAAAGGCAGAAAAATATCATATTGAGGAAGTTTATACACCGTTTCCAGTTCATGGTCTAGATAAAGCTATGGGGCTAGAGCCCACAAGGATTGCAATTGCAGCATTCTTATATGGTTGTATTGGATTGACTGTCGCTACATTGATGATGAATTTTATAATGATTGAAGATTGGCCACAAAACATTGGAGGAAAACCAAGTTTTAGTTACATTGAAAATATGCCGGCTTTTGTACCCATAATGTTTGAATTGACTGTTTTCTTTGCTGCCCACTTAATGGTTATTACGTTTTATTTAAGAAGTAGAATGTGGCCTTTCAAAAACTCTGAAAATCCAGATCCAAGAACCACGGATGACCATTTTTTAGTGGAAATCCTTATTAAAGATAACGAAAAGAAACTCAAAGCTTTGCTTGCTAAAACAGGTGCAGTTGAGCTACATGTTGTAGAAAAAGATGACCATTAAAGCCATGAGAAATATAATAAATAGATTCATTTTAATTTTGGTTGTTCTAAGCCTTTGGTCTTGTCAGGATAAAAGACGTCCTAATTATCAGTTTTTCCCAAATATGTATGCGCCAGTTGGATATGAGGCTTATGGTGAATATGAAGTTTTTCCTAATAGCCAGGAGGCACTTTTACCTCCTGAGAATACCATTGCACGCGGGCATTCGCTCTATGCTTTTGAAAACACGAATGAAGGTTATGATGCTGCACTTAAAACTTTAAAATCTCCTTTAAGTAATCTCGATATTGATTCTAAAAAAGGTAAAGAATTATACGAAATTTATTGTGCCATATGCCATGGTAACAAAGGAGCAGGTATGGGAAAGCTCGTCAAGCGAGAAAAAATATTAGGAGTTCCTAGTTATGCAGACCGTGCCATCACAACGGGAAGTATTTATCACGTTATTTATTACGGTAAGAATTCAATGGGCTCTTATGCTAATTTTTTAAACGAAGAGGAACGCTGGCAAGTTACGGCTTACGTGGAAGCGCTCCGAGTAGAACTATTAAAATAAGAAAAGAAAAAACTTAAAAAACAGATGTACAAGCTTTCAAAAAGATTAATAATAACAGCGATTACACTGATTCTTGTTGGAGCTATTGGATGGGTCTTTAGCTACACAACTTCACATCATATAACCATAGAAGACGTTGAAGTTATGCTTGCTAATGAACACGCACACCATGGCGCTGCGGCTCACCATAGTGAAGATTCACAGAACAAGTCAGATTATACATCGCATGATACTGCTCATGATGACGGCAAGGCACATGCAGCTATGATACATTCTGTTCATAAAAAGGATCACCGTGAAGAAGCTGGTCATCATAATGAGGATTTTCATAAAGGATCAATGTATGCCGATGAAACCCACTCTGAAGAAGGGAACCATCACGTTGATGAACATGCGGAACATGTTTTACACCAAATGCACAATCGTCCTTATGCGGCACTCTACGTAGCAGCTTTCTTTTTTATGATGATTTCGTTAGGTGTCTTAGCATTTTACGGCATACAATATGCAGCTCAAGCTGGATGGTCCCCTGTACTTTTCAGGGTTATGGAAGCAATTACTTATTACCTTTTGCCAGGGGCGCTTATTGTTCTTGCAATCGGACTTTGGGCAGACGATCACATTTTTATTTGGATGGATCCAGAGGTCGTTGCACACGACAAACTAATACAAGGTAAGTCAGGCTGGCTTAATAAAAAATGGTTTGTAATTCGAGGTCTTATTTTTATTACAGGTTGGAGCTTATACCGTTATTTTTCTAGAAAGTTTTCTTTGGCACAAGATCAAGCAGACGAAAATGATAATAGAAACTTCAAGAAAAATTTTAAAATTTCAGCTGCATTCCTTGTTTTTTATATTTACACCGAATCTATGATGTCTTGGGATTGGATTATGAGCGTTGATCCGCATTGGTTTAGTACACTTTTTGGATGGTATGTTTTTGCCAGTATGTTTGTCAGCGGTATCACAGTTATAGCACTTATAACAATATACTTAAAGGCCAAAGGGCTCATGAACTTTGTGAATGATAGCCATTTGCACGATTTAGCTAAATTTATGTTTGGGATCAGTGTTTTCTGGACTTATTTGTGGTTTTCCCAGTTCATGCTAATATGGTATGCAAATATACCAGAAGAAGTTACTTATTTTGTCACTCGGATTCAAGATTATAATCTGCCATTTTTTGGTATGTTAATTCTCAATTTTATTTTCCCATTTTTGGTATTAATGAATAGTGACTACAAACGGGTACCTTGGTTTATTGTCATGGCAGGTATTGTGATATTATTTGGACATTATATAGATGTTTTCAATATGATTATGCCAGCCACAGTAGGGGATCGCTGGTTTATTGGAATTCCTGAACTCAGCGCCGTCGCATTATTTTTAGGACTTTTCCTTTTGATTGTATTTTATTCGCTTTCTAAAGCACCATTATTACCAAAAGGGAATCCTTTTATTAAAGAAAGTGAACAGTTTCATTATTAGTTAAATTCAAAAAGAGATTAAAAGAAAATGACTGGCTTATTAACAATATTAATATTATTAGGAATAACGATTGCAATATGGCAAATGGTTAAAATATTTGACCTAACTCAAACTAATCGTGATAAATCTCAAGTTGCTACAGACAAGGATAATTCTGTAAATGGTTATTTAATGCTAGCCTTTTTAGGATTTATTTATTTAATTACAATTATTTCTTTCGCTCTTTGGGGGGATTTGCCTTTAGTTTCTAATTCAGCATCTGAACACGGGCCTGAAATCGATCGATTAATGATAATTACCATGTTTGTGATCTTTGTTGTTCAAACTATTACTCAGTTTTTATTACATTATTTTGCATTCAAATACAAAGGAGAAAAAGGTAAAAAAGCTTTATTTTATGCTGACAATGATAAATTAGAATTTATTTGGACTATCATTCCAGTTATTGCTTTGGCAGGACTTATCATGTATGGACTGTTTACCTGGAATGACATAATGTTAATAGATGAAGAAGAGGATCCGTTGGTAGTCGAGCTTTACGCTCAACAATTTAATTGGAAAGCAAGATATGCTGGAAAGGATAATGTCCTCGGTAAGGCAAATGTGCGATTGATTAACCTTGATAATGCTAATATACTTGGATTAGATGAATCTGACCCATACGCGGAGGATGATATAATTACAACTGAACTTCATCTGCCAGTTGGTAAACCAATTTTATTTAAAATGCGTTCCCAAGACGTTTTACATTCTGCATATATGCCTCATTTTAGAGCCCAAATGAACTGTGTCCCTGGAATGATTACTCAATTTTCTTTTACTCCGACTATAACTACTGAAGAAATGCGACTTAATCCTGAAATTTACGATAAGGTTAGCAACATTAATAAAATCAGAAATAATAAAAGTAAAAAGTTGCAAGCTAAAGGAGAAGAACCTTTAGACCGTTACGAATTTGATTACCTATTACTATGCAACAAAATATGTGGTAAGTCACATTATAATATGCAGATGAAAATTATTGTCGAAAATGAAGAAGACTATAATGAGTGGTTAAAAGAACAAAGGTTGTTCAAGAATTCATTAGTTCAAAACTAATTATTAATTTTGCAATAGATAAAGATTATGTCAGTACACGCAGAAACTCATACTCACGAAGAACATCACGATCACCATCATAAAGAGACATTCGTAACTAAGTATATCTTTAGTCAAGATCATAAAATGATTGCTAAACAATATTTGGTTACAGGACTAATTATGGGGATCATAGGTATTTTGATGTCCCTACTAATGCGAATGCAAATTGCATGGCCTGAGGAGCCTAATATCATTTTTAAAGCCTTGCTAGGCAAATGGGCAGAAGGCGGCGTAATGGATGCTGATATATATTTAGCATTAGTTACTATTCATGGAACAATTATGGTTTTCTTTGTATTAACAGCTGGACTGAGTGGGACTTTTAGTAATCTTTTGATTCCACTTCAAATTGGAGCAAGAGATATGGCATCAGGGTTTTTAAATATGATCTCATATTGGATGTTTTTCGTTTCAAGCGTATTAATGGTTATTTCTCTATTTGTTGAGGCTGGACCTGCAGCAGCAGGATGGACAATATATCCTCCTTTAAGCGCATTACCATTAGCACAAGGAGGTTCTGGCGCTGGAATGACTCTATGGTTAGTTTCTATGGCAATTTTTATAGCATCTTCCTTATTAGGCTCACTAAATTATATTGTTACAGTTTTGAATCTTAGAACAAAAGGGATGTCAATGACTAGACTGCCATTGACTATTTGGGCATTTTTCATTACAGCCGTTATAGGTGTAATATCTTTTCCGGTTTTATTATCTGCTGCATTACTATTAATTATGGATAGAAGTTTTGGGACTTCATTTTTCTTATCGGATATTTTTATTCAAGGAGAAGTCCTTCATTATCAAGGCGGGTCTCCAGTTTTGTTTGAACATTTATTTTGGTTTTTAGGCCATCCTGAAGTTTATATTGTTTTATTACCAGCTTTAGGTATTACTTCAGAGGTCATTGCCACAAACTCGCGTAAACCTATTTTTGGATATCGTGCCATGGTTGCTTCAATAATTGCTATAGCATTTCTGTCAACTATTGTTTGGGGACATCACATGTTTATATCTGGAATGAATCCATTTTTGGGATCTGTATTTACTTTTACCACCTTATTGATTGCAATACCATCTGCAGTTAAGGCGTTTAACTACATCACAACTCTATGGAAAGGAAATTTACAGTTGAACCCTGCGATGTTATTTTCTATTGGATTAGTTTCAACTTTTATTACTGGTGGTTTGACTGGTATTATTTTAGGAGATAGTGCATTAGATATCAACGTACATGATACATATTTTGTTGTAGCACACTTCCATTTAGTAATGGGTATTTCGGCACTTTACGGATTATTTGCAGGAGTTTATCACTGGTTTCCAAAAATGTTTGGGAGAATGCTAAATAAAAATTTAGGTTATATACACTTTTGGGTTACTGCTGTTTGCGCATATGGCGTTTTTTTCCCAATGCATTTCATAGGTATGGCAGGGCTGCCAAGGCGTTATTATACTAACAGTAATTTTCCTCTTTTTGATGATACTCAAAATGTACAAGTTTTGATAACTGTTTTTGCTTTAGTTGCAGGCTTGGTTCAGTTAGTATTTTTATATAATTTTATACATAGTATGTTTTATGGAAAGAAAGCTGAACAAAATCCATGGAGATCAAATACGCTTGAATGGACTGCTCCAGTTGAGCACATGCACGGGAACTGGCCTGGTCAGATTCCTCATGTACACCGATGGGCCTACGATTATAGTAAGCCTGGCCAAGACGATGATTTTGTTCCTCAAAATATTCCTCTCAAAAAGGGTGAAGAAGAATTACAGCATTAGTTGTTAGCTACTTGATAATATATTTAGAAAGCCTTTCTTAAACGAGAAAGCCTTTTTCTTTATATTTGTTGTTATGAATCAGAATCTTGACCCTACAAGCGAAAATTTATCTTCACAAGAGCAGGACATTGAAAAGGTGCTAAGGCCCCTAAATTTTAATGACTTCTTTGGCCAAGAACAAGTTCTTGAAAATCTTCAAATTTTTGTAAAGGCCGCAGTTGAGCGAGAAGAAGCTTTAGACCATACGCTTTTTCATGGACCACCAGGACTTGGTAAAACTACCTTGGCATATATATTAGCCAACGAATTAAATGTAGGGATTAAGGTTACTTCTGGGCCAGTTTTAGATAAGCCGGGTGATTTAGCAGGGTTATTAACCAATTTAGAAGAACGTGATGTTTTGTTTATTGACGAAATTCATCGTTTGAGTCCAATTGTGGAAGAGTATTTATATTCCGCCATGGAAGATTATAAAATTGATATTATGATTGAATCTGGACCCAATGCAAGAACTGTCCAAATTAATTTAAATCCATTTACACTTGTTGGAGCAACCACTCGTTCTGGCTTGTTAACTGCCCCAATGCGTGCTAGATTTGGTATTAGTAGTCGTTTAGAGTATTATTCAACAGACCTACTTTCAAATATAATTCAGCGAAGCGCACAAATTTTAAAAGTTGTAATCAGCTTTGAAGCTGCAATTGAAATAGCTGGTCGCAGCCGAGGCACACCAAGAATTGCTAATGCACTATTAAGACGAGTTAGAGACTTTGCACAGATCAAAGGTAATGGGCAAATAGATATTAAGATTGCCAAATTTGGGTTAAAAGCATTAAATGTAGATGCTCACGGTTTAGATGAAATGGATAATAAAATATTAACTACAATTATAGACAAATTTAAAGGTGGCCCTGTGGGAATAAGCACTATCGCCACTGCAGTTAGTGAAAGTCCAGAAACTATTGAAGAAGTATATGAACCCTTTCTAATTCAGCAAGGATTTATAATGAGAACACCAAGAGGCCGCGAAGTAACCGAACTTGCATATAAACATCTTGGTCGAAAAAAAGACGATTATCAGCAAGGGTTATTTTAGCATGTCAAAAAATTTAAATTATGCATCACTAATTAAAACCGAAGCTAAACGCCTCGGTTTTTTATCGTGTGGAATTAGTAAGGCAGAATTTTTAGAAGATGAAGCTCCACGACTAGAGACATGGTTACATCAAAATAGTCATGGAAAAATGCAATACATGGAAAATCATTTTGATAAAAGGTTAAATCCAACACTTTTGGTTGAGGGAGCAAAAAGTATTGTTTCGCTAACTTATAATTATTACACAGATCAAACCCAACAAGACATAAATGCACCAAAAATTAGTAAGTATGCATATGGAGTTGATTACCATTATGTCATAAGAAATAAATTGAATGAATTATTAGAATTTATAAAAAGAGAAATTGGGGATATTAATGGCCGGGCATTTGTGGATTCTGGGCCTATTTTAGAAAAAGCCTGGGCCAAAAAATCTGGTTTAGGTTGGATTGGTAAAAATTCAAATTTACTAACTCAGAGGGTGGGATCTTTTTATTTTATTTCTGAACTAATTATAGATCTGGATCTTGAGGTCGACCATGTTGTTACTGACCATTGTGGAAGTTGTACTGCTTGTATTGATGCCTGTCCAACCGAAGCTATTACAGAACCCTATAAAGTTGACGGTAGTAAATGCATATCCTATTTTACAATAGAATTAAAGGATAATATACCTTCTGAGCTGAAAGGTAAGTTTAATGATTGGATGTTTGGGTGTGATATTTGTCAGGATGTTTGTCCTTGGAATCGCTTTTCGAAAGAACATAATGAACCTTTATTTAATCCAAAACCTGAGCTTCTTTCTATGTCAAAAAAGGACTGGGAAGAAATAACTCAAGATACTTTTATAAAAGTTTTCAACAAATCTGCTGTTAAAAGAACTAAATACAAGGGTCTTGTTAGAAATATTAAATTTTTAGAGGAATAGTTTTTTTATAATGTTGTAAAATGGAAACTTTGTATATTTATTAATTAAACTTGAATATGTCAAAACGGACAAGACACGATTTAGAGGCTTTAGCATATCATGCTAAACCAAACCCAGGTAAGATTAAAGTTGTACCTACTAAAAAGTATGCTACACAAAGGGATTTATCATTAGCTTATTCACCTGGAGTTGCTGCTCCTTGCTTAGAAATCCAAAAAAATCCATCAGAAGCTTATAAATATACCTCAAAAGGTAATCTAGTAGCTGTTATATCAAACGGCTCAGCAGTTTTAGGACTGGGTAATATTGGACCTGAAGCCTCCAAACCTGTAATGGAAGGTAAAGGGCTGTTGTTTAAAATTTTTGCTGATATTGATGTATTTGATATTGAAGTTAATACTGAAAACATTGAAGAGTTTATTTCAACTGTGAAAAATATAGCTCCAACATTTGGAGGGATTAATCTTGAAGATATAAAAGCTCCAGAAGCTTTTGAAATTGAGCGAAGACTCAAGGCTGAATTGAATATTCCGGTTATGCATGATGACCAGCACGGAACAGCAATTATATCTGCAGCTGCTCTTTTAAATGCACTAGAGCTAGCAGACAAAAATATTGAAGATGTTCAAATTGTTGTTAGCGGAGCTGGTGCAGCCGCCATATCATGTACAAGGCTATATATATCTTTTGGAGCTAAAATAGAAAATATAGTAATGCTCGACAGTAAGGGTGTAATTCGATATGATAGAGAAAATTTAAGTAATCAAAAAAGTGAATTTGCCACAAAAAAAAACATAAGAACTCTTGAAGATGCAATGGTTAATGCTGACGTTTTTATTGGGCTTTCAATTTCAGACTTAGTTACTCCTAAAATGTTAAAATCAATGTCAATTAATCCTATCGTATTTGCAATGGCAAATCCAAATCCGGAAATAAAGTATGATTTAGCAAAAGAAACTAGGAATGATATAATAATGGCTACAGGAAGAAGTGATAATCCAAATCAGGTTAACAATGTGTTGGGTTTTCCTTTTATTTTTAGAGGTGCTTTAGATGTAAGAGCCACTACAATAAACGAATCCATGAAAAAGGCTGCTGTTTTAGCTCTTGCTGAATTAGCAAAAGAGCCAGTTCCTGAACAAGTAAATATTGCATATGGCGAAATGCGTTTAGCTTTTGGTAAAGACTATATAATTCCTAAACCGTTTGATCCAAGATTGATATCGAAAATACCCCCTTCTGTGGCAAAAGCGGCCATGGAAAGTGGTGTTGCTCAATATCCAATTAGTGATTGGGCTAAATATGAAGAGAGTTTACTTAATCGAATGAATGCAGATAATAAAATTGTGAGACTATTATTTGATAGGGCAAAATCTAGCCCCAAAAGAGTGGTTTTTGCTGAAGCGGATCAGCTAGATGTTCTAAAAGCTGCACAAATTGTTCATGAGGAAGGAATTGCAAATCCTATTTTGTTAGGAAACAAGAAGCAAATAGAACGATTAAAATTGGAATTAGAATTTGATGCTGATGTACCAATAATTGACCCAAAAGACGAAGAATATTTAGAGCAAAAAAATAGATATGGTGAAGTTTTTTGGAAAAAACAAAAGCGCAAGGGACAAACTCTTCTTTCTTCAAACAAAATCATGCGTGAAAGAAACTATTACGCTGCAATGATGGTAAATGAAGGAGATGCAGATGCATTGATTACTGGTTATTCTAGAAATTACCCTTCAGTTGTAAAGCCTATGTTAGACTTGATTGGTTTAGCGCCAGGTTCGACAAGAATTGCAACTACAAATGTCATGATTACTAGAAGAGGTCCTATGTTTTTAAGCGATACAGCGATAAATATTAATCCAACAGCTCATGATTTAATCAAGATTACACAAATGACTTCTGGGGTTATGAAAATGTTTGGGGTAACTCCAGTGATGGCAATGTTGTCCTATTCTAACTTTGGATCATCAAAAAATCAAACGGCTATTAAGGTGCGTGAAGCAGTTGCTTATCTTCACCGGAGGCATCCAGATTTAGCAGTTGATGGCGAGTTACAAACTGATTTTGCTTTGAATAGTGATATGTTAAAAGCAAATTTTCCTTTTTCAAAGTTAGCAAATAAGAAAGTCAATGCTCTTATTTTTCCAAATCTTGAATCAGCTAATATTACATACAAATTATTAAAGGAATTAAATAATGCTGAATCAATTGGTCCAATAATGATGGGACTTAAAAAACCAGTTCATATTATTCAATTCGGAGCGAGTGTAGATGAGATTGTTAATATGACAGCGGTAGCCGTTGTTGATGCTCAGCAAAAAGAAAGATAATAAAGTAAAACAACTAATTTTTCATTCAAAATTCTATCATAAATTTAGTATTTTTGATCTTCTAATATTTTAAGATGATTACTCACCTTAGAGGAAAATTGGTTGAAAAGTCTCCAACGGGAGTTGTTATTGATTGCAACGGTGTTGGTTATTTTGTAAATATATCTTTAAATACATATTCTCAACTCTCAAATGATGAAAATATTCGACTTTTAACTCACCTACAAGTTAAAGAAGATTCTCATCAACTTTATGGATTTATCAACTCAACTGAAAGACATATTTTTCGGTTATTAATTTCTGTTAGCGGCATTGGGACTAATACTGCAAGAACAATGTTATCGTCTTTAACACCAAAACAAATTTGCGATGGAATTTCATCCGAAGATGTAGCTTTAATACAATCGGTTAAAGGAATTGGGCTTAAAACGGCACAGCGAGTTATTATAGATCTAAGAGACAAGATCTTGAAAGCTTATAATTTTGATGAAACTATTCCTGTTTTAAACAATACTAAGAAAAATGAAGCGTTATCTGCTTTAGAAGTATTAGGGTTTTCAAAGAAACAATGTGATCGAGTTGTTATGACAATATTAAAAAGGATTCCCGAGGCTTCAATTGAGCTAATCATTAAAGAAGCCCTAAAAAACCTTTAAATATTGAAAATTTGTAATACTAAAATATTTTCTAAGCACACAAGTGTTATTTTTTTTCTATTTGGATTCTGTTATTATTCTTCAGGACAAATAAACACAGCTTTAAATGACTCAACAGTAAATTCATTTTCATTTAAAAACCTTAGTTTTCCTGACCCAAGTAGTATCATTAACATGTATAGCTACGATCCATTGACAGATCGCTATTATTACACGTCTAAGGTTGGAGATTTTAATATTAATTATCCTGTAATTTTAACTCCTAATGAATTTCAGTATTTAATTAATAATGAAAATTTGAAAAGCTATTACAAAGAAAAAATTGATGCTTACGAAGGATTGAAAGCTGATGGAGATAATGATAGGAAGAACTTAATTCCTGATCTGTATGTTAATAGTAAATTTTTTGAAACCATTTTTGGGAGCAATGTAATTTCAGTAGTTCCCCAAGGCTCAGTTGAGATGGACCTTGGAATTATGTATACCAAACAAGAAAACCCTATATTCTCACCAAGAAACCAAAGTAATCTAACATTTGATTTTGATCAAAGAATTAGTCTAAGTTTAATGGGTAAAGTTGGAACAAGACTACAAGCAAATTTAAATTATGATACTCAGTCAACGTTTGACTTTCAAAATATTTTCAAACTTGAATTCGATCCAACTGTAGACGGTGGAGAAGATAATATTCTTCAGAAATTAGAGGTAGGAAATATAAATATGCCTCTAAATAGTTCATTAATTAATGGTGCTCAGTCACTTTTTGGAGTAAAAACTGAATTACAATTTGGAAAAACTCGTATAACAGGAGTCTTTTCTGAGCAAAGATCTGAAACTAAAAATATTATTGCTCAAGGTGGAGGGACAATGCAGGATTTTGAATTTTTTGGTCTAGACTATGATGAAAACAGACATTTTTTTCTTGGTCATTATTTTAGAGAGCATTATGATCAGGCTCTCGAAAATTATCCATTTATAAATTCTCAGGTGCAGATTACAAGAATTGAGGTTTGGATCACCAATCGTACCAATCAAACGCAAAATATTAGAAATATTATTGCTATTCAAGACCTTGCTGAATCCTCTAGGATTGGATTAAATTCTGTACCTGTTGGATTTATTAATGTCAACTCTGGATCATTTCCAGACAACTCAAATAATGGTTTTGATCCAACAAATATCGGTGGACCCGGATCTCAACTTAACGAATCAATTAGAGATATTGCAACAGCTCAGTCAGGATTTTTAATATCTGGTGTAAATGAAGGTTTTGACTATGGTAAATTAGAAAATGCAAAAAAACTAGTTCAAGGAAGTGGTTTCACCTTAAACACACAATTAGGATACATCTCTTTAAATCAAAGACTTCAAAATGATGAGGTTTTGGCTGTAGCTTATCAATACACGGTTGGAGGCGAAGTTTTTCAGGTGGGTGAATTTGCTAATGATGGTTTGAATGCTACAGATGTTGATACTGATCCTAATACTGGTAATCAAATTGTAAATAATCAAAGTTTGGTGCTTAAAATGTTAAAAAGTGCCGTCACTAATGTTGATCAGCCTGTATGGGATTTAATGATGAAAAATATATATAGTACAGGCGCTTATCAATTATCCCAAGAAGATTTTAAATTAAATATATTCTACAATGAAACATCATCATTAAATTATATTTCACCAGTTGAAGGCACACCATTTCCAACTCCTTTTGGGAATGAGGACCCTATTAATGAAACACCATTAATACGTTTTTTTAATTTTGATCGTCTAAATTTCAATAATGATCCTCAAAATAAGGGAGATGGATTTTTTGATTTTGTACCTAATATTACAGTTGTTCCTCAGAACGGTCAAATTGTTTTCACTAAAGTTGAACCTTTTGGGAATTATTTATTTGAAACTCTTAGACTTGACCCTTCAGAATCTTATTTAGATGATGAGTCTATTGCCGGCAACTACAATGCTAATCAAAGAAAATATGTGTATAAGTCTTTATATAAGAGTACAAAAACTGCAGCACTTCAAGACAGTGAAAAAAACAAATTTCAAATAAAAGGGCGTTATAAATCAACTGGAGGAACTGGGATACCAATAGGAGCTTTTAATGTTCCAAGAGGTTCAGTCCGGGTGACGGCTGGAGGACGAGTTCTTGTTGAGGGGGTTGATTACACTGTCAATTATCAGATTGGCACAGTTCAAATATTAGACCCATCATTGCAATCATCAAGTACGCCAATTCAAGTTTCAGTCGAGAATAATGCAGTTTTTGGTCAGCAAACAAAACGTTTTTCAGGATTTAATGTAGAACACCAGTTTAACGAAAATTTTGTTTTAGGGGCAACACTATTGAACTTAAACGAAAGGCCCATAACCCAGAAAGCTAATTATGGTACTGAACCTATTAATAATACTATTTTTGGTTTTAATGGAAACTTTTCAAGTGAAGTCCCATTTTTAACTCGAATAGTAAATAAATTGCCTAACATTGATACTGATGTTGAATCTAATTTTTCTATTAGAGGAGAATTTGCAAAATTAAAGCCAGGCGCTCCAAAGGGAACTGATTTTAATAATGAAATTACATCATATATAGATGATTTTGAAGGCACCCAAAATGGAATTAGTTTACTAACTCCACAATCTTGGTTTTTGTCTAGTAGGCCTAAAGGTCTTGGGAGGATTTATGCTCAAGGTAATGAGGACGAAAATGGTTATCAAAATGGTTTTGATAGGGCAATGTTGAACTGGTATACTGTAGATCCTATTTTTTATAGCGCTCAACGACCAGGTGATATTTCAGATAATGACATCTCTGATCTTTATACTAGAAGAATATTTATAGATGAACTATTTCCTGAAATTGATTTAGTAACTGGTCAATATACTGTTATTAACTCTTTAGACTTAGTTTACAGACCATCAGAACGTGGGCCATATAATTATCAAACTGGTGCTGAAGACGGGATATTGGATTCTCCTCAAAATAGTTGGGCTGGAATTTCAAGACAATTAACTTCAACAGATTTTGAACAATCCAATGTTGAATACATTGAATTTTGGTTAATGGATCCATTTTTAAATAATCCAGAAAATCCAGGGGGGAAATTAATTTTAAACCTAGGAAATATATCTGAAGATGTAATTAAAGATGGGAAAAAACAATATGAAAATGGGTTGCCTGAAGACGGGGATATTAGCCTTTTACCTCAAACAACTTGGGGAACAGTAACTCCGCAAAATCAGTCTCTAATATATGCGTTTTCGTCCCAGGGGCAAGAACGTGAAAATCAAGATGTTGGTATTGATGGATATGATGATTTTGAAGAAGCAAACTCTTCAGATCCAAGATTTTCTAACTTTTCTAATTTATCTGACCCTGCAAACGATAATTATACTTATTATTTAAACTCCGATGGAGATATTTTTGAACGTTACAGAAATTATAATGGTCTTGAAGGTAATTCCCTTGATATTTTTACTGATACTAATAGAGGTTCAACAACACAACCAGACGTTGAGGACATAAATAGGGATAATACAATGAATACTATTGATAGTTATTTTGAGTATGAAATTAATATCAACTCAGCTGAGCTTAATAATGCCAATAATCCTTATATAGTTGATCGTAAAACTCTTACAAATATAAGCCTACCAAATGGTTCATCGTCTGGAAGTATAAAGTGGTATCAGTTCAGAATACCACTGACAGCTCATACAAATGCTGTTGGAGGAATATCAGATTTTAGGTCAATAAGATTTACTAGGTTATATTTGAAAGATTTTATCCAGACTACTGTGTTTAGGTTTGGAACATTTGATTTAGTTAGAAGTGATTGGAGGAGATTTCAACAATCGCTAGATGATGACTCCGATGCAGCAACGTTGTTAGAACCAACTGCTTTCAGCGTTGGTATTGTAGGAATTCAGGAAAATGATGGTAGTTATGTGTCACCTCCAAATGTTCAAAGAGAGCAATTAAATAATAATAATAATATTGTTAGACAAAATGAGCAATCACTTGTTGTTGATGTTTGTGATTTAGAACCGCAGGATGGAAGGGCAGTTTTCAAAAACATCAATGTTGATATGAGACAATACAAGAAAGTTAAAATGTTTCTTCATGCAGAAGATGGAGAAGCGAACAGTTTTCAACAAGGCGATTTAGTCGCTTTTATCAGAATGGGGAATGATTTCACACAAAATTATTACCAACTTGAAATACCTTTGAGAAAATCATCTGGAGCAATTGGATCTTCTGAAAGTGAAGTTTGGCCAGAATATAATGAAATAAATATCCCCCTAGAGTTACTTGAACAAATAAAATCAATTGGAATAAATCAAGGAACTTTGACTAATGAAAACCCTACTTTTTATAATATTATTGATGGTGAACTTCAAGAAACACCTGTTTCAGAATTTTCTCCTTTTTCTCTTACCCCAAATTCTTCGCAGACAGAATCTCCATATGAACAAAGAATTGCAATTAAGGGTAATCCAAATTTTGGAGATATTCGAACTTTAATGATTGGAGTAAAAAATGTTGGAGACAATGATCTTTGCGCTGAAATATGGTTTAATGAATTAAGAATTGCAGATATGGACAATGAAGGAGGCTGGGCAGCAATGATGAGTATGGATTCTAACATAGCTGATTTTATGAATATCAATGCTACAGCAAAGCGCAGCACAACAGGGTTTGGTAATCTAGATCAAGGTCCAAATGAGAGAAGTCGTGAAGATCTAAAACAGTACGATGTAGTAACCAACATGAATTTAGGACAATTATTACCTAAAAAATGGGGACTACAAATTCCATTTAATTATGGTCAAAGTGAAATATTAATTACTCCTGAATATGATCAACAATACAAAGACATAAAGCTTAAAAGTCGTGTAGATGCCGCTGAAAACAGTCAAGAAAGAAATAGAGTATTAAGTCAATCAGAGGATTATACTAAACGACAAAATATAAATTTTATTGGAGTTCAAAAGCAAAGAACAGGTGAGGCAAAACCTCGAATGTATGACATTGAAAATTTAACAGTTAATTATTCTTATAACAAAACTAATCATCGCGATTTTGAAATTCAAAGTTCGCTTGATCAAAATGTAAGGGCTGGGGCAAATTATAGTTATAGTTTCGAGCCACTAAATTTCGAGCCTTTTAAAGCTAATGATTCATTATTTAATGGTAAATATTGGAAATTACTAAAAGATTTTAATGTTAACTTGAAACCTTCAAATTTTAACATAAACACTGATATTTTAAGGCAATATAGTAGTCAAAAGTTCAGAGATGCAGATCTTGGGGTTTCCAATATTTCAGTTGATGAATTAATAAGGCGAAACTATACCTTCGATATACAATATACTATTAATTACCAACTCACAAATGCTTTAAGTTTTAATTTTACGTCTTCTAACAATCATATTGTAAGAAACTATTTTATAGATGATAATTTAAATGGGGATCAGGATCCTAGTTTAGGTATATGGGATAGATTTTTTGATTTTGGTGATCCCAATAGGCATACTCAACAGCTAGGAATAAATTATCAACTTCCAATTAATAAAATACCTGTCTTTAGCTTTATTAATGCTAATTATTCTTACACTGGCGATTTTCAGTGGAACAAAGGGTCGGACCTTTTTGGTCAACTAAATGTTGATGGTCAAATCTATAATCTTGGTAATTCAATTTCAAATGCAAATCAACATAATTTAAATAGTTCATTTGACATGAGAAAGTTATATAGACACATTGGATTAAAAAAATCAAGGTCTAGGCGATCATCTCCCAGGGACAATGCCACTAAAGCTTTAAGCAATAATAAAAACAGAAATAATAATAGAAATTCAAAGAAAAAATTGAATTTAAAGGACTTTGGAATTGGACTATTAACAGGAATTAACCGAATGCAATTTAATTACGCAGAGAGCAATAGTTCTTTTTTGCCTGGGTATCTACCGACTCCAGGATTTATAGGAACGATTAAACCTACACTTGGTTATACAATGGGTAGCCAAAGAGATGTTCGTAATATTGCAGCCCAAAACGGCTGGTTAACAACCTTTAATCAATTTAATCAGCAGTATACGGAAACGTATAACCAAAATTTTGACTTTGCAATTAATACAGAACCAATAAATGATTTAAAATTAGATTTTAATGGGGGGAAAACATACGCCACTAACTTAAATGAAAATTTTAACGCTTTAGATTTAAATACTGACGGATTGAGCGACACATACAATTCATTAATTCAAAATACATTTGGTAATTTTAATATCACAACTTCAATAATTCGAACTGCTTTCAGTAAGAGCGATGAGTTTGGATCTGAATCGTTTGAAGACTTTAAAATAAATCGATTAGCTATTGCTAAACGTTTAGCCGATAATTTTTATGGATCTGGAGGGTACAGTATAGATAGCGATGGATATCCACTTGGATTTGGAAAAAATAGTCAATCTGTTCTTTTACCAGCTTTTCTTTCCGCGTATTCTGGTAGCAACGTAAACTCTGTAAGTCTTGGTGCATTCAGAGAAATTCCAATACCAAATTGGAATTTAAAATATACTGGCTTGATGAGAAACAAATGGTTTAAGAAATATTTTAGACGTTTTTCATTAACTCACGCTTACAGAGCATCATATACTATAAATCAATTCAGAACAAATTTAGATTTTCAAGCTGCAGATCCAAATATTGAGTATGACCAACAAGATCCAAATGTATTGGATCAGTCTGGGAATTTTAAATCCAAAACCTTGTTTAGTAATGTAAATTTGGTAGAACAATTTAGCCCACTAGTTAAGCTTGATTTTGAAATGAAAAATTCTGTTAAACTTTCGGCAGAAATAAAAAAAGATCGTAGCTTGTCTTTGAGTTTTGACAATAATTTACTTACTGAGATTCAAGGATATGAATATATTTTTGGATTAGGTTACAGAATAAAAGATTTAAGAATTAGATCTAAATTAGCTGGCCCAAGGAAAATTATCAAAAGTGATTTAAATATGAAAGCAGATGTTTCTGTTAGGAACAATAAAACAATTGTTAGATATCTTGACTTAGATAATAATCAAGTTAGTGCAGGACAAACTATTTGGAGTTTAAGGTACGCCGCTGACTATGCATTTAGTAACAACCTTACGGCAATTTTTTATTTTGATTATGCTTTTTCAGAATATGCTATTTCAACTGCTTTTCCACAAACAACAATAAGATCAGGATTCACATTACGCTATAATTTCGGAAATTAAATAATAAAAAATGAATATACCAACTGAATTAAAATTTACAAAAGACCACGAGTGGGTTCGAATTGATGGAGATATACTAACTATTGGAATAACAGATTTTGCTCAAAGCGAATTAGGTGATATAGTTTATGTTGAAGTTGATACACTTGATGAGAACTTAAAGGCAGAAGATGTTTTTGGTACTGTAGAAGCAGTAAAGACAGTGTCAGATTTATTTGCTCCAGTTTCTGGTGAGATCATAGAATTTAATGAATCATTAGAAGATTCTCCTGAAAAGGTTAATGAAGACCCCTATGGTGAAGGCTGGATGATTAAATTGAAATATGAGAACATCACTGAGTTAGATAACCTTCTAGATGCTTCAGATTATAAGTCTTTAATTGGTGGTTAAAAAAATTACTAGCTCTTTATTTACTTTAGCATATATGACGATAATTACTATTATTAGTTTGTCAAATCTTGATAATGCACCCAAATTTCAATTTGTCCATGTGGATAAGTTAATACACTGTTTAATTTATTTTATATTCTATTTATTGGTTTTTAATACTACAAAAATTTACAAACTAAAAAATAGCTTAACAATTTCAATAATATTTTCTGTTGGTTTTGGTATATTAATTGAAGTTTGTCAACCAATATTTACCTTGAATAGGCAATTTGAAATTCTTGATATTTTAGCAAATACAGTGGGGGTATTTTTAATGGTTACGTTAATTAGTTCAAGAAATTCATTGATAAAAAATTAAAATCGTTTATGATGTTCTCTAAATTTTATTTAATTTAACATTTTAAAATTTTTTTAAATGCAATCAAAGAAAAACCCAAAAGCTGACGTTAGTAAAAATGGATCAATTTATTTTGCTGTTGGATTGGCATTGATGTTATTTTTAACATATTCTACGATAAATTGGAAGACATATGATAAGTCAGATATTGATATTGGGAAGCTTAATTTAGACGATGAACTAGAGGAGGAAATCCCTATAATTGAACAAATTATTCCCCCCCCCCCACCACCACCACCACCTGCTGCTCCAGAAGTCATTGAAGTAGTTGAAGATGAAGAAGAAGTTGAAGAAACAGTAATTGAATCTACAGAAACCGATCAAGACGAGGAAATAGAAGTTGAAGAAATAGAAGTTGAAGAAGTTGTTGAAGATGTAGAAGTTCCATTTGCAGTTATTGAAAATGTACCTGAGTATCCTGGATGTGAACGTGGTTCAAATGCTGAGAAAAGAAAATGCATGTCAGATAAAATTGCAAAATTTGTTCAACGAAAGTTTGATACTGATTTAGCTGGCGATTTGGGTTTGTCAGGACGACAACGTATTAGTGTTATTTTTAAGATTGATAAAAGTGGAAATGTGACTGGTGTAAGGTCTAGGGCTCCGCATCCAAGGCTTGAAAAAGAGGCTGCTCGTGTTATAAAGATGCTACCAAAGATGAAACCCGGAAGACAAAGAGGCAAACCTGTAATTGTTCCTTACTCATTACCAATTACATTCCAAGTCAATGAATACTAATTAAAAAGACCATTATAGATTTTATGATGGTTTTTTTAGGTAAAGATAATTTTTATCAAAATCAATAATTGCTCTACCTTTTCTTAAAATATCAGATCCGATTATACCATCAATTTTTTTAAGTTTAGCAGAACATAATGCGCCATTTATTGGTGATAAATCTATTGTAGCAATCTTATGTCTTTTTATCATCCAATCTCCAATAATAATGGAACAATTTTTATATATTTTTGCATTTATTTGAGTTGGACCTGCACCCTGTGCTTTTATATTAAGATTAGTGTTAAGTAACTTAAATTTTTCAATATAGGTTTGTTCTAAAAAAGTATTTGATGCACCAGTATCAATAATAAACCAACCTCTTATATTATTTATTTTAGCAATAACTTTAAAGTGATTGCTTTTAATGTAGTGTAGTTTGATTTTTACAAATCTACCTTCTGAGATTTGTTTATTAAAAGATTTTTTATTTATCAAGTGTCATAAATTTTAGCAAATATAATATACAAAACAGTATTTTTGTAATATGATTATAACAGATACTCATACGCATTTGTACAGTGAGTCTTTTGACTCAGATAGAGATCAAATTATAAAAAGAGCGATTCAAAGCGGTATCACACGATTTTTTGTCCCAGCCATAGATTCATCATATACTCAAAGAATGTATGATCTTGAAAAAAAGTATCCAAAGAATATTTTTTTAATGACGGGGCTTCATCCAACTCATGTAAATAACGATTATAATAAAGAATTAGATCATATTGTTCAACAACTTGATGATAGAGAATTTTTTGCTATTGGAGAGATTGGAATAGATTTACATTGGGATAAAACTACAGTTGAATTACAACAGAACGCTTTTCGTTTTCAAATACAATTGGCTAAGAAGTATAAACTACCAATTGTCATTCATTGCAGAGATGCATTTAATGAGGTCTTTGATATTTTAGAGCTAGAGAAATCTGATGATTTGAATGGTATTTTTCATTGTTTTACTGGTACATATGAGCAGGCCAAAAAGGCTATATCATACAACATGAAATTAGGGATAGGTGGGGTTGTAACATTTAAAAATGGTAATATTGATAGTTTTTTATCTAAAATTGATTTATCAGATATTGTTTTAGAAACAGATGCGCCATATTTGTCACCTGTACCTTACAGAGGTAAACGCAATGAAAGTAGTTATTTGATAAATATTCTTGAAAAAGTTGCAAGTATATATAGTGTTGATAAGGAAGAAATTGCTAATATTACTACTCAAAACTCCATAGATATATTTAAAGTTTAATTTTGATTATGGATCCTAAAGTTTTATTAATATATACTGGTGGTACAATAGGCATGGTTAGGGCTCAGAAAAATAAAGCCTTACAGCCATTTGATTTTCAAAGTCTATTAAAAAACATTCCTGAGTTAGGGCTTCTTGATTGTTTAATTAATACCATTTCATTTAATAATCCAATTGATTCTTCTAATATGGATCCAAGTCATTGGGTTAAAATCGCTGAAATAATAGAATCACATTATGATACACACGATGGCTTTGTTGTTTTACACGGGAGTGACACAATGAGCTATTCTGCATCTGCATTGAGTTTTATGTTAGAGAATTTAAATAAGCCAGTAATTTTTACAGGGTCACAACTGCCAATAGGTGATTTAAGGACTGATGCTAAAGAAAATCTCATTACATCAATTCAGTTGGCTAGTTTACATCAGGATAATATTCCAGTAATTCAAGAAGTTGGATTATATTTTGAGTATAAATTATATAGAGGCAATCGCACTACAAAAATTAATGCTGATCATTTTGAAGCATTTACTTCTTCAAATTTTCCCCCTCTTGCAAAATCTGGAGTTAATCTTCAAGTTCAATATAATTTATTAATCAAAAGCAACTCTAGAAAAAAACTAAAGGTACATAAGCAGATGAGTGAATCGGTAGTTATAATAAAATTATTCCCCGGGATACAAAAACTTACTTTGGCAACAATATTTAAAATACCAAAATTAGAGGGAGTTGTTTTGGAAACTTATGGGTCTGGGAATGCCCCAACAGCTACTTGGTTTTTAGATATAATTAAAGAGGCAATTTCTAGAGGAATTTATATTGTTAATGTCACCCAATGCTCAGGCGGCATGGTCCATATGGGACAATATCAAACTAGTCAAATTATGCAGGATATTGGAATAATTTCTGCAAATGATATGACAACAGAAGCAGCGGTAACAAAAATGATGTATTTACTAGGGACAAAAGAGTTATCTAATTTTAAAAATGTGTTTAAAACTTCTATAAGAGGAGAGTTAAGTTGAAATTTGAGTTCTATTTGTTTTTACAATTGAATTTATTTAATTTCCGTTTTTTAAATTTAGAGAGGTGGCCGAGTGGTCGAAGGCGCACGCCTGGAAAGTGTGTATACGTCAAAAGCGTATCGAGGGTTCGAATCCCTTCCTCTCTGCTAAGTTGAATTAATTAATATTAAAAAAAGATTCAATGTGATCTAATCCAAATGATGAGCTTTTATTCCACGGAGAGCAGGCTCCGATAGTGAGCTTATACTTTCCTTTATAAAATACATTGTCTCCATTTTGATCTATATTTTGCATATCCTCTGGGCGTATTAAAAACTTAATGTTTTTAGATTCCCCGGCTTTTAATTTGACTCTTTTTAGCCCTATTAATTTTGAATTTGGTACTCTAAAGCCTTTTTCTTTAAAACTTATATAAATTTGTGCTATCTCATCCCCAGCTTTATCACTATTGTTTTCAATATCAATGCTAACTTTAATACTTTCACCTATTTTAATTTTAGTTTTATTTAATTTAATATTTGAGTAAGAAAAGTTAGAATAACTTAAACCAAATCCAAAGGGAAACATTGGATCATAATTTATATACTTATATGTTCTATTATTCATGCTATAATCAGAGTATTTTGGAAGTTGGTTTACAGATTTCGGAAATGTTACTGGCAATCTTCCTGATGGATTAATATCACCAAAAATAATATCTGCAATGGCATTACCACCCTGTTCACCCGGATACCAAACATACAATATTGCATCTACAAATGGCTCAACCTCACCAAGCTCAATGGGAGAGCCTCCAAAAACAACCAAAATCAAGGGTTTATTTTTAGCATTCTGCCTTACTTTTTTTAAGTAATTTATTTGATTTTTTGGGAATTTTAAATTAATTCGATCCCCATTTGCAGGAGATAGTATAGCATCTCCTTCTTCACCTTCAATTAATGGAGAAATCCCCATAAATGAAATTATTACTTCAGACGAAGCTGCTAAATAAGCCGGCCCAATATTAGAACTTTCGCTGTTAAGATCAACCCCAAGTTTGTATTGTACCTTTGTTCCGTTATTAATTTTAGAAATTATTCCCTCAAGTGGAGTAATCATATTTGGACTTAAACCATGATAATTTCCCAAAAGCGCATCAATATTTGAAGAATTTGGTCCAGTAATAAATAAACTTTTTATATTCTTACTCAAAGGCAAAATGTTGTTTTTATTTTTTAACAAGACAATTGATTTGTGTGCAACTTCTTTTGCTAATTGTATGTGTTTTTTAGAATTTATTACATTGCCACCTAGACTATCAAATGGAACAGTTCCTTTTTCATCAAACATTCCAAGCTTAA
>Ga0209503_10000134_pt1 | contig 51690 bp, 43 predicted proteins | sample SouAtlMetagenome_2_FD_187448 | JGI IMG/M metagenome (GOLD analysis project Ga0209503, IMG submission 187448) | Marine eukaryotic phytoplankton communities from Atlantic Ocean - South Atlantic ANT15 Metagenome (SPAdes) (version 2) | ecosystem: Environmental > Aquatic > Marine > Oceanic | place...
GCGCGTATCTTGCGACGTCTCTCGCCGTAAACCTCGCCTGTCGGCAAAGTAACGTCGAGACGCGCGACTTCGTATTTGAATGAGCACGGTCAACCGCCACAAAATTCTCAACGACCCCGTCTACGGGTTTGTGACTCTGCGCCACGAGCGGGCCCTCGACTTGATGGACCACCGGTACATGCAGCGCTTGCGCCGCATTTCCCAACTGGGGCTCTCCCACTTGGTCTACCCCGGAGCCGTGCACAACCGCTTTCACCACGCGGTGGGCTGCATGCACCTCATGCAAGAGGCCATCGACAGCCTTCGCAACAAGGGCGTGGCCATCACCGAGGCCGAGGCCGAGGCGGCGTGCTTGGCCATTCTCCTGCACGACGTGGGCCACGGCCCCTTCAGCCACGCGTTGGAACACAGCATCGTGAAGGGCGTGCACCACGAGGACGTCAGCGCCTTGATCATGGGTCGCTTGAACGACGAGATGGGCGGCGCCTTGGATTTGGCCATTGAAATCTTCAACGACCACCACCCCAAGCCATTCCTCCACCAATTGGTCAGCAGCCAACTCGACATGGATCGCCTGGATTACCTCGCTCGCGACAGCTTTTACAGTGGCGTGACCGAGGGCAAGGTGGGCAGCGAGCGCATTCTGAAGATGTTGAACGTCGTGGACGGTCAACTCTGCGTCGAAGAGAAGGCGGTTTACTCCATCGAGAAGTTCATTGTGGCGCGTCGCTTGATGTACTGGCAGGTGTACCTGCACCGAACCGTTTTAAGCGCCGAGCACATGCTTATGCTCGTCCTCAACCGCGCCAAGCACCTCGCACGTGAAGGGGCATCCGTATTCGCCTCTCCTGCCCTGTCTTTGTTTCTGCACGACGACCTCGACCGGGCCAAATTCCTGGCCGATTCCGACGTCCTCGAGCGCTTCTGCGAACTGGACGACAGCGACATTTTTGTGGCCATGAAGTCGTGGCGGCACCACGAGGACCGCGTGCTTGCCTTGCTGAGCGAACGGCTGTTGGACCGCGGTCTGTTCCGCATCGAGCTGCGTCCCGAGCCCTTCACGGAGGCCGACGTGGCCGAGCGCGTGCAAGCCACTGCGGATGCCTTGGATTTCACCCTGCAGGAAGCCTCCTTTCTGGTGAGCAACGCCCGCATCGACAACAAGGCCTACGTCCCCAAAGGCATCCACGTCCTTTACAAAAACGGCTCCGTGCGAGACTTTGCAGAGGCCAACGACCACCTGCACATGCAGATGCTCAGCAGGCCTGTGGAAAAGAGCTTCCTCTGCTATCCCAAAGAATTGAAGGTTCCCCAAAGAGGGGCCTGACACATCCACCCCAAGGACCGTATGGCCCTTGGGATGAATCCGTCAATCGGGGGTGATTTCCTCACCCAGCGCATTGTGGATGTGGTACTCGAGTATCTCCAAGTTGGAATTGGACTCGATGTCGAGCTTGATGTCCAACAACTTCTGCCACTGCCGGCGAATGGACTTCAACCAGCCTTGCGTCAGGTAGGCTTCGAGCATGGGGTGCACCATCAGCGTCATGCGCTTTCGGTTTTCCCCTTCCGCAAGGTATTTCAAGGCGGACTCGATGCGCTCGGTGATGAGGATGCTGGCCTCCACCTTTCCCGAGCCGTTGCAGGCAGGACAGGCATCTTGCGTCGACACTTCCGCCACGTCCCGAACGCGCTGACGCGTCATTTCCATCACCCCAAAACGACTTGGCGTCGAGATGTTGTGCTTGGCCTTGTCGGACTTCATGGCGGCGCGCATGGCGTCCGTGAGCTGCTTGTTGTGCTCGCGCTTGGCCATGTCGATGAAGTCGATGGCGATGATGCCGCCAATGTCCCTCAATCGAAGCAATCGCGCGATTTCCTCCACGACGTCGAGGTTGGTGATGAGGGCGTTTTCCTCTTGGCTTGAAGCACCCTTCTTTCGTCCACCGCTGTTCACGTCGATGACGTGCATGGCTTCCGTTTGCTCGAGGACCAAGTAGGAACCGCTCCGCAAATTCACCTGGCGCCCAAAGGCCGCCTTGATTTGCCGGTGAATGGACATGTTGTTGAACAGGTCTTTCGCCCGGCTCAACTTGACCATGCTCTCGTCTCCGCTTCCGCTTCCGACCAAAAACTCCTTGACCTCGTCTGCGACCCGAGGGTCGTTGACATGGATGGTTTTGCAGTCGGGCGTCATCACGTCGCGCATGACCACGCTCACCTTGTTCACTTCACCGAGCACGCGTTTGCCCGGTTTGGCGTTTTTCAAGTTCTCGTAGAGCTTCTTCCACCGCGACACGAGGTCTTCGAGGTCGCTGTGCAGATCGGCCGAGCCTTTGTTCTCAGCCACCGTCCGTACGATGATGCCAAATCCCGGAGGCTGGATGCTTTGCATGAGCCGCTTCAGGCGGTTGCGCTCCTTCTCCCCTTTGATGCGCGAAGACAAACTCACCTTGTCGCTGAAGGGCACCAACACCAAATAGCGCCCCGGAAGACTGACCTCGGCGGTCAATCGGGGGCCCTTGGTACTGATTGGTTCCTTGGCAACTTGGACCAGAACGAGCTGCGATGCGGACACGTAATCCTTCATTTTGCCCTTTCGGTCGATGTCCTCTTCCCGCTTGAATTGACTGATTTCGGATGTCGGCTGCTTGCCAGACATCACGCGTTTCACCCAGATTTGCTGCGTTTTGAATTGTGGCCCCAAGTCAGAGTGGTGAAGGAACGCGTCCTTCCCGTGACCCACATCCACAAAGCCCGCATTCAAATTGGGCATGACTTTCCTTGCGCGGCCGACATAAATGTCTCCCACGGCGTATTGCACGTCTCCCCGATCACGGTGGAGCTCAACGAGCTGTCGGTCCTCGAGAAGTGCAATGTCGACGCCCGCAGGCGTCGAATTGATGACGAGTTCGGCGTCCATCACATGAAGTCTCGCAAGGTGAGGGGTGTCAACACTCCCTCACGCCGCGGTCATTACTTCTTCTTGTGACGATTCTTACGAAGACGCTTCTTACGCTTGTGCGTGGCCATCTTGTGACGCTTGCGCTTTTTTCCACTTGGCATGATAGTGTTGTTTAGATGCCTGAACCCAACAAGTCGGATTCAAGCCGTTCGATGATGCCCTCCACGCTCTTCGTCACCGCAGTGTCGGGCGAGAGTGGAAGGTAAGATTTGTATTCTGTCAGTGCTTGGTCCGCTTTGCCCATCGCCTCCAGGCAGCGGGCTTTGAAAAAGCGACCATTCACATACATTTCGTCTGCTGAGATGCAAAGGTCAAAGCCTTGCACCGCGTCCTCAAGGTAGCCCTCTTCCATGTCGAGCATGGCGCGCTCCCAGTATGCCTCCACCCGGTCTGGTTGGGCGTCGATGACTTGATCAAAGCGCTCACGGGCTTTGTCCAACTGTCCACTTTGGACACTGAAACGACCGAGCCACATGACCGCATCCAGATTCGGTGGCGTCTCATCGGCCAGAGCGCGCAACGCGAGGATGCCCTCCATGGGGTTCTCTCCGCTCACCTTGGCCACCGCGATGTCCACTGGATCGGTGCCGATGTCTTCGAGAGCCACCCCCTCCGTCACAGGAGGCTTGGGTGCAGAGGCGGGTGTGCGAGGCATCCACAACACGCCTGCAACGAGCGCAGAAGCACCCGCCAACAAGACCCATGTGGATTTCGAAACAGCCATAACCTTATTTGACCTTCACGTTCACTTTGACATTCTCCACGAAGTCCTTGCTGGGCTTGAACGAGGGAATGTTGTGGGCTGGGATCTGAATGGATTTCTTGGCCAAAATGTTGCGGCCCGTCTTGGCTGCACGCGTTTTGACCACAAAGCTTCCGAAACCGCGCAAGTACACGTTTTCTCCGTTCTCCAAGTTGTTGCGGACAGCGCGCATGAACGCTTCCACAGTGACTTGGACGTCTCCTTTTTCCATTCCGGTTTGGTCCGAAATTTGGCTTACGATATCCGCCTTGGTCATGTTCTGAGAGGGTTTCTTCTGGGTAGAGGTTCGAATTCAACGTCCTGTGAGGGCGTTTTGAGGGGTGCAAAAATACGCGCATACCTTTGAAAACGAAATGAATAATCCGGGTTTTCTGCAAAAAAACACAGACCAAAAACGCACACACGCCGCCCAAAAAGCATTGAGGGCGTGGTATTTGCTGCATGCCCGCGCCCTTCCGTGGCGCGAAGTGCCTTCCCTCTACGGCACATGGCTGAGTGAAATCATGTTGCAACAGACCCGCGTCGAAACCGGCATTCCGAAATGGCATTCCTTCCGGGATCGCTTTCCGGACGTTCACGCTTTGGCCCTCGCCTCCGAAGAAGAGGTAATGAAATTGTGGGAAGGTTTGGGGTACTACCGACGCGCTCGGCTGCTCCACAAGGCAGCCAAGGCCATTCACGAAGCAGGCGCGTTTCCCAACTCGCATGATGGATGGCTCGCGCTCCCTGGTATCGGCCCCTACACCGCCGCCGCCATTGCATCCATCGGCCTCGGCGAGGCCGTGGCTGCTGTGGACGGCAACGTCCAGCGCGTCCTTTCTCGCTGGGCAGGCATCAAAGAGCCTGTCGATGCAAAGGCCGGGGCTTCGCGTATCCAAGCCGTGGCAAACGCCTGGCTCGATCACGACCACCCCGGGGACCACAACCAAGCCGTGATGGAACTCGGCGCGCTCGTTTGCGCCCCACGCAACCCAGCATGCGAGATGTGCCCCCTCTCTGACACGTGCAACTCTGCCGGTGATCAGGCACTGTGGAGTCGCCTGCCCGTCAAAACGCCCAAGAAGAAACCCCAAGCCTGGGAATTGACCTGGCATGTGGTCACCTTCCGCGACCATGTTGCAGTCGTGCAGCGGCCGGAAACGGGGGTTTGGGCCACCATGTGGTGCTTCCCCGAAACCCCGCCACCCGCCACCTTCGCCAAGGTGGGGAACCTTTGTGAGCCGGTCACCCACATCCTCACCCACAAACGCATCACGGCCACCTTCATGCTGTGGCAAGCGCCCGACCGCGACGCACTCGTCACCTTTGCCCGCGGGCACGGCGGCGGGTTGGTGACGTGGCCTGAATTCGAGGCGCGCGCGAGGCCTCGATTGTTGACCAAAGTGTGGGATGCTTTGTTGCGTCCCCATGCCGGCAGGGAAGTGGAGTGAGTGCTGTACCTTCGGGGCATGGCAGGCATCAACAAAGTCATCCTCGTAGGCAACTTGGGTCAGAACCCCGAATTGCGGTACACTCCCAACGGAATCGCGGTGTGCACCCTGCGCATCGCCACGTCTGAATCGTACACCGACCGGGCGTCCGGGGAGCGCATCACCAACACCGAATGGCACAACGTGGTGCTGTGGCGCGGACTCGCGGAAACCGCAGGCAAGTACCTGAAGACCGGCTCGCAATGCTACATCGAAGGCAAGTTGAAGACCCGTCAGTGGCAAGACCAACAAGGTCAAAACCGATACACCACCGAGGTGGTCGCAGACGTGATGCAATTGTTGGGGCCCGCTCCTGGTCGTGACAACAGCCAAACCGCTCCCCCGGCGCAAGCCACCCAGCCTGCAGCCCAGACTGCAGCCCAGCCGGCAGTTCAACCTGCGGACCAACCTGCAGCCCAGCCCGCGGCCCAACCCGTCGCCCAGCCAGCCGCTCAACCTTCTGGAGATACGGACGACCTCCCGTTCTAACCGATTGTTTCCCCCGTGACGCTTGAGGCTACGTCCTTGATGGACCATTGGATGAGTTTGGTCGTGGTGGCCATGCTCTTGGTGATTTCTGCCCTCGTTTCGGGTTCAGAGGTGGCGTTTTTCAGTTTGTCTCCCCAAACGCTCAGCGACCTCGAAGAGGAAGAATCTCCTCGCGCGCAACGCGTCCTCGAACTCATGCGAACCCCCAACACCTCAGAGGGGCCACGCAACCTGCTGGGAACCATTCTGGTGGTGAACAATCTCGTGAACATCTCCATCGTGCTCATCGCCACAGTGGTTGCGGAGGACCTGTTTCCCAGCGACACGTTGCCGCCTTGGCTCAACACCCTCATCCACGTGGTGGGCGTCACCTTCCTGTTGGTGCTTTTCGGCGAAGTCATTCCCAAGATTTATGCGACCTCGTTTGGGGTACAGTTGGCCAAATTCACCGCAGCACCCCTAAGCGTGCTCCAAGGAATGTTGCGGCCAGCTTGGCTGCCGCTCGTGCGTATGGGACGTTGGATGGACGACAAACTCGAGCCGCCCTCCCAGGAAGTGAGTGTGGAGGACCTCGAACAGGCCTTGGAATTGACGGACAACGCCGAGCGCTCCGAAGACGAGCAACGCATCCTGGAAGGCATCGTGAACTTTGGGTCCAAAGACGCCAAGCAAGTCATGACCCCGCGGATGGACATCAGCGCCTTTTCCAAGGAGGACACCTGGGCGCACGTTCGGGCCACCATTGTGGCTTCCGGATTCAGCCGCATTCCCGTCCATGAAGGCTCTGCAGACCAAATCGTAGGCGTTCTCCACGTGAAAGACTTGCTGCCCACCCTGCACCAAGACGACCTCGATTGGACCTCTGTGCTACGTTCCCCGATGTACATCCCAGAGGGCAAAAAAATCGACGACCTCCTTCGCGAATTCCAGGCGAAGAAAGTCCATATGGCCATCGTGGTGGACGAGTATGGTGGAACCAGTGGCCTCGTTACGCTCGAAGATGTGCTGGAAGAAATCGTGGGGGAGATCGCGGACGAATTCGACGAGGAAGAGGTGATGCACTCGGTGTTGGACGAACGGACCTTCTTGTTTGAGGCCAAAACGCCTTTGCTGGACGTGTACCGCATTTTGGGTTTGGAGGAGGACAAATGGGAGGCCGCCAAAGGCGAAAGCGACACCGTCGGCGGATTCATGGTCGAACAATCTGAGCGGCTGTTGCGCAAAGGCGAGTCTGTCGAATTTGAACGGGTCCGGCTCATCGTGGATGCCGGAGATGCCCGGCGCATTCACCGTGTGAAAATCGAGTTGCCTGCCCCTGAGGAAGGTGATGAACAACCTGAAGAGGCATGAGTGACGCACGAATGTCCATCCGCAGCCTGCCTTTGTGGACATGGCTTGTGGGATTGGTCCTACTCGCAGGCGCCGTGGGCTGGTGGATTCAACCCGAAGACCCTGGCGTCCCCAAGTCCCTTGGACAGGTTCGCATCACGCTGCCGGACACGGCTTCCACGATGTATTCCAGCCCCTGCGCAACGTCCTTCAGGGTTCCCAACCATGCCAAAATTGAACGGCAGACCACCCGCCCCGGAGAGGCGGGATGCTGGTACAACGTGTCCTTCCCGAGGTTCAACGCCCGACTTCACTGCACAGAAATGCCGGTTAACGGCAATCTCTCGGCATTGATGAGCGACGCCCAATCCTTGGTGTTTGGGCACGAGGTGGCGGCCTCTGGCATCCAGCGACAAGCACTCAATGTGCCCGGCAAGTCAGGCATATTGTACATGCTCGAAGGCCCTGTGGCCACCCCGCTGCAATTCTTTGTCACTGACAGCACCTCGCACTTCATGCGCGGGTCGATCTATTTTAACCACGCGCCCAATCCCGACAGCGTGGCCCCGATTCTGGACCGCATGGAGGCCGACGTGCGGCGCATCATGGAAACGCTGGTTTGGTCGTGAAACACTGGATTCTCGAGGCCGGAAACACCCGGGCCAAATGGGCTTGCTTTGACGCCCAAGCGGAGCCCTCAGTCTCTCCTGTCGAGGTGCACAGTGCCGCGGCCTCAGACGCCCAAGCCGCCTCAACCTGGCGAGATGCTGTCGGCCCTGAAGACAAGGTCATGGTGACCGGCAGTGGCGACTTGGATCCATGGGCTTCATCATTCCCTGAAGCCTTGGTGTTGCGTCCGGGGGACCCCACCCCCTTGACCACCGACGTGGCTGCGCCCGAAGGACTGGGATTGGACCGGGTGGCAAATGCCTGGGCTGTGCTTCACCATGGCTTTGCCGAAGCCACGTGCCATGAAGCGTGGTTGATTGTCGATGTGGGCACATGCATCACGATGGATGTCGTCCACCGAGGCAAGCACCTCGGCGGGTGCATCTCCCCTGGAATCGACATGCGCATGCGGGCGATGGCGGAGGGGACTGCACGCTTGCCCCAGCCGGAGTGGCGAACCTCGCAGCCCCATCCCCTGTCTCAAACGGAACACATTGGCCGCAACACGGAGGAAGCGCTACTGCGCGGCGGGTTGGGCGGTGCGGCGGCGGAAATTGAGGGGACATGGGCGTCTTTAACCCAAGAAATCCCAAACCTAGGTGTGGCGTTGACGGGCGGTGACGCTCCGCGCTTGGAACTCCGCAGCATCCTCCCGAAATTCGCCGACGCTCATTTGACCCTCAAGGGTTTTCACGGACTCCTCAAACACCTCCATGACTGATTCATCCACCCGAACGCACACGCTCCTTGGCCGAGGCTGGATTGCGATGTGTCTGTCCCTGCTCACGGGAGGATTGGCCTGGGGACAAGAGACCGATTTCAGTCCGTTTGCGCGTTTTGGCTTGGGCACCGCGCAAGGCAACCTCACGCCGGCTTTGGCCTCCATGGCGGGCATCACCTCCGTATCGACGAGCGGCCTCATTGTCAACGCGGACCAACCTGCAGCAGCAGCAGCCCTCTTGAACCCCACCTTCCAAGGTTCCGTTCACGCGCAACGCATGGAACTGAATGAGGGGACGCAAAGCGCCAATGCCATCACCGGGGGGCCTGGGAACTTTGGCCTGGTCGTCAAGCAACCGCGATCTCTGAAGGCCCTTCAATTGGGCTTGACCCCCATGACGTCCAAATCGTTTGGCGTGAGCCGCAACGTGACCGACACCACCCTCGGCGACATCCAAGAGTCTTACGTCGGGTCGGGTGGCTTGGCCCGTGCTTACCTCGGGCTCGCCCACGGTTGGCGCGGACGAACCTGGATTGAGGCGGGTGCCGCCGACAGCGTGTTGATCACGGCGCGGGGTTTGGACGCGGGCTTCCAAGTGGAACAATGGTTTGGCGACGCCATCCAGACCTCCTCGCTAGACATCCAAGACATCTCCTTCCGCGACGTCCGGAACGTCGTTTCGTCGCGCCACAGGTCCACGGGCTGGGTGTTGGGGGCCGAGGCCTTTCAAGTACTCCGTGCGAGTTACGATGAGTCCAAACAGTTTCGCGGAAGCTGGACCCTGCGTTTGGGTGCCACATGGAGCCCGACGCGCAACCTGAACACCGACTTCAGCAGGCTGGTCGAATCCACCTTGATTGTGAATGGCGCTGTGCAAGGCATCGACACCACGGCCTTCGAAGAAGCCACCCTCACGGGTGGGGTTCCACAAGCATGGACGCTCGGCGGTGGAGTGCAATGGGACGGTGGCCGAGGCAACCGCGTTGGCGTGTTCTTCGACCACAAGCAACAAGCTTGGGGAGAGGCGAACCAAGACTTGGGCCACTTGATGGATGGCTCCGCACGCTGGGGCGACGCCGTATCGACCTCGGTCGGCGTGCTCTGGACACCCAGCCGCAAGCCCGGCAAACTCAACCGGTCCACCTTCCGTGCGGGGTACATGCAAGCCGTGTTGCCTGTCGTGCTTGACGCCAACGACATGACTTCCCACCCCCTGGAGGAGTGGCGCGTCAGTTTGGGCATGAATACCCCGCTGAAGGGCAGCCGAAGCGCGAGTCAACTGCATCTTGGCATGGATGTTGGTCAACGTAGCACAGATTTGACTTCCGTTCACCAGGAATTCAACCTTCGCGTTCATCTCGGCGTCACCCTGACGCCCTTTGCAAAGAACCTTTGGCTGACGCCCCGGTTGTACGATTGACAGCGCACCACAGACAAACATTGAACCTGAGAAATTTTGAACCCATGAAGGCCCTACAGACCCTCTTTACCGCCCTGGCCGTGTTGCTTGCGACCACCGCGAGTTTGGCCCAAGACGAACGCTATGGCGACACGCCGGACCAGCAGCTCAAGTGCAAGGAAGCCTTGAGTGTCTACAAGTCCTACAAGAAGCAGAAGAACTACGACGAGGCTTACGTCCAATGGAGAAAGGCCTGCGAAGTGTGCCCAGAAACCGCGAGCGAAGGCTTGTATGCGGATGGTGCATCCTTCATCGGCAAGGAATTGAAAAAAGTGGAGGATGAAGACCCTCGCAAGGCGGTCTTGGTGGACAGCCTTCTCCACTTGCACGACAAGCGCATGGAATTGTACCCAAGCACCAAGCGCAGCCCCAACAACCGTTGTGAAGTGCTCGGTCGGAAGGCCACCGACTTCTACAAGTACAACCGCGACCAACACAAGGCGGCCTACGAGATGTTCAAAGAAAGCATCGACTGCCTGAAGGAGGAATCCTCGGCCACAACCCTGTACCAATACTACACAGCCAGCTTCTACACCATGAAGCGCGAGTTGAAGGGAGACACGGTGGCGCAAGCAAACATGCGCGCCCAAATGTTGACCGACTACCTCGCCTTGACAGATTACGTGCAAGCCGGTTTGGCACGCGCCCAAGAAGCGGGCAAAGACCGCGACGTCAAGCGTTACGAAAAAGCCAAGGGCAACATTGAAACGGTGTTTGTGGCCATCGCCGACTGCGCCGACATGGTCCCCGTGTTGGATGCTGCAGTGGCAGCCGACCCCGACAATATCGATCTGAAGCTCAAGGTCCTGCGGTTGCTCAACAAGAAGGAGTGCACCGACAACGACTTGTTCTTGCCTGTGGCCACCGCCGTCTACAGCGTGGAGCCCTCAGCACCTGCGGCCTACGCCATCGGCATTGGCTTTGCCAAGGCGAGCCAACTCGACTCGAGCTTCACCTACATGGAAGACGCCGTCAACCGTTGCGGCGATTGCACGGAGAAGTTGACCTACCTCTTGAAGACAGGCCAAATCGCCAGCGCCATGGGCCGCACAAGCACTGCCCGCAACTATGCGCGTCAGGTCTTGGCCGTCGATGCTGAGAACGCCGACGCTTACATGTTGATTGGCGACGCCATTGCTGGAAGCTCTTCCGCCTGCAACGACGGTGCGTTGGGAGGTCGCTCTGTGTATTGGGTGGCCAGCGATTACTACGCAAGAGCCAAGCGCTTGAACGACGAACTCGCCGAGAAGGCCAGCAAGAAAATGGCCAACATGGCCAAGCAGTTCCCCACGGTGGATGACATTTTCACCTACGGAAAGCAAGCGGGTGGCTCCTTCACGGTCCCCAACAAACCCGGGTGCCCTTGCTCCGGCGAGACCACCACGATTCGCGTGCGCTGATGGCCTCGCGGCACGCAACGCAACATGCTGGAAACCGCCCACCCCTCGGGGGATGGGCGGTTTTCTCGTTGTGTGCCTTGGTCATGGCATGTGGCCCCTCACCTGAGGCCGAAACCACCCAAGATGCCATGCCAGACCTGCGGCCCTCCCAGGTCGTGCTCGAAGGCTACTTCGAATACACCGAGCGCGGACGCGTGGTCCAGTCGCTCGAGGCCGCCAAATTGGAGCGTTGGGAATCGTCTGAATCTGCAGAGGAAACCCCGGATGTGTGGCATGTGGACGGGGGGTTCACCCTTTACATTGGAGGAACGCAGGCGAAGCACAACGCCAAGCTGTCCGCGGTGCGCGGCACCTACGACGACGAAGCCGGGCGGCTCGAAGCGTGGGAAGAGGTGATCTTGGTGAACGAAGAAGGGGAGCGTCTGGAAACAGAACACCTGATTTGGTCGCACGATTCCGATTTGGTCCGCACCGATCGGCCTGTGGCCATACACAGTGCCCAAGGCGTGCTCCGAGGCCGTGGGCTCACCTCAGACAGCCGTTTTGAGCGGTATGAAATCCTGTCGCCGACCGGATCCTTTGACCTCGGCATGGACGAAACCGACGAGGAAGAGCGCCGAGCCCCATCTTTGCGCCATGCCTTCTGAACAAAGTCCCATGCCCTACAAAACCGCGCGCGCCGCGGAGCTCTTCTGGCTTGTGGCATCCATTGCCACAAGCCTTTACGTCCTTTACTTGTGGTGGACCGAAGACTTGACACGTTGGACCTTGGGCTTGTTCCCTTGCATTTCGTGGCTTTGGTACGGCGTGCGACGCGCGTTTCGTTTGCGCATGACGAAACCCGATTGACGCTCTGACGTATCTTTCGATGAACGCTACACCTCGTGCATGGACCCTGACCCTTCGAGTTCGATTCTGATTCTTGCCCTGTCGCTGTTGGCTTCTGCCTTTTTCTCGGGCATGGAGATGGCCTTTGTAGCTTCCAGCAGGCTTCAAACGGAGCTCAATGCACAATCCTCCCTTCGCGGCAAAGTCATTGCAGCCCTCTCCAACCGCCCCCAGTTGTTCATCGCATCCATGCTGGTCGGCAACAACTTGGCATTGGTCATTTGTGGCATGGAATCGGGGGCGATCATCAGTGAATGGCTGTTTGGGGTCTCGGGATGGCAAGAGGCCAACCAACCCATGGTGGTGTTGGCCACGCAAACGCTGATCACCACCGCCGTGGTGTTGGTGCTGGCTGAATTCATGCCGAAATCCCTCTTCCACGCCTCCCCCAACGTCTGGCTTCAAGTCATGGCGTATCCTTTGTTGTTGATGGTTGCCGTGCTTGCCTTGCCTGCATGGATTGTGATGATGTTGAGCAAAACGCTGCTCCGTCCCTTTGTAGGTGGCCAGGTTCAGGTGTCGGTGGAGTCGCTCGGGGTCAGCGACCTGGACCATTTTTTGAAGGGACTTAGCGGACGGATGGAGCCGGAGCAGGAGTTGGAACACGAGCTTCAAATCCTTCAGAACGCCCTCGATTTGCCGAGCATTCAAGCCCGGGACAGCATGGTCCCGCGCAACGAAGTCAGTGGCGTCGAAATCGACACCTCCGTGGAAGCCCTGCAAGACACCTTCGCACAATCGGGCTTCTCTAAACTGGTCGTGTACAAGGGCGACATCGACCACATCGTGGGGTACGTCCATGCCAAGGATTTGTTTGACCGTCCCGAATCCCTCCGGGCCATTTTGCTGCCTACGTTTGTGGTCCCTGAGCCCATGGCCGGAGACGAATTGCTGCGTCAATTCCTGAAGCGCCGACGTCACCTTGCGGTCGTCGTCGATGAATTTGGGGGTACGGCGGGCATCCTCACCATGGAGGACATCGTGGAAGAACTGCTCGGAGAAATCGACGACGAACACGACGACACCGAAGCGTTGGAACACGAACTTGGAGATGGTGTGTGGCGCGTACCCGCGCGCCGTGAAATCCGCGTGCTCAACGAACTCCATGGCTGGAAACTGCCCGAAGCCGACCACTACGATACGCTCGGCGGTCTGCTTCTGGATGTGGCCGGAGACATCCCCCAACAGGGCGCCCTCATCGCCCTGGATGGCCTCTCCTTCGTGGTCCGCGAGGTGGAGGAAAACCGCATCGCTTGGGTGGAGTTTGTGCCTCCGCAAGAGGGGTAACAGGCCAACACTTCGTGAGTTGCCCTGGAAACGTTATCTTCGCAAACCTTAAAAACGCTAAGCGAGAGGACCATGGCAATGATTGAACAAATCCGCAACAGACAAGGACTGTTGCTCGCAATGATCGGAATTGGAATGTTGGGCTTTTTGGTGCCCTACGACGCAGTGTTGGCCCTGATGGGTCAAGGCAAAGCCCGGGACGTGGGCAGCGTGGCAGGTGAAAGCATCAGCGCCATCGACTACCGCATGGAGGTGGACGAGCGCCGCCGACTCGGCTTTTCCGGAGACCAATTGCAAGACGAAGTGTGGGCTGACCTCACCGCAAACATCGTGTTGGACAACACGTACGACGCCCTCGGGTTGGAAGTGACAGATGCCGAATTCCAAGAAATGCTCTTTGGCACCTTGGACTCTCCCTACATGGGCCGAGCATTTTACAGCAACGGAGAGAACAAAGCCTTCTGGCAGCAGAACTTCGGTGCGATGTTGACCACGGACCAAGGCAAGATGAACTTGCTGAGCTACAAGCGTCTCATCATCGCCAAGCGCAAGAAGGAGAAGATGGATGCCTTGCTCACCGACGCGCTCTACACGAACAGCTTGGAAGGCAAGTACGACTACATCAACACGGAGAAAAAAGCCGAGATCACATACGTCGCCAAGCTGTACAAGAACATCAAGGACGACGAAGTCAGCGTGTCGGACAGCGATGTGAAGCGCTACTACAACGCCCACAAGAGCGACCCCAAGTACCAGCAAACCGAAGGCCGCGACATCTCCTACGTGAAGATTCCCGTGGGTGCCAGCGAGTCGGACATCAAAGCCATGGAGGTGGAGATGGGAACCACAGCTGAGGATTGGGCCGATGCCGCCGATGCGGAAGCATTTGCCCAAGCAGCCAATGGCGGCCGTGAAGACATTCGCAACCTTCGCTTGGCGCAGGTGGAACTCGACCTCAATGAAGCGAAGTTCTTCAGCGAGCCTGCAGGCACCATCGTGGGTCCTTACACCAAGAATGGCCAACTTCAGGTCGCCCAAGTGTTAGAACGCACCATGGTTCCCGACGAAGCTGCCAAGTGCCGTCACATCCTCCTTACTGCAAAGAACGCGAAGGACGAAGCGGAAATGGCTGAACTCGGAGCGCGCGCAGACAGCCTGAAGCGCGTGTTGCGCAACGGGGGGGACTTCGATGATTTGGTCCAGCGCTTCAGCGGGGACCCTGGTTCGAAGGCCACGGGTGGTGTGTACGACTTCTTCCCCAAGGGACGCATGGTGAAGCCTTTCGAAGATTTCTGCTTTGACAAGCCCATTGGCTCCGTGGGATGGGTGGAGACCACCTACGGCGTACACTTGATCGAAGTGCTCGACCGCCGCGCTGAAGTGGAAGAAGCACGTGTGGCATTCATCTCGAAGCCTGTGGCTGCTTCTGCCGCCACGGCACGTGACGCCTACGCCATGGCCAGTGAGTTCGCCATCAACGCCACCGACAAGGAGAGCTTGATGGCTGCCGCCAAAGAGGCAGGCTACGCCACTGCTGAGGCCAACAGCATTGCCCCAGGCGCTCGCGCCATTGCAGGCATCCGGGATGCCGGCGAGATCGTGGGTTGGGCGTACCGCAGTGAGCAAGGAGAAGTCTCCAACCCCATTCTCACGTCAGACTTCTACGTCGTGGCCCATCTCGACGCAAGCAAAAAGGACGGGGTCCCCGCCTTGGCCGATGTCGAAGAGGAAATGCGTGAAGGCGCCATGAACGAAGCCAAAGGCAAGCTCTACGCCTCCAAAATGGACGGTGCCAGCCTCGAGGAAGTGGCCGAAGCCGTCGGCGAGACAGTGAAGACGGGACGTGATTTAAGTGTCAAGTTCCCCACGGTGCGCGGAAGCGGAGCATCCACCGAACCCAAAGTGGCCGGGGCCGCATTGGCCATTCCCGTGGGCAACATGTCTAGCCCCATTGTGGGCACGCACGGCGTGTGGGTCATTGCACCTCAAAAGGTCACGCCAGCGGGCACCAAGGAAAGCTACTTGGAAGAACAAAGCACGCTCGCGTCACGGGCACGGACGAACTTCCCCTTCACGGTGTTGAACACCATGCAGAAGGCCGCCGTCGTCGACGACAACCGCCGTCAACTGAACTGATTTGTTGGAATGCCAACGAGCACAAACCCTGCCCCCGCGGCGGGGTTTGTTGCGTTTGGGGTGTTGTGACCCCAAAGGAGGTCAGCGCGGATCGCGAAGCCACAACAGGCTTCCATCCCCGTAGCTCAAGAAGCGATATCCTTGATCCAAGCAGGCGCGATAGAGGGGCTTCCACGCGTCTATGCCCACAAACGCACTGACCAAACAGAGCAACGTGCTGCCCGGCTGGTGGAAATTGGTCACGAGGCCGCACACCATGCGCACGCGGTATCCGGGCACAACCATCAATTGCGTTTCAAACGAAAGTTCATCTTGCTCGTCCCAAGGGCCATGTGCCAAAATGGCCTCCAATGCGTTCACGTCCGTCCATTCGGCAGCGTGTGGGGCGAGTGACTCGTAGGGACACCGTTGGGGCAACACGTCGAGCCAAACCCCGTGCACGTGCCAATACAATGCCCACCAATACATACTCTCCATGGTGCGCAACGTGGTCGTCCCTGTGGCCACGCGGCGGCGTTGCTTGGCCATGGTTTGGACCGCTTCTCGCGTCAACACGCATTGCTCAGCGTGCATGTCGTGGGCCATCACGGCACCCTCTGACAAGGGCTTGAACGTGCCCGCGCCGACGTGAAGGGTCAACCGGTTCAACGGCAGCCCCGCCGAGGCAAGCTCGCCCAGAAGGACCTCGTCGTAATGCAGTCCCGCGGTCGGCGCAGCCACACTGCCGGGGGTCAGGGCAAACACCGTTTGGTAATCCTCACGGTCTTGGTCTTCCGCAGCCCTTTTCATGTAGGGAGGCAATGGGGTCTTGCCCAAATCGTCCAGCACCTCCGCAAACGTACTCGCGCCCTGCGCGCCCTGCCACGACAGCCGAACCACACGGTTGCCGTCAGGGGCATCTTCTTCTCGGGTGATCTGCAATTCGTGGCACTGACCCGAAGCCGCTGCCGTGCCGTCCGACCACCGTTTGGCGTTGCGCACCATGGCCTTCCAAGCCACGGGCTGGGTGGACGACAACACCTCTTCCACAGCCCTGTCGACAGGCGACAGCAAAAAGATTTCCAACTGACCGCCGGTGGGTTTGGTGGCCAAAATCCGTGCGTGCAACACCCGCGTGTCGTTGGCCCACAAGCCATCTACGCCGCTGTTCGCCAAGTGGCGCGGCAAATTTTCAAACGTGCCGTGGCTCACATTCCCTTCGGCATCCATCACCGCCATGCGCGCCACGCGCCTGGGTTCGAAGGGATGTTTGGCAATGGCTTCCTCAGGCAGGTCGTATTGAAATTCACTCGAGTTCACCACCCAAAGGTACCCTCACCCTACCTTCGTAAGACCATGGGCAAGCATCTCATTGTCGGCGCCTCCGGGCAATTGGGTGTCGAGCTCATGCTCGGCCTGCAACAACGCTACGGGGCCCACGCTGTGCTTCTCTCAGACGTCCGGCCCTCGCCTCATCCCGAGGCGGCCAAGAGCATGTTCATCGCGGCCGATGCCACGGATTTGGATGCCCAACGTGCCATTCTGGAGAACCACGACGTTGAGGTCATGTACAACCTCGTGGCCATGCTTTCGGCGAAGGGCGAGGCCAACCCCATGGCCGCATGGGGCTTGAATATGGATCCCTTGCTTCACACCCTTGAACTCGCGCGAGAAGGACGGGTGAAGCGCGTATTTTGGCCGAGTTCCATTGCGGTGTTTGGGTCCGATGCGCCCAAAGATGGTACGCCTCAAGACACATCGCTCGTGCCCACCACGGTCTACGGCGTGTCCAAAACGGCTGGAGAATTGTGGTGCAAATACTACCACGACAAATTTGGTGTGGACGTCAGAAGCATCCGGTACCCCGGCTTGATTGGGTTCCGATCCATGCCCGGCGGGGGAACGACGGATTATGCGGTGGACGCCTTCCATTGCGCCCAAGCCGGAAAGCCCTTGACGTGCTACCTCGATGAGAAGGAGCGGTTGCCCATGATGTCCATGGACGACGCCGTTCGCGGCACCTTGGAATTGATGGAGGCTCCCTCGGAATGCATCCGCATCCGTACCTCATACAACCTCAGTGGGTGCGACTTCACCCCGGGCGAATTGACCCGCGCCTTGCAGCAGTGCGTGCATGGGTTTAACACGGTGTACAACCCTGACCATCGTCAACACATCGCCGCTTCTTGGCCCAACAGCCTGGACGACAGCGCCGCGAGACGCGACTGGGGATGGTCACCTCGCCACGACGTTGACGGCTTGGTGGCACACATGCTCGAAGGGTTGGCGCAACAATCCAACGTTGACAAGCCGGTGGTAAACGTGTGAGGCTCCCTGATTTGGGCTTTATTTTCGTGTTCTGAACTTGAATTGAGAGCCCCATGGACGCCTTGCACATCAGCAACAGCCTAACCCGGCAGAAAGAAAAATTTGAGCCCCTCAATCCCCCTTTCGTGGGCATGTATGTGTGCGGGCCGACGGTGTACAGCAACGTTCACCTCGGCAACGTCCGGACCTTTCTGACGTTTGACATCGTTTACCGCTACTTGCAGTATCTCGGCTTCAAGGTTCGCTATGTGCGCAACATCACTGACGTCGGGCACTTGACCGGCGACACGGACGATGGGGAAGACAAGATTGGCAAGAAAGCCCGCCTCGAAAACCTCGAGCCGATGGAGGTGGTGCAACAATACACCAACGACTTTCACGACGTGATGGATGTGTTTAACATCCTTCGCCCTTCCATTGAGCCCACGGCCACGGGTCACATCGTGGAACAAATCGAGGCCATCCAAAAAATCATCGCCAACGGCTACGCCTATGAAGTCAACCGCAGCGTGTACTTCAGTGTGCGCACCTTCAGCGAGGATCATCCTTACGGCGAGCTGTCTGGGCGAAAGATCGACGAGCTCATGAACAACACGCGTGACCTGGACGGCCAAAGCGAAAAGCGGGACCCCTTGGACTTTGCCCTTTGGAAAGCCGCCGATGCGAGTCACCTCATGCAGTGGCCTTCACCCTGGGGACAAGGGTTCCCGGGATGGCACTTAGAGTGTTCTGTGATGAGCACCAAATACCTCGGAGAAAAGTTTGACATTCATGGGGGAGGCATGGACCTCAAGTTTCCTCACCACGAGTGCGAAATCGCCCAAAACGTAGGCGCCACCGGATGCGAATGCCCTGTGAACTACTGGATGCACGGCAACATGCTGACGGTGAATGGCCGAAAAATGGCCAAGTCCGAAGGCAATGGATTCACCCCCGATGAACTCATCACCGGAAACCACAAGTTGCTCGACAAAGGCTACTCGCCGATGACCGTTCGGTTCTTCATGCTGATGGGCCATTACGCGAGCACCTTGGACTTCAGCAATGAAGCCTTGCAAGCGGCCGAAAAGGGCCTTTCCAAGCTGGAAAAGGCCCTGAATACCTTGGCCAAACTGACCCCTTCAAGCGGAGAAACCTCGTTCGACGCCAAGGCGTTTGGGGCGAAGTGCGCGGCGGCCATGAACGACGACTTCAACACGCCCATCCTGATTGCCACCCTGTTTGAAGGCGTGAAAACCATCAACGGGGCGGCCGCCGGCCTCTTGGCGCTGACCGCCGAGGACATCGCCTTGCTGCAAGACACCTTCCAGGCCTTCCTGCGCGATGTGCTCGGCATCCAAGCAGAGAAGCACGACGGAGAAGGTGGTGGAAACGAGGGAGAAACCGGCGCCCTCCTCGATTTGATTGTGGACATGCGCACCCAAGCCAAGGCCAACAAAGACTGGGGCACGGCGGACAAAATCCGGGACGTGCTCGCCGCTCATGGCATCACCATTCAAGACAGCAAGGATGGCAGTTCCTGGACGCGTGGGTAAGCGATGGGCCTGGGGCCTGGCCGTCCTCTTTCTCTCGTGCAATGCAGGGGGAGACAAAAAATCCAACGCCGTGGTGTCCAACCCGGCGAAGATTGAGGTTTCTGTGCCGTCCTTTGATGCCGACTCGGCCTACGCCTATGTGGCGCAGCAGGTGGCGTTTGGGCCTCGTGTTCCCAACACGCCGGAACACTTAGCCTGTGCGACGTGGCTGGCCAGTGAATTGGAACGACACGGCGCTGAGGTGACCGTACAGGAGGGACGCGCGCGTGCATTTGACGGCACCATCCTCAACATGAAGAACATTGTCGGAACGTTTCATCCCGAATCACGCGACCGCATCCTGTTGTTCGCCCATTGGGACACAAGGCCCTTTGCCGACAAGGACACGGTGCGGCTGCGCGAGCCGATTGACGGCGCCAATGACGGCGCTTCCGGGGTTGGCGTGCTGCTGGAAGTCGCACGGCAACTCGGGCTCGAAGCCGCCGACGTCGGCGTGGACATCGTGTTCTTCGACGCGGAAGACTACGGCAGGCCAGAATGGCTCCCCGCCATGGAAGACGGGTACAAAACGTGGTGTCTCGGAAGCCAATTTTGGGCAGAGAATCCGCACCGCATCGGCTATCGGGCGCGCTTCGGCATCTTGCTCGACATGGTGGGTGCCGGCGACGCTGTGTTTCATCAGGAAGGCACCAGTCTTCGCTACGCCCCTCATGTGGTGCGGAAAATCTGGAAGCGCGCGGGGGATTTGGGATTCGGTGATCGCTTCGACGCCTCCCCCACCCCTCCAACGGTTGACGACAACCTCTTCGTGTCGGAATTGGCGGGTATTCCCAGTGCCAATATTGTGGACTACCGAACCCAAGTCCGGCCCATGGGCTACGGACCCTTCCACCACACCCATGCAGACAACATGGACGTGATTGACCGAGAGACACTCGCGCAAGTCGGCGCCACTGTGTTGTCGGTGGTTCGTCAACCTTGAATCATCCACTGAAGGATGTCAGAAACCGCAAGGCGGGCATGTTCTCCGCCCCAAGGCGGCAAGTACCTTGGTTGCGATGTTTCTGAGAACCCTTTGCGTGCTGCTTTGGACCTCCCTCGCGATGGCCACTCCTGCGCTGAATGCACAGGCATTGGCGTCCACCTCGGAGACATCTTTGGAACAGGGAGATCGCCTGCGTCAAGAAGGCAAATGGGTGCAAGCCCTGTCCGCCTATCGCAGCGCGGCCTCGCTCCCACTCACAGGCTGTGAACAAGCGCGGATTCAATTGGGCATGGCTGCCGTGCAATGGCATGCCGGCAACCTTGCGGAATGCCAACCCCACCTCAGTGAAGCCTCTTTCTCATGCAACACGTGCCCGCCCAAGTTTCGGACGGACATGGCTCTCGAATTGGCCGAACTCATGGTCCGATGTGGCATGACCGGAGACGCCCTGCGCATTCTGCAGCGCGAACGCGACCTGCACCCCGTCCCGTCCAAAACCCACGACGTGGAAGTAGCGTTGCTCGAACTGCACTTCGCAGAAGGGCACTGGAACGACGTCTGGAACGGTGCGCGCAACGTCGAAAGCACCCGGGCCGAAGGCTTGCGTTTGCAAGCCGGTGTCATGCTTGGCACACCCTTGTCGCAACTTCCCGTCAAAGCCTACCTCAAACGGACAACGCCGGCGAATCGACGCGAAGTCATTGCAGAATTGACCCACCTGCACACCATGTTGGCGGGCATGGGGCGCGCCCAAGAGGCGTGGCAACTGGCCCAGCTCATGGGCGCCGTGCACGATCCTGCGGACGACCCTGAAGCCTGGACCGTGGCGCAGTTGCGCATGGCCACATCCGCCGAGCGCGCCATGCAGCCCCTCGATGCGCTCCTTGCCTTTCACGAAGCTGCCCGCGTTGCCGAACAACTCGAAGACCTCCCCCTCCGGGCGCGCATTGCCCGCGAGCAGGCGAGATTTGAACAGGCGCGGGGTGCTTCGGACGAGGCGCTTCGTCACCTGACGTTGGCCGACAGCCTGACGCTGGCCATGCTTCACGGGGTTCACCAAGAACGCGAGCCACGTGCTTTCCAATCGCATCCAGTGTTGCATTCAGACCCGTTCGAACTTGCCGCGGACGAGATGATGCACGCCACCACCTCGCCGGGCGCCTGGCCCTTTGCATGTGCCTTGATTCTCTTGGGGCTGTTGGCCGCAGCACTGCGCGCCAATGAACTCAAAAAAGCACTGCGCAAAGAGCGCGTCCGGGCGTTTCGCATGCAACGCATGATCCACACCGAAGCCGATCCCTTTGCCGAAGTGGCCCTGCCCGTCTCTGAAGTGGGCGTCAACGAACAAGGTCAAGTCGAAGAGGTCCTCACATGCCCTGACAGGCTGGACTTTGACGACATCATCGCCTCCCTCGAAATGGACCACGGCACCGCAGTGGAATGGGAATTCCAAGGCACCCAAGAAGGCCAGGACGCTCCCGAAGGCTTGCTTTCCTTGCTCTCTGTGACCCTGAAACGCCTGCTTGAGGGCGGCGCCTCGGCCTCGCCTTTTGCTGGGCGCATTCGCAACGATTGGCACGGCATCCACGTGGAAATTGAAGGGCCAGAGACGGCGAGCACACGTGAGCTGCAACGGATGTTTGCAGGCGGAACCCACAGCGCACGCTGGAATCCTGTGCTCGTCCAAATTGAAAAGCTGGCCGGCCGATTCACGGTGGAAAAACGAGGGACAGGGGAACTCGCCCTGACCTTCATGTTGCCCCATCGCGGCGACGTGATCTGAGTGCGTTAACGCTCGCCCGCAAATTGATCCAAGAAGCGTCGGTCGTTTTCGAAGAAGTGACGCAGATCGCCGATTTGGTACCGCAACATGGTGATCCGTTCAATGCCCATGCCAAACGCAAAGCCGCTGTAAACCTCCGGGTCAATGCCACTTGCCTTCAACACATTGGGATCCACCATGCCACAACCCAAAATCTCGAGCCATCCGGTTCCCTTGGTGATGCGCTTGTCCACCTCCGTTTTCAGACCCCAATACACATCCACTTCCGCACTGGGCTCCGTGAAGGGGAAGTAAGAAGGACGAAGTCGAATGTCCGTGTCGGGACCAAAGAAGCACCGTGCGAAATGGAGCAGGGTTTGCTTCAAATCCGCAAAGGACACGCCCTTGTCGATGTAGAGGCCCTCAATTTGGTGGAACATGCAGTGGGCGCGGGCTGAAATCGCCTCGTTGCGGAACACGCGACCCGGCATGATCAAGCGCATGGGCGGCTCCCGTACTTCCATCTCTCGGACTTGCACAGAACTCGTGTGGGTGCGCAACAAAATGTCGGGATCTCGCTCCACAAAGAACGTGTCCTGCATGTCGCGGGCCGGGTGCTCTGGGGGGAAGTTCAATCCGCTGAACACGTGCCAGTCGTCTTCAATTTCTGGCCCTTCTGCCACGGCAAAGCCCATGTTCTGAAAGATGTCGACGATTTCCCGGCGCACGACCTGAAGGGGATGATGTGTGCCAAGGGGCACACCTCCTGAGGGGCGTGTGGCATCCGTACCCGAGGCCTTGGGACGGGCCACGGTCGCTTGTTGGGCTTCCGACACGCGTTGCTCAATGGCCTGCTTCAGGGTGTTAAGCATGGGACCGATTTCGCGCTTTTGGTCTCCAGGGACCTCCTTGAACGCCGCCATCAAGTCCTTCACCTTCCCCTTGCGGCCCAGGTAGGCGACGCGGAAATTTTCCACGGCATCGGGGCTGGCCAACTCCACGCCGGCCACTTCGGCCAGCATCTGTTCAATGCGTTCTTTCATGGCTTGACCTGGCTCAGTTGAGGCGCTTCATGCTCATCACGACGTCTTCCAGGGGTCGATCGCCCCGGCGACGATCGGTGGGCACTGCAGCGATGCTGTCGATGATGTCCAAACCTTCCACGACGTATCCAAACACGGTGTACTGCATGTCCAAGAATGGGGTTCCGCCGACCATCTTGTACATCTCGCGCGCCTCGTCCGAATACACGAACTGTCCGTTTTCGACGTTCGCCAATCCGTTGCCGTATTCCATGGAGAAATTGGCGATGCGACCCTCGATGCCCGACATTTCATTGTCGCTGAAGGCACGACCTTGCACCAAGTAGAACTGGCTGCCTGAACTCCGACGTTCGGGGTTCACGTTGTCGCCCTGGCGTGCTGCAGAAAGAGCGCCTTTGAAGTGCAGCAAGTCAGGACGAATCTCCGCTGGCACGGTGTAACCTGGCCCGCCGCTTCCGAGGCGCGCGTTGGCATCCGCACCCTTGCTTTGCGGATCGCCGCCTTGCACCATGAACTCGCGAATGACGCGGTGGAAAATCAAACTGTCGTAAAACTGCTCATCCACGAGCTTGAGGAAGTTGTCGCGGTGTTGCGGCGTGGAGTCGCTGAGTTGGACAATCATGGAACCAAACTTGGTTTCGATTTCCACACGCACAGGTTCGCCGGAGGTCATGCCGTGTTTGGCCTTGTCCGATTCACATCCGCTGGCGGACATCAACAAAATGGACAGAGACGCCACGAACAAGCTGGCGAAGGTGGGAGAACCCAGAAGGCACATTTGCAGTTTTTTCATCATCTTTGAGGTCTGACGTCAAAAATAGACGCCAGTGCAGACACGACACGCTCATGAATCGCTTTTTCTCCCTCGCCCTGACCGCTGCTGCGGGATTGCTCCTCGCCGGATGCTACGAAATGGATGAAACCATCGCCAACGTTTACGTGGTGCGGATGGAGGCCGGAGAAGAAGTTCCTGTTTCGGATGCCGAAGTGCGCCTTTACGCCCTCGGTTCATTGGACGACGACTTCGTGGGTGAGCCGCGGTTTGACACCACCCAGGTGACCACCAACGAAGGCTTCTCCTCCTTCAATTTTTCGAGCTACTACGTGGCGGGACAAGCGGGTTTTGCGGTACTTGATGTCGAATGCACCAAGGGTTCGCTCGAAGGCAAAGGTCTCATCAAGATTGAAGAGATGATGACCAACGAGGTCACCATCACCATGGAGTAAGGCTGTCCGCGACGCTCCCTCCCCCTTTTTTGGTCATTCGTTTTCGGCGCCCTCGCGTCCGATCCACACTGCGAAATAGTCGACAAGCGCACGCTTCATCATGACTTCTTGTTCGTCTGAGGTCAATGGAGGAAGGGGTTCTCCTGCCGAAAAATGCGGCCACCCGTCCTCGTCGACCCCTTCGCGTACGTAGTAGCCCAAAGGCTCGAGCAAGGTGCATACCCCCACGTGCATGAGGTCCATCTTCTCGTCCTTTTTGTAGGGTTTGGCACCTTGCCCCGCTTCCTGCAGTCCCACGGCAAACACCATGGACGTCACGTCGGGCTCTTCCCCAAACCGGTCCATCATGCGCTTCACCAGCGTCTGCCAATCTCGCTCAAATGCGTAATCCATGGGAGTCAAAGTTCTGAATGGGCACAAAAAAAAGCCACGATTTTCGTGGCTTTTTTGTCGGGATGACTGGACTTGAACCAGCGACCACACGTCCCCCAGACGCGTACTCTACCAACTGAGCTACATCCCGATGGAGGGGTGCAAATGTAGGTGATTTTCTTCCACAGAAAAAGCCACGGAACAAAGTAGATTTGCAAGAGCGCATTTGGCCATCAACCCACTCCTCCCATGAAGATTTCAGCCCGTTGGATCCAGCAGTTGTTTCCGTTTGACGTTTCCGTCGAACAGGCGGCCCAAGTCTTGACGGCCACAGGCCTCGAAGTGGAAGGTGTAGAGCATGTCGAAGACGTGCCCGGCGGCCTCGCTGGGGTCGTGGTGGGCCACGTGACCTCGGTCGCGCCTCACCCCAATGCGGACCGGCTTCGGTTGTGCAAGGTGGATGTTGGAACCGACCTGCTCGACATCGTCTGCGGTGCAAGCAACGTGGCAGAAGGACAAAAAGTCCCCGTCGCCACCGTGGGCTGCACCCTTCACCCTGCCGCAGGCGAACCGTTCAAAATCAAGAAAGGAAAAATCCGAGGCGAGGTGTCTCTGGGCATGATTTGTGCCGAAGACGAATTGGGCCTCGGCGCGAGCCACGAAGGCATCCTCGTGCTCGATGACGCAGCGCAAGTGGGACAGCCCCTGGCCGAATTCATTGGCTTGGAAGGAGACGACGTCATCGAAATAGGATTGACGCCCAACCGCAACGATGCCATGGGACATTGGGGAGTTGCGCGCGACTTGCGGTCCGGACTGATGCACGGCACCGTCGACGGCGTCGGGCCCATGCAAGTGGGTCCGTTGACCCTTCCCGAAACCTCCTCGCTGGACGAGGCCTTGGCCCGCGGCTGCAATGTCGCCCTCGACGTGCAAGCCCCAGAAGACTGTCCGCATTACCTCGCCGTAGAATTGCACAACGTCACGGTGGCGCCCAGCCCAGACTGGGCCCAAAAGCAATTGCGTGCCATTGGCGTTCAGCCCATCAACAACGTGGTGGACGCCACCAACTTGGTGCTGCATGAGTTTGGCAATCCGCTTCATGCGTTTGACCTCGCCAAGATTGCAGGTGGCCAAGTGGTCGTTCGGAAGGCCACGGCGAAGGAGCCTTTGGTGACGCTGGATGACCAGGCGCGGGAATTGGACGCGAAAGACTTGGTGATCGCCGACCACAAGGGCCCCATGTGTCTCGCAGGGGTGTACGGTGGCGCGCACAGTGGTGTCAGTGAAGGCAGCGTCTCCGTGTTGCTTGAGGCCGCCTGGTTCCACCCGGTGACCGTGCGAAAAACCGCCAAGCGCCACACCCTCAGCACCGATGCCAGCTTCCGCTTTGAGCGCGGCGTCGATCCCGCGTCCGTCCGGTTGGCCGCCGAGCGCTGCGTTCGTTTGTTGCAAGCCTGGGCAGGCGCGGAGGTCCAAGGTGCCGTCGAGTTCAAAGGGACGCCACGCGTGGAGAATGCCACCGTGGAATTGAAGTTGTCTTGGCTCTTTGGGTTCCTCGGCACGACCATCGATGAGGCGCGTCTGACGTCCATCTTGACGTCGCTTGACATCGAGGTGGCGAAACGCGAAGAAGACCTCTGGACCCTCCAAGTGCCGGCCTACAGAAGCGACGTCACCCGTCCGGCGGACATTGCCGAGGAAGTGCTCCGCATTCATGGCTTCGACCACGTGCCCCTTCCCGAGCGCATGACCGGCACCCTCGAGATTCCTGCCAAGCCCAACCGCGAAGACGTGTTGTTTGGCTGGCGGGAGCTGCTCGTCAGTTTGGGGTTCACCGAAATCATGTCCAATTCGTTGACCAAGGCTTCGTACGCGGAGCTCGTGGTGGACCGCGATTTGGACCCTGCCGCGAGCGTGCACATGCTCAACCCCCTGAGCAACGACTTAGGAGCGATGCGTCAGAGCCTTTTGTTTCAGGGATTGGAAGCCATTGCGCGAAACACCAACCACAAGCAGCCGGACTTGCGTTTGTTCGAATTTGGACGGACGTACACGAGGGGAAGTCAAGAAGACGGCAGCGCTCGCTACATCGAAAAGGAGCACCTCAGCTTGTGGGTGACGGGGCGTTCTTTCCCCGAATCTTGGAACCGCCCCAAGGGCAAAGAGGGTCAGTCCGATCTGTTCACGCTGAAGCACGCGGTGGAAACACTCCTCGAACGCGTTGGGCTGACCGTGGTGGCCGACGTTGAGCCCTCGGCCGAAGGCTTGCTGGCGGAAGGCGTCTTGTTGCGTCACCGCAACGGCAACGAAGTCGGACGTTGGGGCATGGTTCAGCCTTCTGCGGCCTCGGCCTGTGGGGTGGACGAGCCGGTGTTTTGGGCCGACTTTGATGTCGCTCAACTTTGGAAGGCTGTGAACAAGCGAAAAGTCAAGGCCAAGGATTTGCCGAAGTTCCCCTCGGTGCGACGCGATTTGGCCCTGGTGGTCGACCGCAGCATGACGTACGAAACGCTCCAACAAGCTGCGCTCGGTGCCGAGAAGAAGTTGTTGAAAAGCGTCACCCTGTTTGACGTGTACCAAGGCAAGGGCCTTGAGGAGAATGAAAAGAGCTACGCGATGGCCTTCACGCTTCAGCATCCGGATGCGACGCTGAATGACAAACAAATTGAATCGGCCATGAGCCGCATCTTGGACGCGCTTCAATCGGCCGGTGCACACCTTCGCTAAATCATGAGATCACGTCCCATCCTCCATCCGCCCATCCAGGTTTCCCACCTTTATTACCGCTTGGCGCGCATCTTGGTCTGGGGAGGCATCACGCGTTATTTCAGCATCAGCGGGGTGGATGACTTCGAGGGCTTGCCGGCTCCAGGAACCCCTGCCATTTTCATCGGAAACCACCAAAATGGCATGATGGACCCGATGCCGTTTTGCGGCTTTGTGCCACAACAAATCCACTGGCTGACGCGGGCAGACGTGTTTTGGAATCCCGTGGCAAGGCACATCCTCTTTGGGTACAACCAAATGCCGGTGTACCGTCAGCGCGACCGCGTCGACCAACTTCGAGAACGCAACGACGTCATTTTCGATGCGTGTGTGGACCGCATGCATGCGGGGGCGGCGATGGGCATTTTCCCCGAAGGCAATCACAACCCCTTTCCCTCGCTTCGAGCGTTGAAAGGGGGATTGGCGGAGATGTTGGCCCGGGCAGCGCGACGCCATCCAGAATTGAAGTCCATTCAACTGGTGCCCATCGGATTGGACTACGAACACTATTTGGATTGGCGCCGTCGGCTCCGTGTTCGCGCCGGCCAAGCCATTCCATTCGCTGATTTGCTGAATGAGGACGGCACCATCGACAAGCGCGCCCTCAACGCACGCGTCCGTGAGGCCTTCAGGCGCATCATGGTGGATTTGCAACCCGAGGATGCACAACCCCATTTGCATCCCGCCCTGCGTGCACACCGTACCTCCGAAATGTCCCAAGAAGTTTGGAAACCGTTCACCGCAAAACTCGCGGCTTGGGAGAAGCGATGGACGGAGGACGAGGGTTGGAGCCAGCGCGTCAAAGACACGCATGCCCAATGGCACGAAGCGTGGACAGAGGCTGGATCACCTGGACGGGTTGAAGCATGGGGCAAAAGCACAGAAGACATCCGGAAGTCCAAACCTTGGGCTGCGTGGTTGCACCCCCTTGCCATGTTGGCCAACCTGCCCTCTTATCCGACGCAGTGGTTTGTCACGCGCTACGTGAACAAGACCATCAAAAACGTCGAGTTTGTGCCCACGATGCGACTGGGCATGGGCGTTGTGCTGTTTCCCGTGTGGTGGTTCCTGCTGTCCATCGTCGCGGGGCTGATTGCACCCCCCGGATGGGGATGGCTGACCGCGGGATTGCTCTGGTTCTGGGGCCAGGCCGGGTCGCGTTTCTTTGCCTGGTCCACCACCCAAAAGCACGACCATGCAGATGCCTTGGATGGGCATGACTTCTGGCATGACTCCGGGCTGGCGAAGGTTCGAAATGCCTGGAAAGCCTACTTGGAGGCGGTGAACAACTGAGGGGCGCCAGTCTCCCCGAGGTCGCCTTTTTTGTCTCATCTTCGTGTCAATACAGCCTTAACATGTCCTTTACCCCCGATGAACATACCCGTGATGAACTTCGAGCCATGGGCAAGCAACGCATTTTGCTCGTCGACGACGAGCCAGACATCCTCGAATTCATCGAATACAACCTCGTCAAAGAAGGCTATGACGTTCACACGGCCGGCAACGGACGAGACGGCGTGGCTCTGGCCAAAAAGCTTCTCCCGGACTTGATTCTCCTCGATGTCATGATGCCAGAAATGGACGGCATCGAAGCGTGCACCGAGATTCGTGAGGACAAGTCCTTGGGACAGACCATTGTGGCCTTTTTGACCGCCCGTGGGGAGGACTACAGCCAAATCGCAGGTTTCGAAGCCGGTGCCGACGACTACATCCTCAAGCCCGTGAAGCCCCGCGTTCTCTTGTCCCGAGTGCAGGCCTTGCTGCGGCGCAAGAAATCCGCAAGCTATGTGGGAGGCGATTACGACGGAACGGGGTTGATGATTGACCCCGAACGCTATGTGGTCATCCACGACGGTAAGGAGATGTCCCTGCCCAAAAAAGAATTCGAGTTGCTCAGCCTCCTGGCGTCCCAGCCTGGTCGAGTCTTCAGCCGCGAAAACATCCTCGCGAGTGTGTGGGGCACCGATGTGGTGGTGGGCGACCGCACCATCGACGTGCACATCCGCAAGCTTCGGGAAAAGTTGGGGGAGCATTATTTCAAGACCGTCAAAGGCGTCGGGTACAAGTTTGTCGGCTGATGGCGGGTCAAAGTCCCCGCTCCGTCTCGTTTCAAGCCGGCATTGCCGTCGGCTTGCTGACCTTGTTGGCTGTGGGCGTGGCCCTTTGGGCGAACAACGTGGGTGGCCAGTGGTGGCTTCCACCCCTTTCTGGACTTCTGGTCGGCGCCGTCTGCTACATGCTGGTCTACCGCCAATTGGGTGTCTACATCCAGGACCGCGTCCGCATCATCTACAAGACCATTCGTCGTTTCAAGGGATCGAGCAGCAACCTGAACCTCGACATGAACAACGACATTGTGGAGCAGGTGAACCGCGACGTCATGTCTTGGGCCGAATCTCAGATTGACGAAATCACCAACTTGCGGGAGACCGACACCTTTCGAAAAGAATTCATCGGCAACCTTGCCCACGAATTGAAGACGCCCATCTTCAACATCCAAGGATTCATCCTCACCCTGTTGGAAGGGGGCATGGAGGACCCGGAAATCAACCGAAAATTCCTGCTAAAAGCAGCCAAAAACGTCGAACGCATGTCAGGGCTTCTCGAAGACCTCGACGTCATCACGAAAATGGAAGCCGGCAACCTCGACATCGAGCTGGTGCCTTTTGACTTACTCGACATCGTGCGGGAAACCATCGAGAGTCTCGAACCCAAAGCCAAGCGCAACAACATCGAGTTGCGCATCACCAAAGGCATGGATGGATCCAAAGTGATGGTCTTGGGCGATGCTGCCAAACTCGTTCAGGTCTTGACCAACCTCATCGTCAACAGCATCAACTACGGCACCGAAGGGGGACGGTCAGAGGTGCGCTACTACGACGCCGAAGACAGCATTTTGGTGGAGGTGGCTGACACGGGCATTGGCATTCGAGAAGAAGACTTGCCGCGGGTTTTCGAGCGATTCTATCGGGTGGACAAGTCGCGTTCTCGCCACGCCGGTGGCTCGGGTTTGGGGTTGGCCATTTGCAAGCACATCATTGAGACGCACGGCCAAACCATCAACGTGCGCAGCACCTACGGCGAGGGGTCAACGTTCAGCTTTACGCTGGAGAAGGCCTGACTCCGCGGCATTCACAAAGGGATTTCCCTGTTTCTCCGCACCCACTGTGGTGGCCCCTCCGTGACCTGGCCACACCACCATGTTGTCGGGCAACGTGTAGAATTGCGTCATGATGCTTGTCACCAAATCTGGGGCGTGACTCCCGGGCAAGTCGGTTCGGCCAATGCTTCCCTCGAACAACACGTCGCCGCCGATCGTCCACCCATGCTCGTGGCACACAAAGGCCACATGGCCCGGCGCATGACCCGGGACAAACCGCACCTCAAGCTGGGCTTGGCCACAGTCGATGATCTCCCCTGGAACCAAATCCATCACCACGTCCGGCAAAGGGTCCATGGACACCCCGTACATCTGAGCCGCAATGGGACCGCGGCGGTACGTGTCTTCGTCCATGGGATGCATGCGCGGAAGCAGTCCGTACGTGTCTTGCATCCACTGGCATCCCATGACGTGATCGAGGTGGCCGTGCGTCAGCAACACCTGGACCGGTTGCGCGCCCAGGGAGTCGCAGATGCGTTGGAATGCCTCTCTTTCCTGCGGCGAGGCCATGCCCGGATCGACCACCGTCAATGAACCATTTCCGTGATCCACAACATAGGTTTGCTCTCCAAACACGTTGCATGTAAGTGGTTGCACCATGGGGCGTAATTTCGGGAAGAATGTTTGGCCACCTCCTTCCCCACCGTCTTGAAATGCGCCGTGTTGGCATGGCGCTCGCCTGGCTGTGCATGTGGATGACCGGCGGGGCCGCTTGGGGACAATTCACCGACGGCATCAACGTCGAGTTTGGCAAAAACCGGGTTCAATACCGCACCTTCGAGTGGCAGTATTTCGAGCAGGGTCTGTTCGAAGTGTACCACTACCGAGAGGTGGACCAAATCGCCGGACAAGTCGCACGCATTTTGGAGGAGGAAGCCAAGGAACTGGGTACGGTGTTTGGGCGGACGTTGGAAGGGCCGGTTCAGGTTTTGGTCTTCAAATCGCAAGAGGAATTCCGCCAGAGCAACGTGGGCATCATGACGTCCCAAGATTCTGAAACCAACATCGGTGGGACGGCACGACTCGTGGGAAGCAAGATGTTTCTCTACGGCACAGGCGACCGGCTCAGGTTAGAACGCGACGTCCGAGAAGGCCTCGCCCGCATTCTGTTCAACCAGGCGATGTACGACAGCCAGTGGACGGAAAGTTTGCGCAGTGGCAACCTGGTTCAAGTGCCGGAGTGGATGTCGGAAGGCGCCGCCCGCTACGCCGCGTGTGGCCTCGATGCCGAGAGCGAAAACCGCATCCTCGACGCGTGTCAAACAGGGGCGTTCCAGCGGTTGGACCAAAGTGCGGGGCTGGAAGCGGCAGTTCTTGGACAGGCGGTTTGGGCCTATGTGGCAGACATCTATGGCACGCCTACCATGGCCAACGTCCTGTACATGACCCGAATCACCCGCAGTGTGGAGAGTGGGTTTCGCTTGGCCACGGGGTTCTACTTGGACGATTTGGCCGCGGAAGTGCGGGCCTATCATTTGCGGCACGCCCCGCGTGGGTACGAAGCGTCCCTGCCTCCGCTGGAAAGCCCCAAAGCCAGGCGAATGGCAGGGCGATCTGCGGGCGACGCCATTCCCATGCGGTTGCGACGTCGGTTTGAATACACCCAGTTCGTGCCTTCGCCAGACGGCAAACACGTGGCCTTCACCACCAACGAGCGTGGGCAATTGCGGGTGGGCACCCTCGAACTGGAAAGCGGCAAACACACCTGGCATGCCACCCTCGGTCACCGCCTCGCGCGACTCGAAAACGACCTGCATCCGCGCCTCGCATGGCACCCCAAAGGGCGGACCTTGGCCTTCGCCACCGAATTACGGGGTGCCCCACACCTCGGTCTGGTGAGCATGCAGACGGGCGAGGTGCAACTCCGAGAACTGTTCAAAATCGACCAGGTCCTGGACATGAGTTACTCGCCCAACGGTGCGTTCCTGCTCATGTCTGCGCTTGAAGACGGGCAATCCGACTTGTACCGGTACGACGTGGTGGCCAACAACCAACGGCCCCTGTGGCGGGATCGCTTCGACGACTTGCATCCGGCGTTTTGGGATGAGGGCGCAGACTTCATTTTCGCCTCCAACCGACCCGATGACACCCTGCGCAACGACCGGCTGGATCACCCCTTCCCCGCCAATCTCGATTTGTACGTCGGCAATTTGAACGACGATCCAATCACCCTGGAACGTTGGACCCAAACCCCCGAGGTGGACGAGCGGCATCCTCAGCCCCTTTCTCTGGGAGAATTCACCTACCTCCGTAACGAGGAGGGCTTGAACACCAGACTGGGGCTGGGTTGGCGAGACAGCAGCATTGTGGCCATCGACACGGTGGTGCGCTACCGAACCTTCACCCAACTCCGCGACGCCTTGGTCCTGCCGGTGCCCGCGACGAATGCGACCGTCCACGGTGAATCCCTGTGGGTGGCCACTGAGCGGGCAGGCCAAACCAACGTGCTGCCTCTCCCGATGCCGGAAGTATCTCAAATTCACTTGCAACCCTCCGTGGTCCCAGAAGCTGCCACCGAGACCCTTCCCTACCCCACCGAATTGCCCGATTGGTCTCGCGCTTGGAACGACCGGCAAATCGACTACCGGAACTACGTGTTCGAACGCGAAAAGAACACCGTTTCTCCGGACGCGGATGCGGGTGCGGATCCGGAAGAACAGGTGAAAGAGTGGGGGCGTCTTACCCCCAGGAATTACCGTTTGAACTACGCGTTGGACAAACTCCAAACGCAACTGAACAACACCTTCGGCACGTCCTTCTATCAGCCGTACAACGGGCAGGTAAACGCACAGCCGGGACTGGGAAATGCCACGGAAATCCGCATCAGCGACGTGATGGACGACCGCCACATTGTCGGCGGCTACACCATTCCCGTGAACCTGTCCAACACCTTCTTTGGGCTGGCGTTTTTGAATTTGGAGGGACAGGTGGACAAAGAAATTTCGTTCCAACGCCAATCAAGCGCGCGCCTCGATGCAGGCACTGGCCAACTCGTAGAAACGGCCACGCACCTGTTGCGACGAGAGTGGCGTTGGGCCTTTGACGAAGTTCGAAGCCTGCGCTGGGGACTGGCCGCCCGCTTCAACCGGGATGTCATTCAGGGAACGGATTTGTTCTCGTTGACCGCCGACAACAACACCGGAGAGCAGCTCGGCCTGCAGGTCGCGTGGGTGCACGACGACACCCGAAGCCCAAGGCTCAACATCCACCATGGATTCCGGGCCCGTGTGTGGGCAGAGTATTTCGTCGATGGCGTGGGCACGGCGACAACAGCAGCCAATGGGCCGACCACCCCGGAACAAGGATGGTCGTTTGGCACGGTCGGCTTCGACGCCCGCAGGTACATTCCCTTGGTCGGACCAAGCATCCTTGCGTTGCGTATGGCCGGGGACTGGTCCATTGGCCAAAAGAAATTGCTCCACATGCTCGGCGGCACGGACAACAGCTTGTCCCTCGCAGGCAATGCCAACACGCCCGTGGACCCTGACATTCCCTTCACCTACCAGGCGCGTATCACCCCGTTGCGGGGATTCCAAAACAACGTGCGCAACGGTGCCAACGTCGCCGTGGCCAATGCCGAAATCCGCTTTCCCTTCTTCTTCAACAGTGCGGGCAAGTCGGACTTCTTGAAGCACCTGCAAGCAGTGGCCTTTGCCGATGTCGGTGCCGCTTGGACAGGGCTGCACCCTTACACCGACGACAACACATTCAACTTCGTCACCGTGGAAGCCAACCCCATCACTGTGATCGTGAGCAACAACCGCGAACCGATTTTGTACGACCTTGGGTTTGGACTGAGGTCCCGGTTCCTGGGCTACTGGCTCGCGGCCGACTGGGCCTATGGCGTGGACGATGGCATCACCTTGCCCCGCCGTTTTACCTTGTCCCTGAACTTCGATTTCTGAACCATGCCACTCGATCCCCTAACCCTGCTCATCCTCTTGGCCATCGGCCTGTTTGCCGGCATTGCATCGGGCTTTGTCGGCGTGGGAGGCGGCCTCATTCTCGTCCCTGCCATGATGGCGTTTCTCGGGTTGGGCCAACACGCTGCGCAGGGTACGAGCCTGGCCATGATGCTTCCCCCTGTGGGCATCCTCGCCGTGATGCAGTACCACCGCGCTGGCGAGGTCCATTGGTCCTTTGCGGCAGTCCTGTGCGTGACGTTTGTCGCAGGTGCTTGGGCGGGGTCCAAATGGAGTCTGAAACTCCCCGAAGCGTGGGTTAAACTCGTGTTTGGTACCGTCATGATGTACGCCTCCTGCCGGATGCTTTACACCGCTTGGACCCAACTCAAACCCACCCTGTTTCCATGACCCTTCAATCGCGCATCCAATCGTTGTCGGAAACGCTTCATCCGGAATGGGTTGAACTCCGCCGCCACCTTCATGCCCATCCTGAACTTTCGTTCCAAGAGCACGAAACCATGGCCTTTGTGTCCAAGCAGCTCACCGCGTGGGGTGTGAAACACCAAACCCACGTAACGGACACCGGCATTGTAGCCCACGTCAAGGGGACGGATTCCGAGTCGCGTCTGGTGGCGCTTCGGGCCGACATGGATGCCTTGCCCATTCAGGAGGCCAACGACGTTCCGTATGCGTCCACGCGACCAGGGGTCATGCACGCATGCGGGCACGACGTGCACACCACGTCCCTCCTCGGCGCCATTCAATTGCTTCAAGCCACGCGCGAAGAGTGGAAGGGGACGGTGCGTTGCATCTTCCAGCCTGGCGAAGAGCGCATTCCCGGGGGCGCCAAAGGCATGGTGGCGGCTGGCGTGCTGGCCAACCCTGCACCTGCCCACATTTTGGGCCAACACGTGTACCCGCAACTGCCCGCCGGCCACGTCGGGGTTCGCGGCGGGGCCTACATGGCCGCAGCGGACGAAATTCACTTGACCGTTCGCGGCCAAGGAGGGCACGCCGCCCTGCCCCATTTGTGCAAGGACGCCGTCCTCGCCTCCTCCGCGATCATCGTGGCTGCCCAACAGGCCATTTCCCGAATGTGCCCTCCGAGTGTGGCATCGGTGCTCTCGTTTGGCCGTGTGGAAGCCTTGGGCGCCACGAACGTGCTCCCTCACAGCGTCGCCATTCAAGGCACCTTCCGCTCCATGGATGAAGCGTGGCGACAGCGCGCACACGACCTCATCACCACCTTGGTTCACAGCACCGCGCAAGCCCACGGATGTGAGGCCGACTTGGAAATCCGTCACGGCTATCCGCACGTGCAAAACGACGTGCATCTGGCCGCGGGATTCAAACAAGCCGCCATCGCATACCTCGGGGCGGACCGCGTTCACGACCTCGACATTCGGATGACCGCCGAGGACTTCAGCTACTTCGCCAATGAAATTCCAGGATGCTTCTATCGTTTGGGGACCGCCTCAACAGAAGAAGGGAACGACCACGGCACACAAGGGCTTCACACCCCCACCTTCGATGTGGACGAAAACGCATTGAAAATAGGGGCAGGTCTTATGGCCTATGCAGCCGCCACCGTGGAGCGGTAAAAGGGGCTCAACAAGCCACACAAAGAAACGCGGTTGCAGGAGGTCAGTGTGCGACCTCGCACAAGAACTTGATGCGTGCGAGGCGAAGCTCTTCTTCCGAGTAGACGTCGTCAAACTCTTCCGTCGCTGAAGCCAAGCCTTCGTCCTCGGATTCTGTGAAGAACTCGAACAGTTCTTCGAGACACTCCTCATCCAGACTCTCCTCGAGGATGTGGTCCAGGTTCACCTTGGTGCCTGCGCTGACAATGGCCTCGATCTCGTCGAGCACTTGGTCGCGGTTGCCATGAATTCCGGCAGCGATGTCGTCGAGGTTCATCTTCCGGTCCATCAACTGAATGATGGTCACCTTGTTGCTCGACTTGGAACCGCTGCTTCGAACGAGCAACGCATCATCACGCTCAATGCCCTCGTCTTGGACGTATTTCTTGATAAGTGCCGTGAAGGGCTCGCCAAACTTGGCCGCTTTGCCCGATCCAACGCCCGTAATCCGGAGCAGTTCATCCGGGGACATGGGGTAGTGCGTGGCCATTTCATCCAAACTGACGTCCTGGAAGATCACGTAGGGAGGCAATCCTTTCTCCGCGCTGACTTCCTTGCGGAGGTCCGTGAGCATGCCGCGGAGTTTGGGGTCCAAGGCGCCGCCGCTGTCGCCGCGGGTTTGGGCCAAAGAGTCGCCGAAATCCACGTCACTGAAATCATGCTGGTTGGCAAACATCAAGGGGCCAGGAGAGGCAATAAAATCTAGGCCTTTGTCCGTCAAATGCAGAACGCCGTACTTCTCGACCTCTTTGGCGAGGTAGTTGAGCACCACCGTTTGGCGCACGATGCCTTGCCAAAATTCGATATCCTTCTCCTTCCCACGTCCCCAAAAGGCGCTGTCCACCGCCCCGTAATCTTCCATTTGACGGTTCTTCGACGCCGTCAGCATGGAGGTGTAGAAACCCATTCGGTGCTTGTTCTTGTGCTCGAGCACGGCGCTCAGCAGCAAGTGCACTTCCTCCTGACGGTCGACCAAGGTGGGCGGATTCTGACTGTTGTCACAGTTCATGGCACCCGGGCCATTCACCTCGTCAAATTCCTCTCCGAAGTAGTGCAGCAAAAACTTGCGGCGGCTTGTTGCCGTCTCAGCATACGCCATGACCTCTTGAAGGAGCTGCATGCCCACCTCCTGTTCAGCGATGGGTTTGCCTTGAAGGAACTTCTCCAATTTGTCGATGTCCTTGTGGCTGTAGAAGGCGATGCACCGTCCTTCGCCACCATCGCGGCCTGCGCGACCTGTCTCTTGGTAGTAGCTCTCCAGCGACTTGGGCATGTCGTAGTGAATGACAGAGCGAACGTCGGGTTTGTCAATGCCCATGCCGAAGGCAATGGTCGCCACAATGACGTCCACGTCCTGCATCAAGAACTGGTCTTGAATTTTGCTGCGCTGCCCGCTGTCCATGCCGGCGTGGTAGGCCAACGCCTTCACGCCATTGACACGGAGAGTGTCGGCAATCTGCTCCACCTTTTTCCGGCTGAGGCAGTATACGATGCCACTCTTGCCCACGTTTTGAAGGCAGTGACGTACGATTTGCTTCAACGCCTCCTTCTTGGGCCGAATCTCATAGAAGAGGTTGTCCCGGTTGAAGGAAGATTTGAGCACCACCGCGTCGACCATGCTCAGGTTCTTTTGGATGTCCTGTTGAACCTTGGGGGTGGCCGTGGCGGTCAACGCCATGATGGGCACATCCGCAATGCCTTTGACAATGGGCTTGATGCGCCGATACTCTGGGCGGAAGTCGTGGCCCCACTCCGAGATGCAGTGGGCTTCATCCACGGCCACGAAACTGACGTGGACCGATTTCAAAAACTCGATGGTCTCCGCCTTCGTCAGGCTCTCAGGCGCGACGTACAAGAGCTTGGTCCACCCCTCGGCCACGTCCATCTTGACGCGCTCAGCCTCAGAACGCCCCAACGACGAGTTCAAGAAGTGGGCGACGCGCTTGTCCTCGTGGTGTCCTCGAATGGCATCCACCTGGTTCTTCATCAACGCAATCAAGGGGCTGATGACCAAGGCCACGCCGTCCAGCATCAAGGCCGGGAGCTGATAGCACATGGATTTCCCTCCCCCAGTGGGCATGATCACAAACGTGTCACGTCCCTCAAGGACACTGAGGATGGCTTTTTCTTGCTCACCCTTGAATTCATCGAATCCAAAAAATGTTTTCAGCGCCTCTTGCGGCGCCAACTCAACAAGGCTCATTGGAAGGCTGTAACTTTGCTTGATTAAATATACGTAAAACAGTCACGTGAACACCCCTTCTTCGTCCACAAAATCCCAAGCCAATTCTTCCACAGCACTGGAGGTGGGTCGCAGGGCGCTTGCCTTGGCGTCGCATGCGCTTCAAGGGGCTGCTGCCATGCTGGATGATTCTTTCGAAGAAGCCCTTGACGCTCTTGCTGGCGCAAAAGGAAATGTGGTCGTGACAGGAGTGGGCAAGAGTGCGCACATTGCGGCCAAAATCGCGGCCACCCTCAACTCCACCGGCACCCGGTCGTTGTTTCTGCATGCAGGAGAGGCCTTGCACGGTGATGTCGGCGCAGTGGACGCCCAGGACGTCATTCTGTGCCTGTCGAAAAGCGGCGGAAGCGAAGAGGTAATCCAATTGCTTCCCACATTGATCAACCGGGGTTGCCGCATCGTGGCGATGACCGCACGTCCGGACTCGCCCCTCGGAAAGGCTGCCGACGTGGTGCTCGATGTGCCGGTGGAAGAAGAGGCGTGTCCGTTTGATTTGGCGCCCACCACCAGCACCTCCCTGCAACTCGCCCTCGGAGACGCCTTGGCAATGGCCCTGATGGCGCGCAGCGGTTTTCAACCCGACGATTTTGCCAAGAATCACCCCGCCGGAACCCTTGGCAAGGCCCTGACTTGGACGTTGGCCCAATTGGTGGATTCGGACCGGATGCCTGCAGTGCGTGAAGACGACGACGTGCCCACGTTGCTGAAGGTGATGTCGGAAGGTCGTTACGGCGCCACCTTGGTGTGGCGCGCAGGAGCGGACCAACAACTCTTCGGCATCGTCACCGACGGCGACTTGCGTCGGGCCATGGTGAAAGGAAGCTTGGAAGGGAAGTGTGCAGGAGATTTGGCCTCCCCTTCTCCCAAAGTGCTGCCTTCGACCACCCTTGCCACGGAAGCCGCCCAAGGGATGCAGGCCCAAGGCATCAGCCAGGTGATTGTCATGGATGGAGAAACTTACCTCGGCATGGTGCACATTCACGATTGCCTGCGCGAAGGGTTGATTTAACTTCGCACCATGGCGATGGATCAGGCCCACGACGAAGCCCAAATGGGGTTTCTTGACCACCTCGAAGAGCTTCGACGTCGGTTGTTCATCTCAGTCGCGGCCATTCTTGTGGCGGCCATCGTCCTTTTTGTCAAAAAAGACTGGGTGTTTGATGCGATCCTGTTTGGGCCGCGCAACACCGATTTCATCAGCTACCGCGCGTGGTGTGCCCTGTCGCAAGCCATCGGCTCGGGAGACGCGCTTTGCGTGGAGAAGATCTCCTATGAGTTGATCAACACCACCATGCTCGGCAACTTCTCGGCGCACATCATCGTGAGCGTGGTAGGTGGGCTGATTTTGGCTTTTCCCGTGCTGATTCACCAGGGATGGGCCTTTGTGCGTCCCGCCCTCAAATCGGGAGAACGCAACGCGGCGCGTGGCGCGGGCTTGGCCTCCTCCGTCCTGTTTGCGATGGGCGTGGCGTTTGGGTACTACCTCATCGCCCCATTGAGCCTGCAGTTCTTGGGGAACTACGAACTCGGGGATGTGGCCTCGCGCATCGCCGTCATGAGCTATGTGAAGACCGTGGCGAGCATCACCCTTGCCGCGGGCTTGGTGTTTCAACTTCCCGTCTTGGTGTTCTTCTTGAGCAAGGCGGGCTTGGTCACGGCGCCCATGCTGAAATCCTACCGTCGCCACGCGTTGGTGGGCATTCTCGCGTTGTCTGCCGTCATCACCCCTCCCGATGTGACAAGCCAAATCCTGGTCTCCATGCCTGTGCTGTTGTTGTATGAAATGGGCATTTGGATTGCCCGTCGTCAAGACAAACGACGGGTCCGCTGATGCTTCGCATCCTCACGCTCTTCGCCTGGGCCCTCGCCTTGACGGGGCACGCCCAAACAACCGTGTCCGGGCGCGTGTTTGATGGCGCTACCGGGATGGCCCTCCCCTTTGTGAACGTCAGTTTCGCCGGGACGAGCATCGGCACCATGACCGATGCAGAAGGCATGTATGCACTCGACGCAGGAGGCCAGCGCGTCACCCGGGCGCACTACTCGTGTTTGGGCTACCAAAGCCAAACCATCTCCCTGCAACGCGACGTGCCGCAGGTCATCAACGTGGCGCTCGAGGCGCGCAGCGTGGACCTCGAGGCCGCAGTGGTCCGGCCTGACAAAAAGGCCGTCAACCCTGCCAAGCCTTTGATGCAGCGCGTCGCCGAAGCCAAGGACGCCAACGATCCTTCGCGCATATCGGCCTTGAACCACGATTTCTATGAGGTGCAGGAAGTCGCCTTCAACGACTACCCCGAAAAGCTCCCGGAACGGCGATTTTGGGGGCCTTTTTCTTGGGTTTGGGACCACCTTGATTCTTCAGAAAGCCGGTTGGCGCTGCCGCTGTTTGTGACCGAAGTCGCCGGCACGATGCGCACCGAAAAGCGACGCCGTGAAAAACGCATCGAGGCCGCGCGCGCCACCTGGATGCAGAACGGGGAGAACACTTCGAGCGTGCAATCAGAGTTCCTCAAGATCAACCTGTACGAGAACCAAATGTTGCTGCTGGACAAGGCCTTCACGAGTCCCTTGCACGACCGCGGCAACGTCCACTACCGTTACTACATCCTCGACACTCTCGACCACGGAAACCGGCCGTGCTTCCACCTCGCGTTTGTGCCCCGTCGACGCGGCGAGCTCACCTTCGAGGGAGAGATGTGGATTGATACGTTGACGCTTGGCCTTCGCCATGTGGAGGCCAAAATCAGCGAAGGCGCCAACGTCAACTTCGTACGCAACTATGCCTGGAGCCAGACCTTCGACCGTCACGACGAACGCTGGGTGCTGGCGAGAGAAGAAAACCTGGCCGACGTCAGCCTCCGCGAAGGGGGCATGGGCATCTACAGCCACCAAACGATCGTCAACACCAACTTCACCTTGGCGGAAGCTTGGCCCGACTCGGTGTGGACGAGCCCCCGAGACATGAGCTTCGCCAAGGGATCGAATGATGTGCTTGAAGAGGAATGGCGTGATTTGCGGCCCGACCCGTTGTCCCCGCGCGCAGCCACGACCTACTGGATGGTGGACACCATTCAGAACATGCCCCAGTACAAGTTCCTAGAAGGCTTGGCCATGCTGGCCGGAACGGGTTACGTGGTCCAAGGCCCCATCGAAATTGGTCCGTACTTCGACGCTTTCAGTCGAAACGCCATTGAGGGGAACCGATTCAGTTTGGGCATTCAAACGAGCAACGACTTTTCGCGCAAGGTGTGGCTGAGGTCATTCGCCGCTTATGGAACCATGGACCGCCGTTGGAAGTACGGCGCTTCCGCCGAGTGGATCCTCCGCAAATCCCCCCGCACCGAGTTGTTTTTTGAACACACGCGGGACATTGACCAACTGGGCATGATGGGCTTCTTTGACCAAGGGAATGGTCTCAACAGTGCCCTTTCGCTCGACACCATGGACCGCTTGAGTGAAGTCATCCGCACAGAGATGAGCTTCCTGCACGAGTTTGGGTCCGGCTGGGGGCAATCGGTGGAATTCCGTCATCGCAGCGTGGCGCCTCGCGGCGAGGTGTTGTTTGTGCGAGAAAGCGACCCCACGGGCACCTCCCCCCTCGTCACTGCAGAGTTGACCCTCCAAACGCGATATGCCCGCAACGAGAAATTCGTCTCCGGCGCCTTCGAACGGGTCAGCTTGGGGTCCAATTGGCCCATCCTGACCGGCACAATCACCTTGGGCGTCCCTGGCATTGTGGGCAGCGAATTCAATTACCAACGCTGGACCCTCGACGCGGAAGGCACGCGGCGCCTCGGTCCGTTGGGCCGCATTGAATGGTGGGCGCAAGGCGGGCTTTACACCGGTCGGGCGCCTGTGGTGCTGACCGAATTGCAGCCTGCCAACGAAACGGCCTTGAGCATCAACGAGGCCTTCAACCTGCTCCGGTTCATGGAATTTGCCAGCGATCGATGGGCCCGCGGGTGTGCCGAGTGGCATGGCGAGGGCCTTGTGTTGGGGCGTCTGCCGGGCATCAAGCGCCTTCGCCTTCGCGAAGTCGTGGGCATCAAAGGCGTACGCAGTGCTTGGGATCCCCGACATGAATCCATCACGGAAATGCCCTCGACCACTTCGGGCCTCAACGGGTGGTACGCCGAGGCGGTGGTTGGGGTGGAGAACATCTTGAGCGTGCTCCGGGTGGATGTCCATCGTCGCGTCACGCCCTCGACAGAAGGCATGCGCGAGGCATGGGGATTGCGCGTGGGTGTGGGATTGGAACTTTGAACGACCTTTGTGACATGGATCTCGTGGCCTCCAACCTCGTCAAAACCTACGGAAAGCGCACGGTCGTGGACCATGTGTCCTTCCGCGTGGCTCCCGGCGAAGTGGTGGGGCTGCTCGGACCCAACGGGGCGGGCAAGACGACCAGCTTTTACGCAGTGGTTGGCTTGGTCAAACCCGACGGGGGTCAGGTGCATTTGGGACCGGAGGAAGTGACCAAAGACCCCATGTACGTGCGCGCCCGAAAAGGCATTGGCTACCTGCCCCAAGAGCCGAGTGTGTTTCGGAAGTTGAGTGTAGAGGACAACATTGCGGCCATTTTGGAATTGCAGGAGCTGTCCAAATCGGAAGCCGCGGCGCGCCTCGAACAACTGCTCGACGAATTCAACCTCCAAGCCGTCCGCAAAAGCCCTGGAGATGTCTTGTCAGGCGGCGAACGCCGGCGGACTGAAATTGCACGCGCCCTCGCTTCAAACCCCTCGTTTATCCTGCTCGACGAGCCCTTTGCCGGAGTCGACCCCATTGCCGTGGAAGACATCCAGCACATCGTTGATCAACTTCGTCACAAGGGCATTGGGGTGTTGATCACCGACCACAACGTGCAGGAGACCTTGCACATCACCGACCGGGCGTACCTCCTGTTCGAAGGCAAGATTTTGAAAGAAGGTACGGCCGAGGAATTGGCCAGCGACGAGACCGTCAGAAGGGTGTATCTCGGCCAAAACTTCACGCTCCGCCCACGCCCCTCGCATTGAGTTGGGCGTCGAGCAGACGGGCCACGTATTTCCCCATCACGTCAAACTCCAAATTCATAGGTGCCCCCATAGGCGTGCGGTGCAAGTTGGTATGCTCCCAGGTGTAGGGAATGATGGCCACCGTGAAGCGACCGGGGGCGCTGTCGACCACCGTGAGGCTGATGCCGCTCAGCGCGATGCTGCCCTTGGGCACCGTCATCCACTCCATGGCGTGCGGATGTTCAATGGTTAAAATCCAGCTGCCGTCTCGCGTTTCGACGGACGCCAGCGTTCCCGTGGTGTCCACATGGCCCTGCACCACATGGCCATCGATGCGGTCTCCCACCACGGCGCAACGCTCGAGGTTGAACACGTGGCCGACCGCACAGGACCCGAGGTGGGTTTTGGCCAAGGTCTCTTCAATGGCCGTCACCGTGTACACGTCCCCTTCGATCGCCACCACCGTCAAGCACACGCCATCGTGGGCCACACTTTGGTCAATCTGCAGGGACGAGGTGAACGGGGCACGCACGTCCAAGTGCACGTTGGTTCCCTCACGCCGCAACGCGACCAAGGTGCCCTGGGTTTCAATGATTCCGGTGAACATGGGTCAAAAGTACGCCGCGTTGGGCCGAGGCTTGTCGGAGAAAGTCTGCCGGTCAGTCTGAGGTGCCTGACGCGCCACGGACCATGTGGATTTGTCCACTGAAGCGCTCGGGAACGATGCCCACCAAACGCCTTGTGTACACCGTCGCCGCATAGAAATACACTCCCTCGGGCAAGGCTTCTCCCGTATCCAAGTACGTGCCGTCCCACCCGATGTCGGGGTCGCTTGTTTGGAACACAACCTCCCCCCAACGGTTGTGGATGGCCACGTTCACGCTGTCCACAAACTTCCACGGAAAGGCCCGAAACGCGTCATTGGGGCCATCTCCGTTCGGCGAAAACACATTGGGGAGGAAATAGTAGGGGCAGTTGTCCACACACACGGTGTCCACACAAATGCCCTCGTTTCGGCGCAGGTTTCCGTCGGGGCCAGGCAACAAGCTGTCGAGCGCCGTGACCAAGAAACAGCCCGCAATCGTGCCCAACACGTCGTCCTCATTGAACACGGCCACGGTGTCTTCAGGGTTGTCCACGGCACGCCAAAGCGTCAGCGAATCTCCCAAGATGGGGGCCCAATAGATGTTGTAACCCACGATGTCGTCGGAATCACATCCCAGGACGGGCGACCACCGCAGCGTGTCGCGCTCCACCTCGCAGTCGGCCTCGACCTCCAACGCCATGGCACAGGGTGCCGTGTAATCGAAGGGCCTTGCGCACGCCTCTTGACTCAGGTTGACCAAGGGCGACTCGGTCGTCGGGTCGTCGTAGGCCCCGAGGGTCGTCACCCGGTAGCAATAGGTGGCACCATTGACAAGGTTGGAATCCACATACATGGGCACTTCAACCGTATCGAGGACCACATAGGGTCCGCCGGTTGGGATTTGTCGTTCCACCACATAGGACGCAACACGCCAAGGCACGCCTTGCTGCACGTCCAAGCGCAGCTGGTTGTCGTCGGGGGTGAAGGTCAACCACGGGGTGGTCGCGGCGGGTGGAAGGCCCACCAGCACCATGTCACTCATCAGGTGTATGGCCAAGGACCAAGCGTGGCTTTCCGTATCCAGGGCGGTCAGAACCGTTGTCGTGTCCAAGCCCATGAGCGCATCTGCAGTGGACGAGGTCCACAGCTCAGCGGGCGCCACGCCCGAACCGTCCATCGGTTGCCCCCAGAGCTCGTAGCGATAGGGCCCGGGGAAGGCCACGGTGTCCAATTCCGTGGGCGGAGACCAGCCCGCCAGCACAGATCCTGACGCTGAGGTGGTCAACACCGAAGCGCGCGTCATGACGGGCACGTCCTTGCGGATGCGGCCACACACCTCGTCGCTGGCCAGGGAAAGTGCCCCATCTCCGTAGCGGGTCACCACGCGGTAACAGTAGGTCACCCCAAAACTCAAGCCCGTGTCGTCCACCCACCCCACTTCGTCCAGCGATTCCACGGACCCCACCAAGGTGTATCCGGCCTCGGCCGGAATGCCCGTCTCGCACAAGGCCGGCTCCCAATCGGTCTCCTCATCTGCCGTGCGGCGATGCACCTCGTACCCGCCCAACACTTGGAGTGGATTGGTCAATTCATCCACACACTCGTTGGGCTGCCAAGTCACCGACATGTCGTAGCCCACAGGGTCCACGACCACCTGCGTCACGGGGGGTGAAATGACCATGATTTGGCGTGTTTCCAAATCCACCAAAGGGATGACGTTGCCCACGTCCTGGGCCTTGAACACCACTTGGTACGGTTGGGCGCGAACTTCCGCGCATTCGGGCGACCACGCGAACACACCATTGCCTGCACCTACCGAGGCAAACGAGGCCGGATTCGCCACTTCACTCAAGGCCCCGCCCACGGCGGACAGCGTCACAGCATCTCCATCCGGATCGGACGCAAACACGTTGAACGTGAACGATTCGCCAGCAAGCACGCAGGTGTCACTCATGGCGGCGATATCCGGGGGTTGGTTGGCGCACAATTGAACGTCGATCTGGAGGTCGCGCGTCACTTCGCCCACCTTCCGCAGGGTGCCGCCCACTTCTCGCCACTCTTCAATGCGAATGGCCACGTTGTATTCGCCTGCGATTTGTGGGGTATTCCATGTGACGTCCCCGGTGGCTTCATCGATGCTGAACACATCTGACGCCGCGCTCACTTCATCGGGATAGATGTACGTGGGGATGAACTCGCCCCCAAAACCGCGGCTGGGCACAAGGCTGTACGTCAACACATCGCCGTCGGGATCGTGGGCAGCCGGGTTGTGAATCCACGTCTGGTTCAAGCACGCATTTTCCGTGGCGGGATTCAGCAACTGCACGCTGTTGTTGTTCCCCGCTTGGGGGTCGATGATGAGCAGAGACTGGATGGCAAAAGGCGTGTCGACCGATCCCGTCATGTTCAGCACCCCTTCGTTGCGGTTGGGGTCTTCCACGGTCAACGGATAAATGCCTGGCCCCCCGTAGGTGTGCGTGCCGCGGTAGACGTTTTTTTGGATGTCCCCGGGCATCGTGACAATGGGCAACTCCCGGGATAAACTGTCGAGCTGGTCCCCCACCTCATCCCCCCACGTCAAAAACAGCCACGGCCGATCCGCCAAAGCACTGGCCTTGGTGTAGGTGGTGATGACCACCTCGTAGGTCAAACCCTGAACGTGGGTGTAGGTGATTTCGCCGGCGCGGTTGTGGGTGGCTTGGGCGAATTGGGGGGCCACAAGGCAAGTCAACAACATGCAAAACCCTGCGAGAATGCGACGGCTGGGCATGAAAGGAAAGATGACCTTAGACATGGGAAGACCAAGGTACTCGTCGCTACCTTTGACCTCACCCCATGAGCCCTAAGAATTCCAAAATCAAGGTCGGCATTTCCTGCGGCGATCCCAACGGCATCGGATTGGAAGCCCTTGCCGACGCGTTGTCTGACGAGCGCAGCTTGTCGAGCATGGTCCCCGTGGTGTTTGCGCCTCGTGCCCTCGCTGAGGCGGCCTTTGAAAATGTGCCCTGGGGAGAAGTCGAGGATGCGGGAGCTGCGCCTTCAGGCCAAATCAACCTCGTGACGTTTGAGGCCGACGACTTCGAGCACAAGCCCGGCGAGGCTTCCAAAGAGGCGGGCGCCGTGGCCATGCAGAGCTTGGAAATGGCCGTGGGGCACCTCGCAAAAACCGCGGTGGACGTGCTTGTCACCGCGCCCATCAACAAAGACACCATCCGCCAAGCGGGCTTTTCGTTCCCGGGCCACACAGAATACTTGGCCAGTGAAGCCGGCGTGGATGAGGTGCTGATGTTGCTCTGCTGCGATGGATTGCGGATTGGCATGGTCACCGGTCATGTCGCCCTGAAAGACGTGGCCGCGGGCCTGAGCGGCGACCGCATTGGCACCAAGCTCCAACTTATGAATGACAGCCTCATTCGTGATTTTGGCCTGCCCGCCCCCCGCATTGCGGTGTTGGGATTGAATCCCCACGCCGGAGACAACGGCATGATGGGCGACGAAGAGAAGCGCATCATTGCCCCCGCCATTCTGCAAGCACAAGCCAAGGGCATCCAAGCCCACGGCCCCTATGCCGCCGACGGTTTCTTCGGCTCGGGCGCGTTCAAGAACTTCGACGGGGTCCTGGCCATGTATCACGACCAAGGCTTGGCTCCGTTCAAGGCTTTGAGCTTTGGACGCGGCGTGAACTTCACCGCGGGGCTTCCCGTTGTGCGAACCAGCCCAGACCACGGCACCGGGTTTGACATCGCCGGGCAGGGCACCGCGAACGGGGACTCGTTCCGAGAAGCCCTGCGTTTGGCCTGCGATGTTCGCCACCACCGGCTCGAGCATCGGGACTTTGCCTCCAACCCGTTGGAGATTGCCCCACCTAAGCCCGAGTACCGCTCGCGGCGCTGACCTGCAACGCGCCTTGCGCGAATTCGCCGCCTGAGGTTGGCAATTCCGACCTGATTCGCTACCTTTGCACTCCCCAAAAAAATGGAGGACATGGATTTGTTGGCAGATTACCGCATCCCTTTTGTGGGTTTGAAGCCTGGAAAACATGTATTCCACTTGCGTGTGGACCCGGAGTTCTTTGCTTGTTTCCCCCTTTCAGACGTGGATCAGGTCCTCGGTGAAGTCCTTGTGGAGTTGGACAAACTCGACACCACAATGACCCTCCGCATGACCTTGGCAGCAACAATGACGGCGCCTTGCGACCGTTGTTTGGACGACGTCAGTGTTTCCCTCGAGGGAAGCGACCGGGTGTCGATTCGCTTTGGCGACGAGACATCTTATGACGACGAGTTGTGGATTCTGGGTTCGAATGAATACCAATTGGACTTGGCCGATGCCATTTTTCAGCTGGTACATTTGGCCAAACCCAACCGAACCATCCATGAAAACGAAGACGACTGCGATTTGGACATGACCGAATGGCAAGACCCTTCCTCGGATGATGGAGACAACGCAGATGACATCGACCCACGCTGGGCAGCATTGAAAGGACTCGACAACTAACGCACCATGGCACATCCCAAAAGACGGCAAAGCAAAACGCGTACGCGCAAGCGCCGCACCCACGACTCGCTGACACCAGCCAACGTGAGCACATGCCCCACAACCGGCCAGCCTCACATGTTCCACCGCGCCCACTGGCACGAAGGAAAGCTCTACTACAAGGGCAAAGTGGTGATGGAGCGCGAAGAAGCGTAACATCAAGACACTTCGCATCGACCTGTCGGTCGATTGAAAAAGGACCCATCGGGTCCTTTTTTCTTGCCTCAACTTTTCCACGGATGACGTTGAAGACTCCCGTATTTCTGAGGCATCGCGCCTGAATGTGGCTTCTACCTTTGGCGCTTCACCACTATGCAAATGGCAGCTGCAATCACATGCGTCGCCGGGTATTTGCCCGAAGACAAACTCACCAACGCGGACCTCGAAAAGATGGTCGACACCTCTGATGAATGGATCCGCACCCGGACCGGCATCGAAGAACGTCGCATCCTGAAGGACCCCAACAAAGCCACGTCCGACATGGGTGCAGAGGCTGTAAAGTCCCTGTGTGCCAAGTCGGGTCTCGCCCCCACTGACATTGACCTCATCATCTGCGCCACGGTGACCCCCGACATGTTGTTCCCCTCCACGGCCAACCTCATTGGCCACAAGGTGGGGGCCACCAAAGCATGGGGATTTGACCTGAGTGCTGCTTGCAGCGGCTTTTTGTTTGCCCTGAAAACCGGCGCGCAATTCGTGGAAAACGGCTCGGCCAAAAACGTGGTCGTCGTGGGTACCGACAAGATGAGCTCCATCGTCGACTACACCGATCGGACCACCTGTGTGCTCTTCGGAGATGCAGCCGCCGCGGTGCTTCTTCAACAAGATGAAGGCGATTGTGGCATCATCGACAGCCAGTTGTACTCCGACGGTTCTGGAGGGGATTACCTCTGCATGCCCGCAGGGGGTTCCTTGCGTCCCGCCAGCCATGATACAGTGGATGCCAAGCAACACTTCATTTACCAAGACGGACAACCCGTATTCAAATCGGCCGTGACCAAAATGGCCGACGTGAGCTACGAAGTGATGCAGCGCAACAACTTGACTGCGGACGACGTGGCCTGGCTGGTGCCGCACCAAGCGAACCTCCGCATCATTGACGCCACACAGCGTCGCACCGGTCTTCCCCACGAGAAGGTCATGATCAACATTCACAAATACGGCAACACCACAGCCGCCACCATCCCACTCTGCCTTCACGACTGGGAATCGCAATTGAAGCGCGGTGACAACCTCATTTTGGCTGCCTTCGGCGGTGGCTTCACTTGGGGGTCGGTGTACGTCAAATGGGCCTACGACGGGAGCAAATGATGCCCGTTCATACCGCCTGACCTACCTTTCTCCCGCAAAAAAACCCTCCGACATGAAACTGACGGAAATCCAAGACCTCATCAAGTTTGTCGCCCGTGCCGGCGTCACTGAAGTGGAAATCGAACAAAAAGAGTTCAAGCTGACCATCAAGTCAGAGATGCCCAAGGGCCGTGGTAAAAAAGAGGAACAGGTCCTCCAGACCATTCAAGTTCCCGCCGCCATGCCTCAAATGGTTCAAGCCGCTCCGGTGGCCGCTGCACCTGTGGCTGCTCCCGCACCCGCTGCGCCTGCAGCGCCCGCAGCTGAAGACACGAGCAACCTCATCGAAATCAAGTCCCCCATGATTGGCACGTTCTACCGCCGTCCTTCCCCGGACAAGGACGCATTTGCCGAAGTGGGAGATGTCATCAAGCCAGGCGACACCGTCTGCGTCATTGAAGCCATGAAACTCTTCAATGAAATCGAATCTGAGGTGCAGGGCAAGATTGTCAAGGTCCTCGTGGACGACAACTCTCCTGTCGAGTACGACCAGCCTTTGTTCCTGGTCGACCCCTCTTGAACCGCGAACCCAAACTGATCCCATGTTCAAGAAAATCTTGATCGCCAACCGCGGCGAAATCGCGCTTCGCGTGATTCGCACCTGCCGTGAAATGGGCATTTCGACGGTGGCCGTATACTCGACTGCAGACCGCGACAGTTTGCACGTTCGCTTTGCGGACGAAGCCGTGTGCATCGGTCCTGCACCAAGCGCCCAGAGCTACCTCAACATCCCCAACATCATTGCGGCTGCGGAGATCACCAACGCTGACGCCATCCACCCGGGGTATGGCTTTTTGTCTGAGAACGCCAACTTCTCTCGCATTTGCGGAGAAAACGACATCAAATTCATCGGCGCAAGCCCCGAAATGATTGATGCCATGGGCGACAAGGCATCAGCCAAGGCCACCATGAAGGCTGCTGGTGTGCCGACCATCCCTGGAAGCGCAGGCATCCTCGCAGATTTCGAAGAAGCCAAAGCGTGCGCCCACGAGATCGGCTACCCCATCATGTTGAAAGCCACGGCCGGCGGCGGTGGAAAGGGCATGCAGGTCTGCAAGGACGACGAAGAACTTGCCGAAGGGTGGGAATCCACACGCCGTGAAGCAGGTGCCGCCTTCGGCAACGATGGCATGTACATGGAGAAGTTTGTGGTGGAACCCCGCCACATCGAAATCCAAATCGCGTCGGACTACCGCGGCAAGGCGTGCCACCTCAGCGAGCGCGACTGCTCCATCCAGCGTCGCCACCAAAAGCTCGTGGAAGAAACCCCTTCCCCCTACATGACGGACAAGCTTCGTGAAGCCATGGGAGAAGCGGCCATCAAGGCTGCCGAAGCGGTGAAGTACGAAGGCGTAGGCACCGTGGAATTCTTGGTGGACGCGAACCGTGATTTCTACTTCATGGAGATGAACACCCGAATTCAGGTGGAGCACACCATCACAGAAGAGGTCATCGACTACGATTTGATCAAAGAACAAATCAAGTTGGCTGCGCGCGAAAAAATCAGCGGCCGCAACCACTTCCCCAAGCTCCATAGCATCCAGTGCCGCATCAACGCGGAAGATCCCGATCGCAACTGGGCGCCAAGCCCAGGCCGCATCACGGACTACCACGCACCAGGCGGACACGGGGTTCGGGTGGATACCCACGCTTACGCGGGGTACATGATCCCCCCGCACTACGACAGCATGATCAGCAAGCT
>Ga0209503_10000136_pt1 | contig 50973 bp, 40 predicted proteins | sample SouAtlMetagenome_2_FD_187448 | JGI IMG/M metagenome (GOLD analysis project Ga0209503, IMG submission 187448) | Marine eukaryotic phytoplankton communities from Atlantic Ocean - South Atlantic ANT15 Metagenome (SPAdes) (version 2) | ecosystem: Environmental > Aquatic > Marine > Oceanic | place...
TAATGAGTGAAGAACAAAAAAAGAAAATTTCAGAGATTAATTCTAAAATCTCTGGGCTTTCCACGTCTTTTGGTCAAAATCTTTTGGCTGAAACAAATGGATTTGAGCTTATCCTAAATAAATCAGATCTTGAAGGCCTTTCAGGTGGCGTAGCAGCAGCAGCATTAGACGCGGCTTCTCAAAAAATGGACAAAGCTGAGACAGAAGAAGAAAAAGAAAAATATAAAAACAAGTATGTGTTTACGCCTCACAGAAGTAGTATGTATCCTTTTTTAACTGAGTCGACCCGTCGTGATTTAAGAGAAAAGCTATATAAATCTTATGTTATGAGAGGAGATAACGGCAATGAATCAGACAATAAAGAAATTGCTGCTGAGATTGCAAAGCTTCGCGCAGAAAGAGCTAAAATTATGGGTTATAAAACTCATGCCCACTTTGTACTAGAAGAAAACATGCTCAAAACACCTGAAGAAGTGTACGACCTGTTAGTTAAGTTGTGGGAACCAGCAGTTAAAAGAGCTAAGGCTGAAGTTGCTGACATGCAAGCTGTAGCAAACGCTGAGGGCCAAAACTTTGAGATTGCCGCTTGGGACTGGTGGCATTATTCAGAAAAGGTGCGTAAAGAAAAATACGACTTAGATGAATCAGCAATCAAACCATACTTGTCTTTGGACAATGTATTACAAGGAGTTTTCAATACAACTAATAAATTATGGGGGCTTAATTTTACGGAGCTATTTGATATAGATCTTTATCATCCAGATGCTAGAGTTTGGCAGGTTACAGATAAAGACGGAAGTCATCTAGGAATTTTTATAGGCGACTATTTTACAAGATCAAATAAACGCGGTGGCGCATGGATGAGCAGTTTTAAAGGACAATCTAATCTTGACGGAAGAGAGCGCCCAATAGTTGTTAACGTGTGTAACTTTCCAGCACCAGTTGGAGACAACCCCGCATTATTAAGTTTTGATAATGTGGTTACACTATTTCACGAGTTTGGTCATGCAATGCACGGCACATTAACAAACGTAACTTATGGAAGTATGGCAGGCACATCTGGCCCAAGAGACTTTATTGAGCTGCCATCACAACTGCTTGAACATTGGGCTAGTGAGCCTGAAGTATTAAAATCATTTGCTACTCATTATGAAACAGGTGAATCAATTCCAGATGATTTAATCGATAAATTGTTAAACGCTTCTAAATTTAATCAAGGCTTCATCAACACAGAATATTTAGCAGCCTCCTTATTAGACATGGACTGGCACACAATTTCAGCCGAAGAAGACTTAAAAGACGCAAATAAATTTGAATCAGAATCAATGAGAAAAGTTGGTTTAATTGATGAAATTGCACCAAGATACCGAAGCACTTATTTTGCGCATATATTTTCAGGGGGTTATTCCTCGGGTTATTATAGCTATGTTCATGCTGCGGTTCTTGATTCAGATGCATTTGAGGCTTTTAAAGAAGCGGGAGACGTTTTTGACCCAAACCTTTCTTCTAAATTAAGATCAACTATATATTCCAAAGGATCAACTGAAGAGGCAATGGATTTATTTGTTCAGTTTAGAGGAAGAAAAGCAGAAATTGGACCTCTTTTAAAAGTTAGAGGTTTAGATGGGGCTGAATAAAAGGTAAAAAAGGAGTTTAGAAATATTCCTTTAACATATTTATGAATCTTTTCAGAGCAGTTTTATTTTCTTTTCTTTTAACCACAAGTTTTAACTTATATTCTCATAACCCAGAAGATTTTGTTATTGCGGAGATTGAACGTGGACAAATGAATTTTGAAAATGAACAAATTGCCGCAGAATATGGCGCTGCGCTAAAAAGACAAAGAGCTCGCCGCTTAGCAGCAATGCCATTTTATAAAAAGTTTTACATTTTTGTAAAGGCAGGGTTTCAGCATATTATTCCAGAAGGAATCGATCATATTCTTTTTGTCCTAGGGCTTTTTTTTTCATGCATTACATTTCGTTCACTATTGTGGCAAGTAACAGCTTTTACTGTCGCGCACAGTATTACACTGGTTCTTGCTGCTCAAGGCTTAGTTCAGCTTAGAGGAGACATTATTGAGGCTATTATTGCACTATCAATTGTGTGGGTTGCAGTCGAAAACTGCTTATACAAAGAACCTAGCAAATGGAGATATATGATTGTTTTTGCATTTGGCCTTTTACACGGCCTTGGTTTTGCAGCCCTTTTAACCGAATACGGCTTACCTAAAGATAACTTTATTTCAATGTTATTAGCCTTTAATTTAGGGGTAGAGTTTGGACAATTAGCCGTTTTGGTTATTGCTTTTGTATTAATTAAAATGATTATGAAGAAAAACTGGTATAGCAACGAGATTAAAATTCCAGCATCATTAATCATTGCAGGTATAGGTTTGGTTTGGTTTATCGAAAGAGTTTTTTAGACATGAAACCTTCGTATAACAAATTCGTTGGGAATTATAAAGCGATAACTATTTTAGTAATGAGCCTTATGTATGTTTTTGTTGGAATCAAACACTTTACTGACCCTCAGTATTTTATAAACATAACCCCTCCACAAATACAATATAAAAGCACTGCAGTTTACTTTACAGGAGTAATAGAGGTTTTAGGAGGACTTCTAATTTTAAACAGAAGGACAAGAAAAATTGGTGCCTATATGCTTATTTTTCTTCTTATTATTGTCTTCCCAGCAAACATATACCTATATGTTTCTGAAGTTCCACAGGAATTGCTTGGTATATCGAAATTGCAAGCTCTGACAAGAATGCCTTTCCAAACCCCTTTAATACTTCTCGCTTATTGGCACTCAAAAGAAAACCATCCTAAATGGGTAGATTATTTATCAGCAGCAGCCTTTGTGCCAACAATCATGTATTTTTTCTCCGTATAATTATTCTGACCCATACCAGTAGTTGTTTTTAGCATCGACATCTGGATACTCAAAATCAGGGTCAACAACAACCTTTTTAAAAGACTCTGTTGTGTCAACAAAAAACCTCCAAGAGACATTTTTTTTCCAAATTTCTACCGGAAGCTCTTTTCTGATCTTTATGTCACTAGCAGTTGTGATTTCTAGCTTTACAGGCATCGGAATTTCTCTCATATTTTTAATTGTTATAAAAGCCCCTTGGCTTGGGTCACCTTCAGCATATTCAACATTAGTTATTGCTTGATCTAACTTCCAATTATTGAGCACCCAAGATCTCCAAAACCAACCAAGATCTTCACCGGAAACATCTTCAATAGTTCTAAAAAAATCATCTGGAGCAGGATGTTTAAAAGCCCACCTGTGTATATATTCTTTAAAAGCGTCATCAAACCTTTTTGCACCAAGAACATTATCTCTTAACAACCACAGGAACATAGCAGTTTTATAATATTGAAGCCCCATGTTTCTTTCAATAAGATTATCGGGAGCAGTTATAAGAGGCTCCAAATCGTCAGAGAGAAACTGAAGAGCAGCCCTATGCATATTCATTTTTCCTCTGTGATATTCACCATCATTAAATTCCTTTGTGCTGATGTCATTAACAAAAGAATTAAAACCTTCATCCATCCAACCATATAGCCTTTCGTTTGACCCAACTATCATCGGAAACCAATTATGGCCAAACTCGTGATCGGTAACGCCCCAAAGACTACCTCCTTTTGATTTATAGCTGCAAAAAGAAACAGCCGGATATTCCATACCCCTTACATTACCCGCAACATTTATTGCTGTTGAATATGGATATTCAAACCATCTTTCTGAGTAATGCTCAACAGAAGCTTTAGTATATTCTGTAGATCTTTCCCAGGCATTACCCCCAAAACTTTCAACAGGGTAGGCTGAAATGGCCATTGAGTTTTTTCCGCTAGGTAAGTTAATTCTTGCCGCATCCAAAACAAAAGCAGATGAAGACGCCCATGCAACATCTCTCGTGTTTTCCATTTTGAACCTCCACGTTATCATTTTTCTACCGATTGGTCTTGACTCAGGACTGTTTATTTCTTCAGGAGTTCTAATCATTATGGTCTCATCGCTTGCTTCCGCTTGAGCCCACCTGTCAAGCTGATCCAACGTATATGTTTCAAGAGGGTTTAAAAGCTCACCCGAACATATAACGATATGATTAGAAGGAACGGTGATATTGATGTTAAAATCACCATATTCTAAATAAAATTCTCCTTGCCCTGTGTAAGGCAGATTGTTCCAGGCATTAAGATCATCATATACACACATTCTTGGGTACCATTGTGCAACAGTGTAAACCTTTCCGTTATCTGTTCTAAGTATACCCATACGATCAGACCCATAATCAGGTGAAAGAAATGAAAAGTCAATTTTTAAAGAGAGCTCCCCACCATTAGCTTTGAGCGGTTTAGGCAGATTAACTTTCATCCTAGTATCATAAATTTCAAAATCTACATCATTAATAGACCTGCTTCTGCCTTTACCAGAGATCACTTGTACTGCAGAGATTTTAAAACCCCCATCAATCATTTGGCCCTTTGACCCATTTCGACTACCATATATAGGAATAATAGCATTTCCTTTGGAGTCGTTTTTAAATAAATTTTGATCCATATGAAGCCATAAAAAATTCATTTCATCAGGGCTATTATTTGTGTATTTTATAATTTCTTTTCCCATAATTATATCAGAAAGAGTGTCTAATTCTACGTCTATAATGTAATCAGCTCTGTTTTGCCAATATTTATGTCCAGGCTTACCGCTTGCAGACCTTGTGTCAGTTGAAGGGGTCGAGTAAAAGGATGTTTTAAAAGCTTTTACATAATCATAACTTGATTCATTATTTGTTTGAGTGTGCCCAATGGTACCAACAAACAAAAAAGCCAATAAACAGATAAATGTTTTTTTCATTTTTTAGTTTTTATTTGATTTATAATCAATTGTTGTGCCTTAGTTTTTTAATTAATACTAATAATACAAAGCCCCCGCCTGATTAAAGCGAGGGCTTATATTAACTAAAAACTTGATTTAGTCCAGTACAATTGGAGCACCGGCCTCCTCCAAGATCTTTCCTACTTTTTCAACATTTTCAAAGTAGGCGTCCATTTCGGGTTTTACCCTTTTGAACATTTCTTTTGCAATATCAAAACTTTGCATATGTAATTGAGTTGGCCCATAAGAATTAGGATACCAACCACCTCTGGCAGTTGACAGCCTATCACTAATGGTTAAAAAGTCTTTTTCACCAACTTCTGCTTTTGCTTTACTTCCGCCAACTTTTCTCTCAAGCATATTCATAGTCTCTGTTAATTCATAAAGAGAGCTGCTTGCTTCAGGAATGTTAGTCGTAATTTGCATTAACATTCTTTGATAAGTCTTAACCCTAGTATTTGCCTTTTCAAACTTGTGTTGATATGAATTTACAACAGAAGAAAAGTCAGCTAGATCAGTATAATATTTTTCATGCTTGTCAGCCATAGGATTTGATAAAGTTCCTGATTTGATCTTCTCAACTTCTAACTCAACAGGACCGGCAATATCACTAACAACTCCGTTAACCCTTTTCTTTAGATATAAATCATACATTCCTGGCTCTACCTGAGTTGTTATTCCTCCCCCAGACCCTCTCCATCCTCTTGAGCTTCTTGATGACGCTTTAATCGTAGTTGGAATAGAGCTTGTCAGGTTCCAGTTAACTCTTGAAACACCTTTTCTAAGAGGTCCAGGGATTTTAGAAACAATCTGGCCAGCCTTATTTTTTACAACAAGAATAACCTGGTTTTTTTGTTCGGCATTTTCTTTATCCAGAGCATCCCAGCCAGGGAACGGAATATCAGCATCTTTCTTAGCTCTTTCTGATTTTTTTCTTTTAGACTTCATTGACTCAGGAGCATCTTTTACATAATAAGTGATGTTTGCCCCATACTGAGGGTTGCTTGCGTAATATGTTTGTCCTCCGTCGCTACTTGTACCCCCGAATACTTGGTTGTATTGTAAAGCTTTTCTAGGTTCAAAAACAACTCCATCGTTTGACAGGTTTTCTTCAGTCATATTTCTAAGAGGGCTGTAATCATCAAGAATATAGAAACTTCTTCCAAAAGTAGCTAGAACAAGGTCATTTTCTCTTTTTTGAACTGCTAAATCCCTTACAGGAATAGTTGGTAGCCCGTTAGAAAACTTATGCCAATTATCACCTTGATTTAAACTTATATAAACCCCGTATTCGGTACCTAAGAATAGAAGGTTTGGATTAATATGATCTTGAACAATTCTCCACACAATGGTTCCGTCAGGAAGTCCATCAGTTATAGAAACCCATTTTTTTCCGCCATTTGTTGTTTTAAACATGTAGGGCTTGTAGTCTCCAAACTTGTGATTGTCAAGTAGCACATAAGCAGTTTCAGTATCGTGAAGGTCAGCCTTAATATCGTTTACAAAAGCACTAGAAGGAGTATCCGGTAATTTATCAACTGTCATTTTAGCCCAGTTTTGACCACCGTCTTTAGTGTATTGAATGATTCCGTCATCAGTTCCTGCATAAAGAATATTTTCATCAATTCTAGATTCAGATAGCGATGTGATAGTATTATAAGTAGACATAGCATATACATCCCAAGCATTGTCAAAGCTTTGAACTCTTCCCATAATTGGCAGAGCAAGCCTTTCTTCATCTTTGGTTAGGTCTCCTGAAACAGCAGTCCAACTATCACCTCTATTTTCAGACCTCCATACTCTTTGTGTACCAAAATATAACCTTTTAGGATCATGGTAGCTGACTAAAATTGGCGAATCCCAATTAAATCTTTCATAGGGCTCATCAATTCCTTCATGAGGTCTAATGCTAACTGATTCTCTGTTAGTCATATCAATTCTGTTAATATATCCCTGTTGAGATTGAGCATATATGATGTTCGGATTTCCAGGCTCTGTTGCTGGTTGGTGACCATCACCACCCAACACAACATACCAGTGAGAGTTTGAAATACCTCCATATTCAAAAGTTCTTGAAGGACCTCCTTGGGTGTTGTTGTCCTGCGTACCTCCGTAAACATTATAAAAAGGCTCTGCATCATCAACCGCAAGTTTATAAAACTGTGTCAACGGAAGGTTTCCTACAAACTTCCAGCTTGCAGAATCATCAAATGATTCATAAATACCACCGTCAGTACCCATTAACATATAGTTTGGGTCATTTGCTTTGAAAGTCAATGAATGATTGTCAGAGTGCTTTTTTCTTTCAGTCATTGTATAAAAAGTTTCTCCACCATTTTTAGAAACTAAAACTCTAACATTCATTAAATATATTTTATCAAAAACATGTGGCGAAGCTACAAGTTCTTGATAATAATGAGGTCCAGTACCACCAGAAACAGTGTCAGACATTTTTTTCCAACTACCACCGCTATTGTCAGACCTATAAACTGCACCAGCTCTTTTATCAAGCTCAACAGCAGCATAAAGTACATTTGGCTGCATAGGCGAAATCGCTAAACCAATTTTCCCTTTGTTTGATTTAGGAAGACCTTTATCAATTTTTGACCAACTGTCTCCTCCGTTAACACTTTTGTAAAGGGAGGTTCCAGGACCACCACCAATAAGAGCTGCAACATTTCTATGTTTTTGCCAACTAGCCGCATAAAGAATGTCAGGATTAGTTGGGTCAATAACAAGGTCAGTTACACCAGTCCACTCGTTAATTTCAAGTGTATTCTTCCATGTTTTACCTCCGTCAGTTGTTTTAAATAATCCTCTTTCACCACCAGAACTCCATAGCGGCCCTTGAGAAGCAGCCCATACTGTATTTGAATCATTTGGGTGAACAATTATTTTAGAAATATGTTCAGATTTTTTCAACCCCATGTCCTTCCAAGACTTACCACCATCCATACTGTGATAAATTCCGTGACCTATACCAACGTGTCTACCACCAACATTTTCACCTGTCCCAAGCCAAATAGAAGCATTGTTCTGAGGGTCAATTGTTATACATCCCGTAGAGTAAAAAGGCATGTTGTCTGCAAGAGGTGTCCATGTTGTTCCTGAGTTTTCAGTTTTCCAAACACCACCAGAGCCTACAGCTACATACCATACGTTTTCGTTTTTTGGGTCTATTGCAATATCAGCTATTCTTCCTGACATAAACGCAGGTCCAATACTTCTAAATTTAAATGCGTTAAGAGCGGCTTTAACAGGGCTTCTGTTTTCTTTTACCTCTTTGTTGTTATCTGCTGTTCTAGAGGCTCCTCTTTGTCCTTGAGCTAAACTCCCAAAATAGGAGAAAATTAGGGCAGCAGAAACTAATAATAGTTTCAAATTTTTCATTTAATGTAATTTATGTTTTTGTCCACTTGTCCTACAGAAAATGCAAGACGGCCTGCTAAAATACAAATTTTTTGTAAAACACTATATTTAGCCTTTAATATATGCCTAAATTCATAGGACTTTTTAGTAACAAAACTTATAAAAGTTAATCTTATTTACTCAAAAAGACTTTTATCTATTGATGGAAATAATCGAAGAGCGTTTTTGTAGTAAATTTTCTTTAAAACTTCATCGGGAAGATTTAATCCATACATTTTCCAAAACGCATGTCTTTTTCTAAAGTAATTAAAATATTCATCATCAGATTCTAACACCCTGAAGTAGGTATAAAACTCTTCTTTATTATACGAGTCTTTTCCAAATAAAATCCTGTCCTGGTAATCAATAAAAAATTGTCTGGCTGTTTTTGGCTGCCTGCCTAATTCTGCTATAACAGCACCAAATTCAGTCATCACATTAGGAAATTCATCTAAATGTTGTCCTAGTTTTTTTAGGTCATTTCCCATCCACCCAAGGTGAGCATTGATAAAAGTTGTGTTTTTGTGCCTTTGAAAAATTGTATGCTGCTCATTAATTATATCTTCAAATGGAGGAATAAAGTCAGAGTCACCATAATATCTGCCAGGCTTTTCCTTTAATTCAAACCATCTTTCATTTTGATCGTCTTTTGGAAGCCAAAATTGAAAAGGGTCAGCTGAGTGAATTAATACAGGAATGCCAAGCTCCCCACATACTTCCCAAATAGGCCCCAGCCCTTCATCATCAACTGCAACCCGATTTCCTTTAGAGTCTTTATTTGTTAACCCCAGTCCTTTATATACTTTCAAGCCAATTGCTCCTTTTGCAACAGCATCTCTAATCACATTTACTTGTGTTTCAACATGATTTTTATTGTCAGCCTTGTCAAAGTCAACATTTACAAATAAACCAACTCTTCCGGGTTGATTTTCTTCAATATTTTTAACCGATTCATCAAAATATAGATCCTTTGCAGATTGCGGACTACCACTAAATGCTGCAAAACCATGGCCACTGAGATTTATAATATACCCCATATTAAGTTCATCCATCTCTAAGACGAGCTCATCCAAATTCATTACAGGCATATTCCATAAATGACTGTGAACATCGACAAAAGTAAATTTAGCTTTCTTTATTTCTTTACCTTCAACTACAAGAGAGGAAGGGGGATCATAATCTTCGAAGCTCATTATATTGTTTTTATACTGAATTGTATCAATAGACATGTACACGGCAAACGTAACAATTGCGATAAACGAAAGGATTTTTAAGAGGCTTTTAAAGCTAAACATTTTTATTTTAATGGAATCGATATTACGCTAGTGTCCCATGCGAGATACATCTCAACACCCACAGGGTTTTTTGAGAAACCTATTGTAAATTGCTCTAAAGGGTTTTTATCTTTAATAATGGGGGTAATTGAGGTTTTCATAACATCTTTTGAGTAGTCAGGCTCTGAAATAGCAAAAAACTTATCACTCTCAGAGTTAAGTATAATCTCCCAGCTATCTTTGCCAGGAATTGTGTAGAGCCTATACTTTCCTTGCCCAAGTTTTTGGCCATTAAAAGATATTGAAGAAGAAGTTTCAAATGTAGTGGCAGCGTTGGCTCCAGTTCTCCAATACTCACCGTAGGGAACCAGAGCACCAGCATCAGCGTTTCCAAAAATTAGCCTATCTTTTTTAAAGGGCCTACTGTAAATTACTTCGAAATCAGAGCTTTCATAACTATAGTTTACAGTTTCTTTGGGGCTTACAGGGTTTGAAATGGCATAAACCACATAGATCACAAACACTAATACTATAGCTCCTATTATTTTTAAGAATGTCTTCATTTTATAAATTTTAATTATTATTTAAGTTGTTAAATCTGGATAGATATTTCCCAATCATATCAAATTCTATATTAACCAAATCATTACTTTTTAAATCCCTGAACGACGTATTTTCATAAGTGTAAGGTATTATTGTAACACTGAATGAGTTTTTTTTGATGTCAAAAACGGTTAAGCTAACACCATTAATACAAACTGAACCTTTTTCAATCAATAAGCTTTCATTGCTCTTGTCAAACTCGAACTTGTATATCCAGCTTCCTTCGTTTTGGCTAACCTCGATACATTTTGCAACTCCATCAACATGGCCTTGTACTAAATGACCATCAAGTCTTTCGCCAAGCTTCATTGCTCTTTCAAGATTTATTAAGTCACCAACAACAAAACTTTTTAGCGAGGATTTGTCTAATGTTTCCTTAACAGCAGTTACAGTATGTGAATTGCTGTCAGTGTCAGTGACTGTAAGGCAAACACCATTGTGTGAAACGCTTTGGTCAATTTTTAGCTCTTTACTGATGTTGCTTCTTACAGTGAAGTCAACATTACCAAAGTCTTCATTGATTTTTGTGATTTCCCCCAAACTTTCTATGATTCCGGTAAACATAATCTCTAGTTAATTTGATAAATTTACAGAAATATTACCACAAAAGTATAATCAGATTGGAAGAAGAAAGGTTAAAAATTAAAGTTGGCTTTACTGCCGGAGACATGAATGGCATTGGGCCTGAGGTTCTTTTGAATTCAGTAGCGGAGAAACACACGCTTCAAAGAGTAGTGCCGATAATATATGCCCCCTTGAAAAACCTAGAACAGATTTCAAATCACTTAGGCTTGGAAATGTCATTTAATCCTATTAATTCAACCGAGGAAGCAGAGGAAAATAAAATCAATGTTATTGACAACTTTAAAATGGCACCGAAAATTTCCTTCGGGAAAATGGATAAAAAAATTGGAGAAGTAGCTTTTCAGTCAATTAAAAGCTCTGTTTTGGATTTAAACGAGAAAAAAATAGACGCTTTAGTTACAGCCCCGATTAACAAGGAGGGCATACACTCTGAAAACTTCAAATTTATGGGCCATACAGACTATATTGATAGTAAGATTGATGGAAATGCAATAATGATGATGGTCTCTAAAGAGCTAAAGGTTGCTCTATTAACAGAACATGTGCCAATTTCAAAAGTTACAGAACAGATAACAAGAGAATTGGTTGAGGAAAAGATTCTAAGCATAAACAGTACCTTAATCAAAGATTTTAATATTAGGAAACCAAAAATTGCAATTTTGTCAATTGACCCTCATGCTGGAGACGGAGGCGTAATAGCAAAAAATGATCAGTCAGTCATTGTTCCAGTGGTTAAAAAAATGAATGATTTGGGAATAGAGCTCTACGGCCCATTCCCTTCTGACAGTTTTTTTGGAAGTTTAGAGTATAAAAAATATGATATAATTGTTGCGTCCTTTCATGACCAGGGATTAATTCCATTCAAAACCCTTTCTTTTGGAACGGGGGTCAACTACTCTTCTGGTTTAGAAAGAGTAAGAACATCTCCAGACCATGGTACGGCGTATGCTATTGCAGGAAAAGGCCAAGCATCAAACAGCTCTTTTTTATCTTCAATAACTCTTGCTGTTGAGGTTTTCAAAGCGAGAAAAAAAATAATGAAAAACAACAAATAGATTGCCTGATTAATTACCGCATCTTTTTATTAAAAATTTTTAATAATAATTTATATATTTGCTGGCCTTAAATTTTTGTCATGAAGTCTATAAGCAAATATAAAATTGAATTTGCAGGTTTAAAGATTGGAACTCATGATTTTAAGTTTAAAGCAGATAAAGAGTTCTTTGATACTTTTAATTTTTCGGATTTTAACAATGCCAGCATTAGTGTTAAAGTTGACCTGGTCAAAAAGACAACTCTATTAGAGATAAATTTTGTTATCAATGGTCATGTGAATTTAAATTGTGATTTGACAAATGAGCCCTTTGATTATGATCTTAATATCCAAGCCCCTTTAGTGGTAAAGTTTGGTCATGAATTTAATGATGAGGATGATGAAATACTTATTTTGCCTCATGGAGAGCACAAGCTTTATGTCGATCAATACATATTTGAATTGATTGTGTTATCTTTGCCGCCTAAGAGAATTCATCCTGGTGTTGAAGACGGAAGCTTAAAGTCAGAAATATTAGACATATTAGAAGATCTTAAACCAAAAGAAAATAGTAGTTTAGCTGACCCAAGGTGGGACCAGCTAAAAAAGTTTAAAAAATAAAATAGTTTAAAATGGCACATCCAAAAAGAAAAACGTCAAAAACTAGAAGAGACAAAAGAAGAACTCACTACAAGGCTGAGATGCCTCAGGTCGCAGTTTGCTCTAAAACAGGTGAGAGCCATTTATATCATAGAGCCTACTGGCACGAGGGCAAGCTATATTATAGAGGTAAAGTTTTACTTGATAATGCCGCAGAAACTGAAGCTTAATTAATATTAGCAACTAGTTTTTCCAACCTTTCTAGTCTCTTTTCCTGCTCTTTCAGCCTATTTATTTCCGATTGTTGCTCTTTCAATGCATTGATAAGTACAGGCACTAATCCTTGATAGTTTACTGCTAACATTTCATTGTCATTCTCACTTACAAGTTCAGGAAACACTTCTTGAATCTCTTGTGCAAGTACACCTATTTTTTGTTTGCCCTTCACCTCATAGGACTTACCATCTATTTGTAATAGTTTAGTAAGCGTAGAGCCAAGAGACACTATGTTTGACTTGAGTCTTGCGTCCGATGAAATATTAACATCTCCACTTACTGTTAGATCATTGCTAACTGTAGTGTCTCCACTAAACATTACTTTAAAAGCATCAGATTTGTTCGAGTTATTAGTTCCGTTTCCAATTACAAAAGCTGTATTTGAAGTACTAAATGATGTAGCATTATTTGTAACTGAAGAACCTGAGGAGTTGTATTGTCCAATGACCGTTGAGCCGAAATCACTTGCTGTTGTGTATGCTCCAGTTGCTGTAGAACGATTTCCACTTGCTGTTGTGCCAAATCCCATTGCTAAAGAACCTGTTCCACTTGCTGTTGAGCCATTCCCCATAGCTGTAGAGTTAGTCCCACTTGCTGTTGTACTCCTTCCCATTGCTGTAGAACTTTGTGCGGTTGCTGTTGTGCTATATCCCATTGCTGTAGAAGCTTCTCCACTTGCTGTTGTATCATACCCCATTGCTGTAGACTCATTTCCACTTGCTGTTGTGCCATTTCCCATTGCTGAAGCATAAGTACCCGTAGGACTTGTGCTGTTTTCGCTTACTTGTGCATTCACATTAAATGAGGTAATTAATGCTAAGAGTGTAAATATTTTTTTCATCCTGAATTATTTTGTAGTTAAGATAATAAAGTTTGAGCTAGACTAAATAAAAAGAAAGAGTGTTTTATTAAAAATGTTAAAATATTAACATATTAATAATTAATATACTTTTGTAGTTTTGTATAATAATTTGATAAATATCGTAGTTTTGTATAGTTTTTGTGGGTTTTTTGATAATAAAATGGCTAAATTAAGCATAATAGCCGGTTTTATGGGTAAATTACATAATTACGTTATTCATAGTTTTATTTACTAATATATAGTTTTTGTTTTTTTACAAAAAAGACGTAAAAAACTCATTTATTATTCAAAAAAGCTTAATTATTGCCGAATATTGTTTTTTATTGTTAAAATATTGCTCTAAATAAGTATATATCATATTCACAATTTTTATAAAGTTATTTATTGTAATTTTATCTCCTTTTTTTTGTTCAATTTTATCAAATTTGCTCAATTTTATCCCTTTTTAGTTGTTTTTTTATCAAAAAGTGTTCATTTTAGATCTAAATTACGAGTTATTATGAAATTAAAAGAAATACAAAACCTAATTAAATTTGTTGCAAGATCAGGTGCAAGCGAGGTTAAATTAGAGATGGAGGATGTCAAAATTACTATTAAGACATCTGATGAATCACCTCAAGTCGTTGTCCAAGAGCCTATAGTTGTTCCACAACAACAGGTAGCTGTTAGCCCGGTTCCTGTCGCCGCCCCTCCTACCGAGTCTGTTCCCGACACCCCGACTGAACCTGACAGTAGTTATATTACTGTCAAGTCCCCTATCATTGGAACCTTCTACCGTAAACCTTCACCCGACAAACCTTCTTTTGTTGAAGTAGGCGATACTATTTCAGAAGGAACCGTTTTATGTGTTATTGAAGCCATGAAGTTGTTCAATGATATTGAGTCTGAAGTCTCTGGCAAGATTGTTAAGATATTAGTTGACGACTCAAGCCCAGTTGAATTTGATCAACCGCTTTTTTTAGTTGATCCTTCTTAAATAAATAACTAAAAATGTTTAAAAAGATATTAATTGCCAACAGAGGAGAAATTGCTCTACGTGTTATAAGGACCTGTAAAGAAATGGGTATACAAACAGTCGCAGTCTACTCTACTGCAGATGCTGAAAGTATTCATGTTAAGTTTGCCGACGAAGCTGTGTGCATTGGTCCTGCACCAAGCTCAGAGTCTTATTTAAGAATCTCAAACATTATTGCAGCAGCAGAAATTACCAATGCAGACGCTATTCACCCCGGCTATGGTTTTCTTTCAGAAAACGCCAAATTTTCTAAGATTTGTGAAGAGCATGGAATTAAGTTCATCGGAGCCTCACCTGAAATGATAAATAAAATGGGAGACAAAGCTACTGCTAAAGCTACAATGATAGAAGCAGGCGTGCCATGTGTTCCAGGAAGTCAGGGTATTATTGAGTCCTTTGACCATTGTAAAAAATTAGCAAAAAAGGTTGGTTACCCTGTTATGTTAAAAGCTAGTGCAGGAGGAGGAGGAAAAGGTATGCGCGCCGTCTGGAAAGATGATGAATTAGAGGATGCCTGGAATTCTGCTAGAGTTGAGTCAAAAGCAGCATTTGCTAACGACGACATGTATATGGAAAAACTTATAGAAGAGCCTCGTCATATAGAGATTCAAATTGTAGGAGACTCAAAAGGAAAAGCATGTCATTTATCTGAAAGAGATTGCTCTATACAGAGACGTCATCAAAAATTAACTGAGGAGGTGCCGTCTCCATTTATGACTGATAAATTAAGAGAAAAAATGGGTGCAGCAGCTGTTAAAGCTGCGGAGTATATAAAATATGAAGGAGTTGGTACAGTAGAGTTTTTGGTCGATAAGAACAGGAATTTTTATTTTATGGAAATGAATACCAGAATTCAAGTTGAGCACCCCATTACAGAGCAGGTTATTGATTATGATTTGATAAGAGAACAAATAATGGTAGCCGCAGGCACCAAAATCTCAGGCAAAAATTATCTCCCTCAGCTTCACTCTGTAGAATGCCGAATAAATGCTGAAGATCCATTTCATGATTTTAGACCCTCTCCGGGCAAGATTACAAATCTTCACCTTCCAGGAGGTCATGGAGTGAGAATTGATACGCACGTATATTCAGGATATACAATACCACCAAACTATGACTCGATGATAGCTAAATTAATTACTACTGCACAAACAAGAGAAGAGGCCATTGATAAAATGAAAAGGGCCTTGGATGAATTTGTTATTGAAGGGATTAAAACCACAATCCCTTTTCACAGAAAATTAATGGAAAGTAAAGCATATTTAGAGGGAAACTACACGACTAAGTTTATGGAAGATTTTTCAATGGAAGATTGATATGAAAAAAATAATTGTTTTAGGCTGTGGGCTTGTTGGAAGGGTGATGGCTGAGGATTTGTCAACTCAACATAAGGTTACGTCTGTGGATATTTCAGAAGAAAATTTGGATAAAATAAGTTGTTCCAACATCACAAAGATTTGTAAAGACGTCTCAAATCCTTCGGTTTTGAATGAATTGATAAAAGATTATGATTTGGTGGTTGGAGCATTACCTGGGTTCATGGGATATGAAACAATGAAGCATGTGATAAAAGCAAAGAAAAACATTGTTGACATTTCTTTTTACCCTGAAGATCCTTTTGAACTTGACAAACTTGCAAAAGAAAATAATGTGATAGCTGTAATGGATTGTGGTGTCGCTCCAGGGATGGGAAATATAATTTTTTCCCACCACGACCAAACAATGCAAATAACAGATTATGAGTGTTTGGTTGGGGGTTTACCAAAAAAAAGAGAGTGGCCATTTGAGTATCAAGCGGTGTTTTCACCAATAGACGTTATAGAGGAATATATAAGACCCGCAAGATATGTTCAAAATAAGTCCCTGGTAACTAAAGAAGCACTTTCAGACACTGAACTTGTTGATTTTGAAGAAATAGGAACACTTGAAAGCTGGAACTCAGATGGTCTGAGAACACTAATTCAAACCATGAGTCATGTTCCTAATATGATTGAAAAAACACTGAGATATCCCGGATGTGTAGAATATTTAAAAGTTTTACGCGAGTGTGGATATTTCTCATACGAGCCTGTTGAAATAAACGGTAAATCGATTCGACCAATAGATCTAACAGCTAAATTATTATTTCCGAAATGGCAGATGAAACAAGGAGATGAAGATTTCACAGTAATGCGGATTAAAATCACAGGAAAAGAGAAAAACAAAGACGTTCAATATACTTATACGCTTCTTGACAGGTATCAAAACAACACTATATCAATGGCAAGAACTACGGGCTTTACCTGTACAGCTGTAGCAAATCTCGTTTTAGAAAACAAGTTCAATAAGACTGGAATTTCGCCACCTGAATTTCTCGGACTACATTTTCAAGCGGTAAACGACTACTTGAAAAAGAGAGGCGTGATATATAAAGTTTTAAAAAGCTAGAAGCGCTTCTTGAAATATTGCCAATGATGTTTTTCGTACATTTATTATATTCTAATTGTATGAAAAAAAGCACATTTATTTTAGCTCTTTTATTGTTCCTGCCTTCCGCTTATTTAACCGCACAAAATAATCAGGAGGATTTCACAATTTATTTAATAAGACATTCTGAAAAAGACCTTTTATCAGACAATCAAATTGATCCTCCTTTGACAAAATGTGGAGCAAAAAGATCAGTTTTTTTGAGAGATTTCTTTAAAGAAATCACAGTTGATAAGATTTATAGTACCAATTATCTTAGAACAAAAAATACAGCGAAGCCAATAGCGCTTTCAAAGAACCTTGACATTAAATATTACGACCCTAGCGACCTTAAATCTTTTTCAGAATTATTGATAAATTCAAAACAAAATATTTTAGTTGTGGGCCACAGTAATACAACACCTGTTTTAGCCGGATTATTGGATGGAGAAGAAAAGGCACCTTTTGACGAAAGCATATATAATCGCATTTATAAAATCTCTTTCAATGGAGATGAAACAAAACTATTCATGATTGAGACACCTTTTAAGTGTAAATAATGATATATTGTAGAAGCTTTAGCTAAAAATGAAGAAAAGCATATTAACAACAGTTTTTTTGATCTTTTGTCAAATCTTTAGTTTTGCTCAGGACGTGACAATTGACAACTATTCCATTAATAACCTTGGGCAAGTTCAATTATCTATTCAGGGTCAGGAAGGGAAATACTATGTTTTGCATGCTCAGCATAATTCGGAATTTAATTGGGCTGTATCATTAACAATTGGGGTTAACGGAACCATGATCATTTCAGAACCGTCACAGGCATATCCTTTAGAAAATTATTCTATAACACAACATGACATTAATAACCCTGAAGACTATGACGGAGACGGCATTGATGACATCACAGAATTCAACAATATGCCAACGGATTCTCCTTTTAACAATGCTCCTCCCATTGACATAATTGATGGTTCAACTTCCATACCTGATGCTGAAACTTTTATGGACTTGGCCACCGTTAACAATGTTGGTTGGGCCCCTTTTTTAGACGACCAACTATATGTAAAGTTTGGGATACTTGACAGGGACACACCTGAACCAAAAGTATATTTTATCAATAGCAATACATACACTATTCATGCAAGCTTTTGGAATGGGATTGGCGCTTCGGTTACCGGGGATGACAGCTCAGGTGAAATTGTTTTCAATCCGAACACAATCCTTCCTTCTGGAATTATTGGAACATATTCATTTAATTTTTCCTTTGGAGATGCTTACAATTTTGAAGAAAGTCAGAGAACATATGAATTGTTAGCTGCAAGTATGCCGTTTTTACAAAATAACATGAACCATTTTATAGGTCAAGCAGATGAAAACGATCACTTAAATAATTATGCAGACGAATTTGTAGATTCTAGATTTGATGTGGTTCTAGAAACCGATGTTTTTGCAGAGGTAAACTACATCCCATTTCATTTAGCAGAAGGATATGGTTTTTTCAGACACATGCAAAATCTTAACGAAACACCCGGAAGCAGAGACATAGTGCTATATGATGCGCTCCCAAATTCACTACCAAGGGTAGGAGGAATAATTACATCTGTTATTCAAACTCCATTGTCTCACGTAAACCTTCGCGCCATTCAAGACAATGTACCAAACGCATACATAGCAGACCCTTTGTCAAATACTGAAATATCAAATCTCTTAAACGGTTATATATATTATAAGGTAGAAAATGAAAGTTATGAAATTAGGGAGGCCACTCTTGCCGAGGTTAATGAATGGTATGAAAATATAAGACCATCAGAACCTCAGTTTCCGATTCGTGACTTAAGCTTTACAGAAATATTACCGCTTGATGAAATTAATTTTGGAATGTCAACAGCATTTGGCGCAAAATGTTCTAATGTTTCAACGATGAGGACTTTTGAATTTCCGAACGGTACTATTCCCGATGGATTTGGTGTTCCATTTTATTATTATGATGAATTCATGCAGTTTAACAATTTCTACGAGGAAGTTCAAACAATGATTGACAACCCTAGTTTTCAAAATGACATAAATTTCAGGGTTAATCGTTTAGAAATGTTAAGAACAGCAATTAAAGATGCGCCTATGCCTCAGTGGATGTTGGATGACTTACAAGCGATGCATGACGGTTTTCCTGAAGGTACTGCTGTTAGAGTTAGATCTAGCACAAATAATGAAGATCTTCCCGGCTTTAGTGGTGCCGGATTATATACATCTAAAACACAATACCCAGATGAGGGACATATTTCAAAATCAGTAAAACAGGTTTACGCCAGCATGTGGAACTTTAGAGCTTATGAGGAAAGAGATTTTTATAGAATTGATCATTTTACTGCAGCTATGGGCTTGCTTTGTCACCCAAATTTTCAGCAAGAGCAATCAAATGGAGTAGGAATAAGCATTGATCCTATTTATGAAACAGAGGATACATTTTACCTAAATACACAAATTGGAGAATCATTAATAACTAATCCTGACCCGAATTCTGTTCCGGAAGAAATTTTACTGTATAGAGATCCATCTCAGTCTGGGGGTTATCTAGTTCTTAGGCTTTCAAACTTGGTTAATGCTGGTGAGCTGATAATGGATCAAGAGTATCTGGATCAAATGAGAGAATACCTGACTGTAATCCATGATGAATTTGCAATTCTGTATGACGTTGAGGGTCAAGAGGATTTTGCCATGGATATTGAATACAAAGTAACTGCCCAGAACCAATTAGCGATTAAACAAGCTCGACCTTGGGTTTCTTTTTGGGCAGAAATTAACGGTGACTTTGATTTGGCTGTTGAGGCAATAATAAACCCGTCTACATCATCTGGTTTGAGTAATGAAGAACTTGTGACTGTTACAATTTCTAATAAAGGTTTAAACAACATGAGTGATTTTGATATTGAGCTAATGTTTAACGGAGAAGTGGTTGAAACTATTACAATTTCAGAAACTATTGAGCCCTTTAGTGAAGCAGATTTTGAATTCTCAGTGCCTTTGGATATGTCAACTAATGGCGATTATGAGATTACAGTTAATATAACCCATCCTGAAGATGTTTATGAAAACAATGACTCATTAACAATTACAGTAAGCAATATATTGCAGTTCGACGGAGCTTTAGAAATAGATAGCCTTAGCGTCTTATGTGATGAAATTGTTCAAATTAATTTGATTGTTTCAAACCATGGAGATACAACAATTAACGAAATTGAAATTGAGACAACTGTTAACGGTGTTTCGTCATTTGTTGATTTTACCTCCCTTGAAGTTCCTTTTTCACAGCAAGAAACTTTGACACTAATCTTGGATCAAAACCTTCAAGAATCAAATGAAATCATAATAGACCTATTTTCTATTAATAGCGAAAACGATCAAAATTCAAATAATAATACTGTATCAACAACAACATCCCTTGATTCATCTTACGATACGGTTACTTTTATTATAAATCCTGACAATTATCCAGAGGAAACCTCTTGGAAATTATACGACACTAACAGTAATGAAATTATATCTTTTGGATCGCTTAGCTCAGATACCGAATATTATATTGAAGATATTTGCGTTAACTACGAATCATGTTTTAGTCTAGACTTCTTTGACTCATATGGTGACGGGATCTGTTGTGGCTATGGAGAAGGAAATTTCATGATGCTAGACTCAAACGGAAATGAAATTTTTGAGAATAATGGAAACTTTGACAATTTCACACAAGAAACATTTTGCTTGGATGAAAATGGATGTGAAATCACAGCTCAGGTAAATATCACAAACACAAGTTCTGAAGAAACAGAAGACGGTTCTATTTCTGTTGATGTCTCCTCTGGGGTTAGCCCATTTCAATATAGTATTGACGGGGGGGTAACATTCTTTGAAACCAACAGTTTTACTGATTTATCAGCTGGCAACTACAATGTTTCTGTTATTGGATCTGCAGGCTCATGTGTGTACGAACAAAACATTACTATTGAATTTTGTGGTTTTACAAACGTTGACATTGAAGCCACTGGAGTTCCATCAAGTTTATCAACGGAAGGAAGCATAACTATAACCCCAAATTCGGGAGTTGGACCTTATCAATACAGCATTGATGGGGGGCAAAACTTTTTCAACGAAAATTTCTTTACAGATCTACCGTCAGGGCTTTATAATGTGGTGGTAAATGATTCACAAGACATATGCTCATATGAAGAGTCCATTCGAATTGAAATTGAATCGGTCATAATAAATGAGATTAATTACAGGTCTAGTGATGAGTTTAACCCTAATGATTGGATTGAACTATATAACCCAAAATCATACTCAATTGATCTTTCAGGTTGGCAAATTAGAGACGATAATAACAATCATATTTATTACATCCCTGAGTCTACACAAATTGAAGCTGATGGGTTTTTAATAATTGTAAGAGACGAGGCTGACTTTAGTAATTCTTTCCCTGGGATTCCGTTTATTGGTGAATTAGGTTTTGGCCTTGGCGGATCTGATGCTGTTAGGCTATTTAATTCTGTAAGTAAACTTATTGATGAAGTTCATTATGATATTGAAAGCTCTGACACTAATTGTGATCATACACTTAATATGCTAGACTCTTATGGGGACGGTTGGAACGGAAATAAAGTAAGTGTTTTACTTAACGGCGTGGTTGTGATTGAGGATGCTAGTTTCGATGATGGATACTTTGAAAGCATTGTGTTTGATGCCAATCAAGGGGATTTAATTGAGTTAGCCTGGGATCCTGGAAGCTGGCAAGAGGAAGTATCTTTTGAAATTATTGATGGGGTTGGAAATATAATTTCATCGGGTGAATTTGGCGATACACTTGAGGGAGAAAATGTATTAGCACATTGTATTGAAGATGCTTCGGACTGGTTTTTATGTGCTGATGGTACAGGCTATACACTAGAATTAACAAACCCTGATTTTGACAATTCCATAGCAGAAAACTGGGATTGTATAAACGAGAACGGAAGCCCTAATGCACCTAATAATGCAAATCTTTCAATACCACCATTAGTTGAGGTAGATTCTTTACAAGTTTATCCAAACCCTGTGAGCAACACGCTTTATATCTCTGGAGATTCAGAACTATATAATATTGAAATTTATACACTCACGGGTCAGAAACTTTATCACGCTTATAATGTTTCAACGATTGATATGAGTCTATATGCCAACGGCGTTTATATAGTAAAGCTTTCTGATCAAAACTCAACTTCTACAAGGCGTGTAATTAAGTCAAATTGATTATTTTGAGTTATAATCAGCAGTGTAGAAAAGATTTATTCTAAAATTTTTCTTTCAATTCGTTCAGATAAATTTGTCAAAATTTCATAGGAAATAGTTTCAACAGATTTAGCAAAATATTCTGCATTATTATTACTATCAAAAATAATTACTTCATCACCCTCTTTGGCATTAACACCGTTAAGATTTACCATAAAAACATCCATGCAAATATTGCCAATTACCTTGGCTTTCGACCCATTGATAATTACATGGGCTTTTTTAGCAAAAGACCTAGAGACACCATCAGCATGACCTAGCGGTATTACCCCAATACTAGTGTTTTCTTTACAGATAAACGAGCGATTATACCCCACTGAATCCCCCTTTTTTGCTTCAATTATTTGGCTTATAACAGACTTCAATGAGTGAACGGGGATTAGTTTTTTATTCAAATGATTATTGTAGCCGTATAATCCTATTCCTGCTCGAATCATATCAAATTCACATTCAGGGTAATTAAATATCCCAGATGTATTTGACATGTGTAAAATTGGCTTATGTGAAATTTCGGAAACAACTGCTGAGGAAATCTTTTTAAATAAATTTATCTGAGACCTTGTAAAGTCTGATTCGCTTAAATCCTCAGTTGCAGCCAGATGTGAGTATAAACTTACTAATTGAATACTACCACAATCCTTGATTTTATTTATTGCTTTTTTTGCTTCTACCTCGTTAAATCCTACTCTATTTAATCCAGAATTTATTTTAAAGTGGCATGAATACTTTTCGATTTTACAAGAATTTAAATGGGAGATAAAATTCTCCAGAAAATAAAATGAGTAAAGACTAGGCTCTAAACCATACTTAACGATATCGCTAATTGATTCTACTTGAGGGAGTAAAACAAGTATTGGGGTTTTAATCCCGGAATTTCTTAGCCTTACTCCTTCGCCTGCAAATGCAACAGCAAAGTAATCAACTCCGAGAGACACTAATTTTTTTGCGACTTCTAAATCGTTTGACCCATATCCATTAGCCTTAACAACAGCCATGAATTTTGTTTCTGGCTTTAATTTAGAAGAAATAAATTTAAAGTTGTGCTCTAACGCTTTAAGATTAATTTCTAAAGTGGTTTTTTTCAATCTTTGGTTTTTTTCCCTGAAACTTTTTTAGCCCCGGTTACATTTATTCTTTTTGCCTTTTTTTGTGCTTTTTTGTGGTAAGCAGCCCTACTCAGTGGCATGTATTCGTCTCCTCTCCCCAGAAGAATTCTTTTTTTAGCTTTTGCTTTTCTGTAGCTGTATTGCGCGAGCCCACCCGTCTTTGGGCAAATAGCATGAACCTTTGTAACATATTCAGCGGTCGCCATCATGTTTGCCATATTCTTAAAAGGAACCCCTTTATAATCCATGTCTAATCCGGCCACAATTACACGCACTCCTTGGTTGGCTAAGTTGTTACAAACATCAACGATTTCATCGTCAAAAAACTGAGCTTCATCTATACCAACAACCCTATACCCTTTTACTATTTTGTAAATATCATTTGACTTTTTTACAGCCCTACACTCAATCTCTGATTTATCGTGGGATACAACCTTATTTTTTTTGTCACGCGTATCTAACTTTGGCTTGAAAATAACTACATCTAGACTTGCAAATTGAGCTCTTCTTATTCTTCGGATTAATTCTTCTGTCTTTCCTGAAAACATTGACCCACACACAACTTCTATCCATCCAGTTTGTTTGTTAAAGTTTAAAGTATTTTCAAGAAACATTTTGTAAATTTAAAAAAGTTGATCGCTTAATTGATTTTTAATTAAAATCAAATAAATTTAATAAAAAAACAAGCTGATATTAACCCAACACAGATTTAATTTGAAGATTTTTTAATGAGTAAGCTATTCATAGTACCAACACCAATTGGAAATTTAGGTGATATCACTTTTCGAGCGGTTGAAACTTTAAAAACTGTAGATTTAATCTTAGCGGAGGATACTAGAACTTCTTCAAAGCTATTAAAACACTATAAGGTTGACTCGAAATTGGAGTCCTACCACATGCATAATGAGCATCAAAGGCTAAAGGCTATAATTTCTAAAATTATCGGTGGGAAAACAATCGCGCTAATCAGTGATGCTGGCACTCCAAGTATTTCTGACCCTGGTTTCCTATTAATAAGGGAGTGTATAAAGCATAATATTCAGGTAGAGTGTTTGCCGGGGGCTACTGCCCTGATTACTGCTTTGGTAATTTCCGGAATACCAGGCGATAAGTTCTTATTTGAAGGGTTTCTTCCAACGAAAAAAGGCAGAACAAAAAGGCTAAAAGAGCTGGTTGATGAAAAAAAGACAATTGTTTTTTATGAGTCACCTTACAGAATATTAAAAACACTTAAAGACTTCTCTGATTATTTTGGAACAGAAAATAACATCAGCATTTCAAGAGAGCTAACAAAGATTTACGAGGAGACTTTTAGAGGTACAGTAAAAGAATCAATAATACATTTTGAAAAAAATAAACCGAAGGGAGAGTTTGTTCTTGTCCTTTCAAACAATTAAAATATGGCAACAAATACAGTTATTACAAATTGGAAAAAAGGAACTACGGAGTTTGAATGCATTAATCCAAACGGATCCGTAACAATATTAGGAACAACACAAGAACAACAGAAGAAGATAGCTTCACCAAAGGCAATTATGCTGGGCTCACTCGCAGTTTGTTCAGGTCTAGACATAGTGGCAATATTGGAAAAAATGAGAGTTGAATTAGATGACTTTAAAATAAATACTACGGCGTCGTTGACGGATGAACATCCAAAATACTATGACAAAGTAACGGTCGAGTATCATTTTTTTGGAAAAGAATTAGATAAGGAAAAAATAGAAAAAGCTGTAGATTTATCGATTACAAGATATTGTGGGGTGATGGAAATGTTTAGAGGATTTTCAAAATTAACTACAGAGATTAAATACAATTAGGTTTGTTAAATGAAATTCACAAACATAAAAATGATTTCAGAATTTGCTTTGACGAAGCCGAGCACATATATTTTGTTGACGGAAAAAAGGTAAAGTTTTCAGTTACCGAGCTCATAGATAAGTTTTTCCCAAAATTTGACTCCAATTACTGGGCAAAACGCAAGGCTATTGAAAAACTGAACCAGGATCACGTGAGTTTTGATTCAGAAATATTGCAGACAACAATAGAACAAATTTTAGCTGATTGGGAGCAAAAGAGGATTGATGCGGCAGAGAAGGGAACTAATCTTCATCAAAAAATCGAAGATTTTTATAATTCTAAATTTCACGATGAATATCCCCTAGAGTTTGAATATTTCAAAAAATTTCACAATAAATATAAAAGACTAAAGCCCTACAGAACGGAGTGGAGAGTTTTTGATGAAACTCTTTCATTAGCAGGAACAATTGATATGCTTTATGAAAAAGAAAATGGAGAGTTGTTTATTTTTGACTGGAAAAGAACTTCAAAGCTGGTTGACAAAGATGGACAGGTAGTTTTAAAGAATTTTAATTTTGGATTTGAGGGGTTATCCCACGTAGCAGACAATAGTTTTAACAGATATGCGCTACAACAAAATGTATATAAATTCATCCTTGAAAATTATTATGATAAAGAAATTAGCTCTATGAATTTATTGGTTTTACACCCTAATTATACCAACTATGTACACGTAAAATTACCAGAAATGAAAAAAGAGGCAGAATTTTTGATTGATAAAGCAAAAGAAATATCAAAATAGATTGAAAGAAAAACTCGATCCGTACGCAGCACTAAGATTTAAGGAATTTAATTTTTTTCTGGTCATTAGATTTATCCTTGTTTTTGGATGGTCAATGCAGTTTATCATTGTTGAATGGGAAGTATACAGCTTGACAAAAGACCCTCTATCGCTAGGACTGATTGGCTTGGTTGAAGTTATCCCAGCTATTTCTATGGCTCTTTTTGCAGGACACATAGTTGATCAGCGTGAAAAGAAACTACTATTTGTTAAATGCATTACAGCTTTTTTACTTGTGGCGATTGGTTATTACTTTATCACCAGCCCTTATATGTACAACAATTATGAAAGCTCTAAAATTTTAATTGGCATCTATGTTTTGGTCTTCATTGGCGGCTTTATCCGAGCTTTTATTGGCCCAACAATTTTTTCTTTAGTTGCCCTAATTGTTCCAAAAAGAGTTTACCCTAACGCCGCGACATGGAGTAGTTCTACCTGGCAACTTGCAATAGTTTTAGGCCCGGCATTTGCAGGATTTTCTATTGCATGGATCGGAGTACACAATTCGATGGGGATTGTGCTAGCAACAATAGTAGTTGGTCTTTTCTTAATCGGATTTATTAAAAAGAAACCGATTTTAAATCCTAAAATAGGGGAGCCTATTTTTGAAAGCCTAAAGGCTGGACTAAACTTTGTATATAAAACAAAATCTATTTTAGTTGCATTGACCTTAGATATGGTAGCTGTACTTTTTGGAGGAGCAATTGCTCTGTTGCCAATATACGCGCAAGATATATTAAATGTAGGGTCTGAGGGTTTTGGAATTTTACGTGCAGCACCAGCAGTTGGTTCGGTTATAATGATGATTGCCTCAGCTCACATTCCACTAACAGTAAACGCTGGCAAAAAGTTGCTTTTTGCGATTTTTTGCTTTGGTATATCAATAATAGTTTTTGGGGTGTCTGATATTTTCTGGCTTTCTGTTTTTGCCTTATTTATGTATGGATTAACAGACGGTGTGTCAATGATTATAAGACAAACCATCTTACAATTAAAAACGCCAGACGAATTTAGAGGACGAGTAGCTTCAGTAAATTCAATATTTGTTGGCTCATCAAACGAATTAGGGGCATTTGAAAGCGGGGCAACAGCAAAATTAATGGGCACAGTTCAAGCCGTTGTATTTGGAGGTGTGATGACAATATTGACAGTAGGGTTTACAGCGGTTAAATTTCCAGACTTTAGAAAACTAGACTTAACAAAAGATATGAATGAAAACAAATAAATTATGATTACAGCCATGTATATAGTAGGGTTTTTTGTATTTGTAACATATATAATTCTTCAAATATGGGAAGTTCATAAACGAAAAAAAGAGGACAAAGACAATGATCGAGGCTATTACTCAAGACACAATAAACTAAATGAGTAGATTATTAGTTTTAGTTACTTTTATGTTTTCCCAAACCAGTGTGTTTGCCATACAATCGGACACTCTAAATTTAGATGAGGTAGTATTAAAGAGCTCATTAATTAACGAGAAAAACCCAGCCCTGACTGTTACAAAAATTTCTTATAGAGAAAATAAAATTAAGCCCGTCAATTTCCAAGATGCCATAGACTTTTCAGCAGGTCTTTGGATTACAAATAGTGAGAATCAAGCACAAGACAATAGAATGTCAATCAGAGGTTTTGGGGCAAGGTCAGCTTTTGGTATAAGAGGTATTAAAATTATTTTAGACGGAATTCCGCTGACAACACCAGACGGGCAATCACAAGTTGATAACATACCTTATGATTTGATTAAAAGTATCGAAGTTTTGAAAAGTTTATCATCAACAAGATTTGGAAACGCCTCTGGTGGCGTGGTTACAATAAACACATTTTCTGAACTTACAGACAGAGCTGCAATTGGCACATCATTTGGAAGTTATGGCCATAAAAAAATCCAAGGAACTTATTCAAGATCTAAAGGAAGCTCATCAACAATTATAAATATATCTCAGGCTGAGAGTGATGGTTACAGGGATCATAGCAGCTACTTAAACAAATCAGTCTTTTTTAAACATACCAAAGGTTTTGAAAAACTAAAAGTTAAGTTTAATCTTTTATTTTTTGACAGCCCATACGCATTTGACCCTGGAGGACTGACAATTGATTCAGTAGATGAAAATAGGTCTCAGGCAAGAGATAGAAATATCCTTTACAATTCTCAAGAATCGGTAAGGCAATTACAAACAGGATTGGTTTTAGATTGGGATACAAAAATAGGTCAAGTAAATTCTAATTTATACGATAGCTTTCGAGACTTCACGGGATTACTGCCATTTACAGATGGCGGTTATGTAGACTTAAATAGAAATTTTTCTGGCGCAGAGTTTAGTCTAAAAAATGGTTCTGAAAACATTGAGTGGATGATTGGAACATCAATTCAGAATCAATCTGATGATAGAAAGAGGTTTGAAAACAATGAAGGTGAAAAAGGAGTTAAAGTACTTGATCAAATTGAATCATTCTATTCATTTGGTGTATTCGCCTTGAGCTCATATAATAAATCAAAATATAGTTTACAAGCTGGGCTTAGATACGATTCACACGAAATCTCGTTAGATGATAACATGATTGGTGTCGGGATAGATCAGCAATATGTTGACTATTCAAAATCGTTTAGTGCTTTTTCACCCAATCTCGGATTCATATATAGCTTAAACAAAAATAGAGAGCTTTATATCAATTATGGATTCGCTTACGAAACCCCATCCCTTAGTGAGTTGTCTGCTAACCCCAACGGAACAGGATTTAACTTAGATTTATCCCCAATGAGCTCAAGTGGTTTTGATATAGGCTTTAGAAAACGATCACAAGATCTATCCTATAGTATCACAGCATTTTATGTTGACACAAAAGATGAAATAGTTCGTTATGAATTAGAGGACTTTGAGGGAATGAATTTTTACAGAAACTTAGGCACCTCAAAAAGAGTAGGCGCTGAGTTAGAGGCAACTTATAATTTAGGAAAACCAGGAATACTAAAGGCTACATATACACGAGCCAAATACGAGTTTAAGAACCAGGGGGTGAGCGGAGATCTTGCGGGAATACCCAAATCTAATTTTTTATTTGAATGGCAATATGCCCAAAAAGATTTTGACATTAAGGTTGATTTTAAATATGTGAACTCACTATTTGCAGACAATAGTAATGAAGTTAAGGTCCCGTCATACATGCTATCAAATATTTCCTTCAAAAATAAACTACCCCTCAAAGAGTTTTCATTTGATATCGCCTTACATGTAAGAAATTTATTTGAAGAAAAATATTATGACAATATTAGAACCAATGCATTTGGAAATAGATTTTATGAGCCCGCCTCATTAAGAATGTTTATTTTATCAATTAACACTGTTTTCTAATGAGGTTTGTTTTCTTTTTTATTTGGCTTTTTGCATCTGTATTAACAGCACAAGATATGCCAGAAATGAAAGTCTATATTAAAAATAATAATATGGATAAAGGGTATAGAACTTTAAAAACAACCTTTTCTGACTCACTAGTTTTCAAAAAACGATTTAAAGACAGCAACTATACACTGGACCATGTTCTAAGATTTTATTACGCTACAGCTATAGATCTTGAAAGTGATAAGAATGAATTGATAAGTATGAATGGCCATAGATTTCAGATTCAATCAGAAAATCCAGAAGATATGGTTAATGAAGTTATTTTACTAGTAGGCAACATGTACTATGGCAAAAAAGAGGATGCAGAATTTAAAAAGAAAATTCAAATCCATTAATCTTCGTATTTTTTTAAACAAAGATTACCGCCGTCAAATTCAGCATAAGTGAAGTGTGTAATCCAATCCCCTAGATTTATATATTTACAATCAGAATCTAAAGCAAAATCAACAGGAATGTGCGAATGCCCAAATATAAAATAGTCGAAATTATTTTCTTTTAGTTTCTTTCTGCAGTATTGAGTTAGCCATTGATTTTCGATATCACCAATATCTTTTTTTGCAGACATTATTTTCTTTTCTTTTGAAAGATATTGTCCTATTCTAACTCCTATATCAGGATGAATCCATCTGAAGCACCATTTAAAAAACTTATTATTAGTAACAAATCTCTTCATTAGTTTATATGAAACATCACCAGGGCCCAAACCATCTCCGTGACCAATAAAAAACTTTTTTTCGTTAATCTCAAATTGTTGTGGCTCTGCTAGTACCTTGATACCAAGCTCTCTTTGAAAATAGTCTTTAACCCACATGTCGTGGTTACCTGTGAAGAAGTAAATTGGAACACCGGAATCAGAAATTTCAGCAATTTTCCCCAATACTCTAGTGAACCCCCTAGGGACAACCGTTTTATATTCAAACCAAAAGTCAAATAAATCTCCAAGAAGATAGATCGAATGTGCATCGTCTTTTATTGTGTCAAGCCACTTCACAAATTTTCTTTCACGAAGCAAACTCGAATCGGAATCAGGGATACCCAAATGGTTATCTGATGCAAAATATATTTTTTTACCTTCTGTGACTTTCATAATATCTTAGCTCAAAGATAGACAAAAGATTAATTGTCTGCAGCAAACCATTCTGAATATGAAGTTTCAGTTTCTTCGAGCTTTAAAGAATGGAGCTTAATATTTTCAGGAAGATGGGAGGATATTCTATCAGCAAAATCAATGATCATTTCTTCAATAGTAGGCTGGTAATTAGCTAAAATTACTTTATGACCATGAGCTATTAACTCCTGAGCTAAATCTTTGTGCGGTGAGTTTTTATTGAAGATAACGGAATGATCAAATTCTTCGACTATCTGAGATTTAACTATCTTTTTTAAGTCATCAAAATCCATCACCATTCCAAACTTTACATTTGAATTATCGTCAATTGGCTTTCCAATTACAGTTACAAATAACTTATAGTTATGGCCATGAATATTTTTGCATTTCCCATCATACCCATGTAAAGCATGCGCTGCTTCAAATCTAAATTTTTTTGTGATTCTAATCTTTGCCATCAGGCTATTTATTATGCTTCAAATGTACACTTTTATGAAAGCTTATTAAATGTTTTTTTAAATTTAATTATCAGAGGTACCGACCTTGCTAAAATCCATAGGGTAAAGGCATAAAATATGCCGTGTAAGCCTAAATTGTAATAGTCAAATAATATCACAAATGGCACAAAAATTACAAATGTTGAAAACAGTAAGACGTTCCTTAGATCTCTCATCCCCCAAGGCCTTTATAGACTCCGTCAAAAATAAATGCTATCGAGCAAAGCGGAAGCATGGCAAGAACAATCCAAAAAACGTTATAAAATTCGTTAAGAACAACAGGGTCATTATTAAAAATTCTTCCTAGGGGGTAATAAAAAATAAATCCAACGATGCACATAATAAAACCAATCTTCACTCCAATTTTTGTAAGGTCATCCCCAAACTTCATCAATACTTGATATGACTTCTCGCCGTAGAGTTTCCCTGATAAAATTGTTCCCGCACTTGAATAACCGTCAATAATAAAAGCAACAAGGAACCACAAATTTATAGCGATTGTATAAGCGGCGATAAATTCATCTCCATACTTGGTGGCGTAAGCATTACAGAAATACAGAGTTACATTTAATGACGCTGTTCTTACAACCAAGTTTCCAAACATTGAAAGAAATGATTTAATCTTTGGATTCAAAGGTAGTTTGATCGATAATTTTATGTTAGTCTTTTTGTAAAGCAAAATTACAGCAAGACAAGCCATAGTTATTTGAGCTATTAAACTTGCATAAGCCGCACCCTTTATAAACATTGGGCTAATAATACCGTTAACTCCATAAACAAGAATAATATCTAAAACAATATTTAATGATGCACCAACTATAGCAATTATCATAGGGTAGTAAGTGTTTTGTAGGCCTCTAAATATTCCAAATATTCCAATAGTAAGTAACGTGAACGGAAGCCCCCAGACACGAATGTCAAAATAATCAACACAAAAATCTAATAATCTACCACTAGCATTGTAAAATCTAAACAAACTATCTGAATTGAAATATGTAAGTAGAATAATTAGTATGCTGCTAGAAATAATGATTAGTATTCCTTGAGCAGGAAGAGTTTGAATATCTTTTAGCCTATTCTGACCTAAAGCTTGTGCAATAATAGAGGCTATAACACTTCTTGTTTGCCCAAAGACCCATATTAACATCGAGATAAAGCTTCCAACAATTCCAACAGCTCCAAGAGAAATAGTTGCATCCTCAGGAATATTTCCAACAACAATTGTATCAGTAATTGACAAGATTGGTTCTGCAATTCCCGATATTAAGGCAGGTATTGCCAGTTTTTGAATGTCGGAAATTTTAATAGATTTTGTCAAAGGATTAGTTCATAACAATAAAAAGGAAACTCACTTTGTTTTGGAAAATAAACCCCAACTAGCCTTTCGTATCCTCTTGATTCGTAAAATTTTAAATTTCTCTTATTTTTTGAAAATGTGTCTAGTCGTACTGAAATATAGTTGCCATCTTTGGCATAATTTTCTGCAAAGTCCATCAAGGATTTTCCCAGGCCTTTCTTTTGAAAATCAGGGTGAACAGCTAATCGATGAACATATAAATTATTATCATTTATTGTTTTCCAATGAACAAGCCTATAAACTTCATCCATTTCATTGCAAAGAGATATACATGCGACTACTTTTTCACTCACACAATAAACAAATAATTCATCATTTCTAACGTCATTAATAAATGATTCTTTGTCTGGATAATATTCATTCCACTGAAATATACCATTACCAATCATATGCAGCGCACAAGACTTTGTGATATTCAAAATCGGATCAATGTCAGAAATATTTGCAGGCCTTATCATAAATAAGTGAATAAAAAAACAAATTTAAAATTAAATGCTTTATAAAATCATCTAATTTAGATAATACTAATTTCAAATTTTTAATCATGAAAAATAAACTAAAATATTCACTACTTTATTCTTTAGCATGTATAGGTGCTTTGTCTTTACTGTTTTCCGTTTCAGAAATTCAAAACAATGAAACAGGAACATATCAGATGGCTACTATGTCTGATGCAGGCATTTTGTATAGACTAGATACAAGGACAGGAGATATTGTAAGAATAAAAAAAAGTAATATACCTAAAGTTGATATATATAAAAAATAGTATATGACTCTTTTCTTTTCAGCACTTTTAATCTTTGTGCTAAGACTAATAGACCAGTCTCTAACAACGGTAAGAGCATTGGTGGTGACTAAAAACCCTGTTCTTGGTGCTTTCATTGGACTCGTTGAGTCGGCAATTTGGATTCTTGCAGTTTCTCAAGTGATTAAAGACATTAATGACCCAGTTTTAATTGCCGCTTATGCTTTTGGTTTTGCTGGCGGCACTCTTTTGGGGATTCAATTGGAAAAATTTATTGGAATAGGTAGTGCTGTTGTTAGGGTTTTCTCCCCTTCAAAATCTGCTCTTGTTGCAAAAAATTTAAGAAAAAAAGGGTTTATGGTAACAGAAATTAATGCTAAAGGCAGAGACGGTGCGGTTACAATTTCTTGGTGTATTGTTCCAAGAAGAAAACTCAGCAAAGTTCTGTCTATAATTAAATCAGTAAACCCCGATGCATACGTTACAACCGATTTGGCAAACCCCACTTCACTTAGGAAGTAGTAGCTAGTGAAACTTTGATTTAAAAATATTTATTAGGATTATTAAAATAACTCCAGAGATAAATATTGAGCTACTATTTTCAGTAAGTAATTCTATAATTGAAAGCACCCCACCAAGAATTATAAAAAAAATAGCCAGATTGAAAAGTCTACGATAATTATATGGATTCCAAAAGTTGCTCACAAAATTATTTTTTTAGGATTTGAAAAGTATTACTAAGCGCATTTTTTGTAACAGTCAAGAAATATGTTCCTTTTTCATAATTTGATAAACTAATTTTTTCAACCCCAATTCCTCTAAACAACTCTTTTCCTAGAATATCATGAATAACAATTATTTCAGGACCTTCAATGCCAATAATATTTATTTTATCAATAAAGGGATTAGGATAGACTCTGTAGGATGCAGAAATATTATCATTGACACTTAAAGATATTGGCGATCCAAATGAAATATTATCAAACCTGTAAATAGTTTCATTATCTCCTGTGGAGCCAAAATTAAAAAATATTGAAGCCATATTAAACGGATAACTTGTATTAAGTGCTGCTGTTCCAGTTGCCTCATTACTAAAATCAAACTCCAGAACCTCCCACTCACCTACAACTGTTGTAAGTGATTCAGTTTCAACAGATTGAGTTGGGTCATTTGAGTTTTCAATCTTAAACCTAACTGGAACACCCGCCTGCGTAGTTCCCTCCACATAAACGTGAGCAAACATTTTAGTATTACTATTAGTAATAGGGATATTGGTTGCAAATCCTGCTTCTGTCCCAATGGTTACTCCAGCAGATGCGCCAGATTCTTCGGTTTTTATAACCTGAACATAATGATTACCCCCTTCTTGAATAATTGTAGACGGCCCATTACCTTCAAAGTCAATAACCGAATAATAAACCTCAGGATCTTCAAAGGTAACAGGCAAATCAATTTGATTTAGACCCCCAGAAGGATCAAATGAATTAATATTGTCGAAGTAAAAAGTTGAATTAACACTGCCATCACCAATATTACCAAAGTCAAACATTAAAACTAATTTATTATAAGTATTTGAAGGCTCTCCAGCAAAACTCCAAGTAAGGGTTTCCCAACCATTTGATAGCGTTGTGTATGAATCACGTTCAGTTGCCGCTCCATTATTACCCTCTAATTTAAATTTAACTGTAAGTCCAGAAATTGGAGTGTAAACACTCATTGAAATGTGAGTATTTACTGAAAAATCTAAATAACTATCAAGTTCAATATAGCTACCCGCCCAGATATCTCCCCCGTCTCTAATTATAACACCTACTAGCTCACTTGGGTTATTGTCTTCAACTTGGGGATTATAAACTACAGCACCTAATCCGCCGTTAAAGTCGATAAAATCGTCATTAGTAATTTGATTGTTTTCAAAATTAATAGGAAGCTGAATTTGTGAAATAGCAGAGCTTGAAGCTAAAAGAATTAAAATAATTAGTTTATTCATAATTACAAAAGTAACAATTTTTATTCCCCAGATTTCGATCTAAATTTTTAATTAATAAATAATGACGCGAATGAATAGTGAATCACAGGCGATTTTGTTAATTTTTCAGAACGAAACGAGTTTTTGTATGATAATATTAAAAATTTTGAGCATTTTCATCAAATCATTTTTCAAAACTATACTATAATGGTATATTTAAGAAACCGAAATAAACTAACCATGAAAAAATTACTGCTAGTATTTATTCTATTTCCGATTTTTATGTTTTCACAGACCAAAACTATATCGGGAACCGTTAATGATGAAAATAGTCTTCCGCTTGTTGGAGTTAATATTACTGTTCAAAATTCTAATATTGGTGCTTTGACCGATTTTGACGGAAACTATTCTATATCAATACCCGCTGATAAACCTAAGGTTTTAATATTTTCATACCTAGGCTACTCTACACAAGAGGTTGATGTGTCATCGTCTGACAACATTACCATTATGATGATTCCTGACCTAGAACAACTAGAGGAGGTAGTTGTGATTGGATATGGCTCTGTACTTAAAAAAGATCTTACTGGATCACTTTCACAGGTTGAAGTTGAGGACGAGGTAGCAAATCAATCAAATTCCATTGACCAATTATTACAAGGTAGGGCCGCAGGAGTTCAGGTCGTACAGAATTCTGCTACCCCGGGAGCAGGAATCAGTGTTAAAATTAGAGGAACCAATAGTTTGAGAGGAAATAATGAACCACTTTACGTTGTTGACGGAGTAATTATTTCTTCAGCTGGTGAAGATGTTTTACCGGCAGACGTTGGTAATTTAGGCCAAGAAAGTCAAAATGGTTTAAATGGAATTAACCCGAGAGACATTGAAAGCATCCAGGTGCTAAAAGATGCTTCTGCCACTGCTATTTACGGATCAAGGGGAGCCAATGGAGTTGTATTAATTACAACAAAAAAAGGAAAAAGCGGAAAGGTAAAAATTGAAGCCTATTCAAATACATCTGTTAGGGTTATTTCAAAAAAGTATGATGTATTAAGCCCTTATGGATTTGCGGAATATGCAAATGAAGTAAATGCAAATAATGGGCTAGGTCCAAGATATTTTGTGGATGATGATTATGCAATTTATGGGGTTGAATCAGACGGTACTATATTGGAAACACCAGCTCGATCTTATCATTGGCAAGATGAAGTTTACAGAAGTGGGATCAGTAGGAAAGTTGGGGGGTCTGTTTCTGGCGGAACTGACAACGGAAATTATTATATCTCTGCGGGATATGATGACCAAGAGGGAATAGTTCCTACTTCGTCTTTTCAAAGTGGAGACATGCGAATTAATTTTAATCAAGACCTAAACGATAATTTGATTTTAGAGGCTAGAATGAGCGGATATATTAGCTCTACAAATTTTGCAGAAAGCGGTGATCTACTAGGCGGATCCAACCAGAGCTTTATAAAACAGGTTATTTCATTCAGGCCTATTATCACCGAGGAATTTGAAGATTTTGGAGAAGATTTAGACATATCTAATCCATACGCCTGGATAAATGACTTTGAAGATATTTCTAAAGAAAGCAGATATATCGGTAACCTTGCATTAACTTATAAATTACCTGTTAAAGGCTTGAGATATCAAGTTAAGCTTGGCGGCAATATTCGTAACAAGGAAAGAAGAAGATTTTTTGGAACTACCACATGGCAAGGAAATAATGCAAATGGATCGTTGCAAATTACCGGGCTAAACAACTCTTCGTTTCAGGTTAATAATTTTTTAAGATTTAACAGAACTTTAAAAAGAAAACATAGGATCAACAGCGTTCTTGGTGTTACATACGATGTAAGAAAGGTCTCAAATAATATTTATGCAGTAGAGGATTTTGTTACTACTCAATTTACGACACAAAATCCTGCCTACGGACAAGTTATCACAAGACCACTTACATATATAAAAGGTGATCAGCAAATTTTTTCGTTATTGGGAAGGCTTAACTATACATATGACAATACATACATAGTAACGGCAACATTTAGAAGAGATGGCGTTTCAAAATTTGCTCAAAACAATCGTTATGGCTTTTTCCCTTCTTTTGCTTTAGCCTGGAATGTTCACTCAAATAATGATCTTAAACTATTCGACGAACTTAAACTGAGAGCAGGCTGGGGTCAAATTGGTAACCATGGAATTGGCTCTTATGGTACGCTATCAAATTACGGAGTGTCCCCAAATCTATATGGCAACTCAGACGGAGGAACAAATGTTCCAATTGCACTGCAAAATGTTGCAAATCCAGACTTAACGTGGGAAACAACAGAGCAGATGAATTTTGGTGCTGACTTTACAACAAATAATAATAAAATTTCAGGTACTGTTGATATTTACGAAAAGAAAACTAAAGATCTTCTACAAAGAGTTAGTATTCCAACATCATCTGGATTTTCAAGTATTTTAGTTAATCAGGGTGAAATTACCAATAAGGGAGTTGAAGTTTCTTTAAACACGGATCTAATTTCCACAAATGATTTACAATTGACAGTGGGTGGAAACATAGGTTTTAACAAGACAAAAATTACCAATCTGTCTTCTCAACCTCTAGACGAGTTTTATGTTGACGGGGTTGCTCAGGAGAGGCGATTTTACTTTGGATCGGATGTCACAAGAAGTAATCTTTTTAGGTATCCGGCCAATGTATTTGTCGAAGGTGAAGAGACAAGTCTTTTTTACGGATTAGAAACAGATGGTATTTACCAGTCAGGCGATGTTTTACCTGATGTTTTTGGAACAACCGCCGTTCCGGGTGATGTAAAAATTGTTGACCAAAACGGAGATGGAACAATTGACCTTAATGACAGAACTTTTATTGGTAATCCAAATCCAGATTTTATTTACGGATTTAATTTTAACCTTACTTATAAGCGACTTACAGCAAGTATACTTTTTAACGGTGTTTACGGAAATGATATAGCAAACGGTAATCTACTTCAGTTGAATAACGCAGAAGGCCTAACGTATTTAAATATATCTCCTGACGCCTACTATAATGCTTGGAGACCTGATGCACAAACTAATACTTTCCCGAGATTAGGATACTCGACCAATGGCCAACCCGCAATGACTGACAGGATAATCGAAGATGGTAGTTATTTGAGATTGAGCAACCTTACTGTCAGCTATGATTTTGATGTTAATAACAATGACTCGATTAGCAATCTAAAATTATTTATTGCTGGTCAAAATTTACTTACATGGACAGACTATTCAGGATATGACCCTGAAATTTCAAGTTTCTTGTATAACGGTTTAATCAATGGAGTAGACTGGAACGGTAGAGCAAACGCCAGAACTTTTGTTCTAGGTGTTAACATTGGATTCTAAAAAATGAAAAATTAAAAACTTAAAAAAATGAAAAATTTAAAAATAATATTATTAACATTAATTGGTTTTTTATCGTTGTCGTGTGACCTAGACGAAGACCCTATATTTTTAGACTCTGAGGCAGTATACACCGACATCAATGTAGCCAAGGGCGCATTAGATGGGATCTACCAGGCATTAACAAGCTATAATGCACAAGAGAGAAGAATCTTTGCAATCAATGGGTTTTCTGGACTGTTTACAGCAGGTAAAAACGGCGGCAATAACGTGAATAATATAAACAACGCAAACCTCTTTTCACTAAAGCCTACATATGACGCTGACTCTGAAGCAATGTGGGGAGGAGTATACTCTGTCATCGCTAGATGTAACGGAGCAATTCAAAATGTCTCAACCGTTTTAGAACCATCAACATCAGACGAATTTGGTTTTAACGATATTGCAGGACAAGCATATTTCGTTAGAGCATGGTCCTATTTTTCTTTAACCAGGCTTTGGGGTGATGTGCCTCTTTGGCTCTCACTTCCTAATAATGAAAATTTGCATTTGGCAACTTCACCCTCGAAAGAGGTTTATGCTCAAATAATCGAGGATGCCCAAATGGCGACTATCTTGATGAATGGAAATTTTGGAACTGGTTATCCCATGCAGTATGCTGCCAACATGCTACTTGCAAAAGTCTACATGACACTTGCCACAAACCCTGACTTAAGAGCAGATGGTTTAAGTGAGTCGGACTATTGGCAAATGGCATACGAACAGGCAATGCAGGTTTACGGACAATACAGCTTAGTTGCAGATTATAGCAGTCTATTCACGGATAACAATGAAAACTCTTCTGAATCAATATGGGAGTTGCAAATCAGTCAAGACGCAGCTAATTCACAGATGGGCAGAAATTTTACGCCTTGGAAATACAAGTTGGGGCAGCATTTTGGATGGCTTAGAGTAAATGCAGATGTTCATGATCACCACGCATCAACGTATCCAAATGACCCAAGACTTGAGGGGACTTACTTGCACAGCTACAACAGAGCTGACAATGGAAATTTGGTGACAGTTTACCCTTCAAATCCAGGAAGACCAAACTTTGCCAAAGCTCATCCATACTTCTTTAAATTTACGGAAAAAGACACACAGCACAGCAATCAATATGGTGACCAAAATGTGATTATTTACAGGTATGGGGAAGTTTTGATTATGCTAGCTGAAATCTCTAATGAACTAGACAATGGACAGCAATTGGGCTTTATAACCGAACTTCTTAGTAGAGTTGGTATGAGCCCTCAAGGCGCATACTTTGGAACAAGGGACGAGTTTAGAGAAGCAATTATGTATGAGTATAGATTTGAGATGTTAGGTGAAGGCGAAGATGCTCATAATAACAGAAGGAGAGGCTTTGACTATTTTCTAAACAGGACAATTTTATTTCACAATAATAACCCCCTTCATAATCCTTCGGTTGATTTAACCTTGAGTACCGATGAGTCACAGGTTATGACTTTGCCTATTCCGTTGATAGAAATCAACACCAATGATTTAATTGATTAATTTTTAAAATTTTTTGATGAGACCATTAATTTTATCAATTCATGGCCGCATTATAATTTATAATTGTGAAGAAGTTTAAGATTATATTTTTTTTGTTGAATTTATGTTTTGGTTTTTTGATTTCTCAAAATCAACTTCCATTAGCTAATGGTTTTTTTGAAGATTTGGAAGGAGATGGCTTCCAATTTTGGAGCCACCAGGCAAACGAAGGCGGTGAAGCATCATATTCGATTGAAACAAACAACTTGGTTGAAGGCAGTACCAAAGCATTAAAATGTCAAGTGAATTCACTGGGGAACAACGGATGGCATGTAAGTTCTAAAAGTGAGTATCCGTTTCAGGTTGTCGCTGGACAAAAATATACTGTAACTTTTTATGCAAAAGTTGAGGGGGCAGATTCTAGGCAAATAAAACTTGTGTTTCAGTCAGATGCTTCAGGAAGCTATCAGGGTCAAAATATTTGGGTTTCCAATGAATGGCAAAGATATTCACATACTTTTACGGTAGAACATTCTAGTGACAACAATAGGGTAAGATTTTGGTACATGCAATCAGATGTAACATATTTTTTAGACGAAGTTAGTATTTCTCCAGGTGATAGGGTGGTATTCAACCCTGCGGAAAAACTTCAAACTGTGGACGGATTTGGTGCAGGGATAAAGAGGAGAACAGAGCAGCTGTACGTTTTAAATGATCAGTTCAGAGAACAAATTGAACAATATTGCTTTAGTGACCTAGAGGTTAATATGATTCGATTTTTTGTTTACCATGACCTGGAGCCAGAAAATGATAATAGCGACCCCTATGTCTTGGACGAAACACAACTGGATTGGACAAGATATGACAGTGATCCTAGCAGCTGGCGGACTAGATATATCGGCGAGGCTCTACAAAACGCATTTAATCTAAGTACTTATGGGTTTGATCACGTTATTGGAAATTGTAATAGTGCCCCAGCTTGGTTGAAAACAAATGGACAGCACAATGAAGGGGGAACCTTAATCAGCGGTGGTGAATCAGAGTTCAGCGAGTTTTTAATAGCATTTTTAGAAGGAATGGAATCAAGATATGGTATTGATGTAACAGCTATTTCTCCAACAAACGAACCAGACTATCAGGTCTCCTATGAATCAATGAATACAACTCCATCTGAGCTTTCAAGTATACTTATAAATCTTAATGCAAGACTTTCAAATTCTGGTTTGGATCATGTTAAGATTGTTTCTCCAGAGTGTTTTAGAGTCGAGTCCCAAAACTCCTCAACTTCTGCCGCTAATTATATTAGTCAAATGTTTAACAACAGCGCTGTCGAGCAGGCAATAGACATAGTAGGAACACATACTTATGCCGACCCCAATCACAATGCAAATTGGAATGCCTTGAAAGTTGCGTCAAACGGTAAACCGGTATGGGTAACTGAGTCTGCTAATCTTGATAGCACAGACCAATCAATGACAGATGCTGCAAATTATATCAAGTGGATTTTAAGAGGCTTCAATGAGGGCGGAGTAACAGCCTATATGTTCCATCTTTTTTATGAGGAAGCAGATAATAACGGCTATTCAAGCTTAGTTGCGTGGACCCCTACAGGTGAAATAATTTTGCCTAAAAGATATTATTCCTTTAAGCATTTTACCAATCTTGTCAAGAAAGGATATAGTTTAATTAACTCACATTCTACGGATGAAAACGAAGTCTATGTTGGGGGTTTTATTTCAGAAGACGAATCTAAGGTAGTTGTTCAAATATTTAACGAGGGTAATGAAAAAGATTTCTCAATCGATGTTCCACTTGGCGCTACTTCAGTTGAAACTTTTTTAACCACAAATGATGACTCTCAGGAGTTTTCGTTGTTAGGTACTGATGAAATAGACTATTACAATAGATATTTTACAACAACACTTCCTGTTTTGTCTTTAACATCACTTGTTTTTGACATTGATGAATCACTTTCTAATAGCGAGTTTAATTTTGACGATAATAGTGAGTTTAAAGTTGAATTATTCCCGAATCCAGCAGAGGATCAGCTCAATTTAATTTTGCCTGATTATTCAGATTACAGTATTGAGATATTTAACTTAAAAGGCCAAAAATTAATCGACACATCCAGTAATAAGAAAGAAGCTTTAATTGACATATCAAAATTTGAAAGGGGTACTTATTTAGTAAATATTACATCTACACTTTATGATAATAGAATAACAAAAAAGATAATTAAGCAATGATAAAAAATATATTTACATTTCATGTTTTGCTAATATTTTTATTGTATTTCAACAACTTTTATGCCCAGCAAGAATTAAAAACACCAAACATAATTTTTTATCTTTCTGATGATCAGGATTTACTCGATTACGGAGTGTATGGAAACCCTAACGTTCAAACCAGTAACGCTGATCTTCTTGCCAGTCAAGGGATGAAGTTTTCAAACTTTTATACAGGTCAAGCAATATGCGCCCCTAGTAGGTCTCAGATTTTTACCGGAATGTATCCGGTAAAAAATGGATGTATGGCAAATCATATTGGGGTTAAACCTAATATTAAAAGTATCACATCATTATTAAGAGAATCAGGCTATGAAGTAGTACTAGCAGGCAAAAGTCATGTTAAACCCAACAAAGTATTTGACTGGACTCACTATTTCCCAAAAATCAATAATAGGTATTTACCTCTTGAGCAAATTGATGATTACTTAAAGAATGTAAATAAGCCCTTTTGTTTAATTATTGCCTCAGATTATCCACATGGCCCATACCCCCAAACATCAAATTATAGTAAAGCAGATATTTTTAAATTACCTTATGACCCATCTTATGTGGGGAATCATAAGCCAGGATACTATCAAAATATCCAAGATGATAATGATCAGCTAGGACAAGTTCTAAATATGGTCAATAATTACAACCACAAAGAAAATACGATGTTTATTTATGCATCAGACCACGGCCTAAGTGGTAAGTGGAGCTTAAAAGAACAAGGGCTGCGAGTACCCTTTATAGTCAGGTGGCCTGGGAAAATTAAGCCTAACACAACATCTGAAACATTGCTGACACTAGTAGATGTTTTGCCAACCATATTAGAAGTTTCTAATACTGAAATTCCAAGTGAAATAGATGGAAAGAGTTTTCTTGAAACCTTAGGGGGAAGTAACATAAAAATTCACGATCATGTTTTTGGGGTTTCAACAAGACAAAACATAAGAGAATGTAAAATATTTCCGTCAAGAATGGTAAGAGGTAATAGATTTAAGTTAATAAGAAATTTTAATTCTATTGAAGTTCTTAATTCAAACCTTGGGGATAATCCAGTGATAAATGAATTTGCTAGAATCGGAGCTGAATCGTTTCCAAACATCCCCTATGAAGAATTATATGACTTGGAAAAAGATCCATATCAAAAAGTGAACCTTATAAATGAGCCTAAATACAATAAGATAAAAAATAGACTATCGCAAGCTCTTGAAAATTGGATGAAAGGCCAAAAAGATTTTTTGTTAGACAATCCAATTTCATTATTGAGCCCCACTCTTCACCCTCTGGATAAAAACTCAAAATGGAATAATGTTCCAGATGATTTAATTGGTAAACTTAACGATGAGGATTACGTTAAACTCCATTATTAGTATGTATAAAATAAAACTCATATTATTTCTTTTATTGCTTTTTAATTCATGCTCTGAAAATTTAAAAGAGGCAGATAAACCCCTTAATGTTGTATGGATAAGTTGTGAAGATATGGGGCCTATCTTGGGTTCATACGGTAACAATATAATTAAAACACCAAACCTTGATAAGCTAGCATCTGAAGGGGTTAGATATACTAATGCCTATTCAACCGTTGGGGTATGTGCACCAAGTAGATTTTCGATTATAACTGGAATGTATTCGGCGAGGCTTGGAGCTCATAATATGAGAACAGGAGATTACCATAATTATAAAACTCCTGAACAGGTATCACACAGAAAAAATATTGGTGTTATTGATAAAGAAGGGAAAAATATCCCCGAGTATGAAGTTGTTCCCCCATCATACGTTAAGCCTTTTACTGAAATTCTGAGAGCCAATGGATATTATTGTGCCAACAACTTTAAATGTGATTATCAATTCAATGCTCCATTTACAGCATGGGATGAGGTCTCGTCAACAGTTAGTTTTAGGGATGCACCAAAAGACAAACCATTTTTTTATGTATGGAATACTTTACTAACACACGAATCTAGAATATGGGAAAGAATTAATCAACCGTTAACCGTAGAACCAGAGGAGATTCTGATACCGTCATATTTTCCAGATATTCCTGAGGTTAGAAATGATATTGCCAGAAAGTATTCTAATATTGAAGCAATGGATAAAAAAGTTGGAGAATTAATGAATCAATTAGAGGAAGATGGATTATTAGAAAATACTATTGTTATGTTTTGGAGCGACCATGGAGGAAATTTACTTAGGCAAAAAAGAGCTATAGGAAACACCGGATTAAATGTTCCTTTAATTATTAGGTATCCAAATAAAATGAACGCAGGTAAAGTTGATGAAAGAATAGTCTCATTGATGGATCTAGGACCTACCGTGCTATCTCTTTTAAGTATTGAGCCCCCCAAACATTATGATGGCAAGGCCATAGCTGGACCCTTTGAAGAGCAGCCCAGAAAATATGCATTTGGTACCGCGGATCGATTTGACGAAAGCACTGATATGCAAAGGTCTGTTTTGGACGGAAGATATGTATATGTCAAAAACTTTATGCCCGAGCTTCCTTTGATTTATCGGAATAAATACAGAGAGCGAATCACCATGAACTCTAAACTAATTGAAATGGACAGCTTAGACATATTAGAAGGAGATGCAAAATATATGTTTATGAAAACAAAGCCTTTAGAGGAGTTTTATGATTTATTTAATGATCCCTATGAGGTTAACAATATTATTGATGATCCAAAACAAGCGAGCAGGATAAAGAATTTTAGAGTTGCTTTAGAAAATTGGCAGGAAGAAATTAATGATCAGGGTTTCATTGCTGAGAATAAATTAGTTGAATCCTTTTGGCCAAACATGGTCCAGCCAAAGACAGAAAATGTTGAGTTTAAAATTAGGGATGATGGTTCATATGAACTGACCTCAATTACAAACGGAGCATCAATAGGCTACCAAATAGATGAAGAAATAGGAACGAATAGTTGGAGTTTATATCATACACCAATTACAATTAGAGATAAACAAAAAATTGTTGCGAGAGCAATCAGAATTGGATATAAAGCTTCAGAAATAACATCAAACTAAATTTTAATGAAAAAAATTTTAGCAATCATTTTAGGAGTATTTTTAACATCATGCAATGATCAAGTTGAACAAAAACATAATATACTTTTTATTTCAATTGATGATTTAAGACCAACCATGAACTCATACAATTATGCGAATGAAACAATGATTACTCCTTACATGGATAAGCTAGCATCGGAGGGTGTACAATTTAATAAGGCTTTTACAAATATTGCAGTGTGTGGAGCCAGCAGAGCCAGTATTATGACCGGTGTTAGACCTAGTGAGAAAAGGTTCAATGATTTTTCAACAAGAGCATCTGTTGATGCTCCGTATGCAATTCCGTTAAATCAGATTTTTAAAGAAAACGGATATGAAACCATTTCATACGGAAAAATTTATCATCATAGTGATGACTTTGCAGAATATTGGACAGAAAAAGACGGAGGCGCTAATCAGGCTGATTTTCAAGATCCTGAGTCTATTAGATTAAGGGATAATGCTGAAACAGGTGAGTACGGAAAGAAAAATCCAATTGTTGAATATCCAGATGTAGATGACTATGCATATAATGATGGGAAAATCACCCTTAAAGCAATTAATAAATTTAACGAGTATAGTAAAAACGGGAAACCTTTTTTTATGGCAATTGGATATGTTTCCCCCCACTTACCTTTTATCCAGCCTAAAAAATATTGGGACATGTATGATCACCAAAAGATAAAACTTGCTGACAATACTTATCAGCCTAAAAACTCACCGGATATTGCGATTGAAGCACAGCATAATTCTGCAGAGCTTAGGAAAAATTATCTTGGAATACCATCAGAAGGTTTGCTAGATGAGAATTTGTCAAGGGATTTAATTCATGGTTATTACGCTAGTGTTTCATACATGGATGCAATGATTGGCAAACTAATTCAAGGATTAGAAGAGGCTGGATTAAGAGAAAATACTACAATAATTTTGTGGAGTGATCACGGATATTTCTTAGGTGAACATGGTTTCTGGTGTAAGCATAGTACTTTTTACGAGGCGGTACAAATTCCGTTAATTATATCTTCTCCAAAATATAGTGCAAAAGACAATTCAGACTCTTTCACAGAGTTGGTTGATATATATCCCACACTTTGTGAGCTTGCGGGTATAGTGCCACCGAATTATATTCAGGGGAAAAGCTTAACACCTGTTCTTGAAAATCCGGAAATTATATTAAAAGAAGAGGTTTATACAAGATACAAGCAAGGCGAAGCGGTTATTGATCAAAATTATTCCTATACGGAATTTGTGATAGGAGAAAAATATTTGGGAAATATGCTTTATGATATGAGAAATGATAATAAGCAAAACATCGATATTTCAAAACACCCTGAAAATCTTGAGTTAGTTAAGAAATATAGTACTAAATTAGGAGAAATGAGAAATTATGTAAATAAGGATCCTTTCCAAAATCAATCAAATTAACTTATGAAAATATTTAGATCATTTAGATTTTTTCTGTTTTTCTTTTTAAGTTTTCAGTTATTAATAGCTCAAGACTTCTATGTTTCTGATTCAAATGGTTTAGATAGTAATTCTGGGACAATTGAGTCTCCTTTTAAGACAATAAATAAAGGAATATCAATGGTAAGTGCAGGCGGAACGGTATATGTAATGGAGGGCATTTATCAAAATGAAAATTACGGCACTGTTGATCCTTCAACTAATACTAATATGAATAACCCACACGTGGTTACAATAAATAAATCAGGAACGGAAGGCGCCTACGTTACATTAAGAAATTATCCAGGACATACACCTAAAATTCAATTTGATGGACGAGGCGGGATCGTTATTTCAAATGACATGAATTATATAATTGTTGAGGGATTTGAAGTTGAAGGGCCTGCACAAAATATTGATTATGATATGGCAGAAGCTGATAGAAATTATAAAATTGAGATGGCTGAAGATGAAGATGATTCTACAAATTATAACCATTCTTATTTTGGAGGAAAAGGAATTTGGGGAGGCTACGGAGCTCACCATAATATTATAATAAGAAATAATATTGTACATGACACATGTGGTTCTGCAATTAGATTTAATGATAGTGACCACATATTGATAGAAAATAACGTTGTGTATAATTCAAATTGGTGGACTTCTTCAGCATCAAGCGCAATTGTATTGGCAGAATCCATTGCGGTTGCTGGAGATAATACGAACGAGATTAAAATGATAATTCGCGGAAATATTGTTTATAATAATTGGAATAGAATCAGATTTTATGTTACACAATTGCCAGACAATTCCGGTAATAATAATCCAAATTATGGAACAGCAAATTTTCAATCTATTTGGGATGGTCAAGGAATCTATGTAACAAGGAGCGATCCTGATTATAATGGAACATTTTTATTTGAAAACAACCTATGCTTAAACAATGGTAAAAATGGAATTAATTTTGACCACTCACACTCTGCTTCAGCCATTTATCAAAATAATACACTTTATTTTAATGGTGTTCACGAAATTATACAAGACCTTTCAGTAGCAGAAGGAAATCCAGCTCACAGAGGACAAAAAGTAGGAGGGATAAAAGCGAACCATGTGTTAAATGCTACAGTTGTTAATAATATTATGGTAACAAGAGATAGTGAGTTTTCAGCCTTGCAGCTAAATAATGTTTATAACACTAGGGTTGCAACAGATAATATAATTGTTAACGGAACTTATGCATGGCCTGCTACCGAAAGTAATAACCTTATCAATGTAGATCCTATGTTTGCTTCAGCACCTGAAACAGTCGATGGCCCGTTGACCATTGAAGGGACTGATTTTTCGCTTACTGAAGGTTCTTCAGCGATTAATGCTGGGAACCCAAGTTATAGCCCAACTCACGACATAGAAGGAAATCCAAGACCAGTTGCGGGCAGTGCAATTGCATCATCAAGTTTTGAAAATGCGACCGGCGGATGGACTGCATTTGGATCTACAATTGAAACGGCATCTGATCAATCATTGTCTGGCGATAGAAGTCTTTTTACAACTGATAGAACAGCAAATTGGCACAGCCCTAGAATTGTATTAAATAATTTGTTAGATCAAGGCGAGATATATACGTTTTATGTTTGGGTAAAATTAGCCGAAGGAGAAACAGGTACATCCCAGCTAACAATAAAGGATACTGATGAAAACGAGTATTATAATTTAACCGAAGCGGTTGAAGTTTCAGATCAAGAATGGACTTTGTTAACTGCAGATTTTAACCATGAAATCTCTAATAATTTCTTTTTATATGTTAAAGGGCCACCAGTACAAGGGGGTGTTGGAGCTGATTTTTATATAGATGATTTTTCGCTTGTCATCCAAGGTTCTCCAGCGGTTGATTTTGAAAATTCTGGAGACATTGTTGATATTGGAGCTTATGAGTTTAGTGTAAATGAATGTGGAAATGACACGACACCTCCAGTAATTCAATTATCAGATTGTGGAGGATCCAGCTGTAATTATGAATATGAGCTAAATTGGACTTTTGATGTGAATGATATTGAACCACCAATAGTCATCGACAATTGTGATGGTGATTTAGGATATGATATTTCTCATAATGTTGATACATCAATGCCTGGTGTTTACTATGTTACCTTTACAGCCTCAGACTATTCAGGAAATTCTACAAGTAGTCAGGTAGAGGTCACAGTAGTTGACCCATTATCTGTTTCAGAAAATTATTTTGAAAATGTATTCCTATCCCCAAACCCTGCAGAAAACACGGTTAGTATTCATAATATTAATTCAGGCTCTAATATTTCAATCTATGATATATTAGGGAAACGCTATGAATTAAACAGAATAAATTATTTTGAAAATAACTCAATTTCCCTAAACATTGCAAATCTTGACATCGGGGTGTACTTCATAAAAATTGAACACATAAATACCGGACAACTAAAAACCTTAAGGTTATTAAAACAATAATATTACATAAACTAAATAATCAATTATGAAACCAACAATTAAATTTATTTTAGCCCTATTTACATTGCTATTTTATATCAATTCCTTTTCTCAAAAAACACTCGAATTAAAGAATTCTAACTTAGAGGGAGTTAGCCCTGAGGGTAAGTTTTGGTGGTGGAAAAATGACGCTAAAAATGGTGCAGATGCTACTTTTTCAGTTGAAGACTTTGACACAAACCCAGGAAGTCAAAGAGCTTTGAAGGTTGAAACTCACAGATTAGGTGATAAAGGCTGGTTCCTTAGCACACAATACAATCAAAAGTTTAAGGGCAATGAAGGTGATGAAGTTACCATTACATTTCATGCTAAAAATAAAGGTGGAAATGGAAAGATTAAATTGGTTATTCAATCAGATGTTAAAGGAAGTTTTCAAGGAAAAGATTTTTATTTAACTGAAGACTGGGCTAGATATTCCCATACATTTAATTTAAAATCTAAAAGTAATAATCAGGGGGTTAAATTTTGGTATATGACTGAAGCAACAGAATTTTACTTAGACGATTTAACTATCTCAAAATAAATCATTAAATTAATAATTATTAAACAAATCATTATGAATAAAAATTACTCAATCTTTATTGCTTTATTGATGTTTTTCAATTTAAGCTTATTCTCACAGGATGGACCTCCGTGGGATTTTAATGGAACAGACCATGGGTTTGTTGCACAAAATTATACATCGATTACTGTCGGTGACACATACTTAACGTATTCTATTAACAGCCCCAATGATGATGGAAATGGTGGATCTGCGAATCCAAACTTCAAAAATACAGCCGCAAATATTGACACATCAGCAGGCGGATATATTGCAATTACAATGCAAAATCTAACGGGGAATGCTAGAGTTCAAGTTATAACAAATGCCGGCTCTAACGTATTTACAAATTTTGACGCCCTTTCAACAAATGATGCAGATTTTGTGACTCATTATATTAATATGTCCAATGCGAGTAATTGGACTGGAACTATGGATAATATTAACTTTAGATTTAAACAGGGAAATGGAGTTAATGATAATGTTTATTCAGGTGATGTATTAATTGATAATATTGAAATAGTAGCATCTATTCCAGCTACTCCAAGGGTTGACTATACTTTTGATAATACCTCTGATTCTGAAGGGTTTACCAGTGCAAATGGTGTTACAATGTCTCAGTCTGTCGCGGGAGAACTGCACCTGGATATTGCAAATCAAAGCCCTTACCCAAAATTAGAACAAACAGGACTTTACAGTGTTGATGCTGATACTTATAAATACGTTCAGGTTACACTTGTAAATAACTCACCAAAAAATAAATTAACTTTTGTTTCACCTAGTGGAGGAAATGAATATGCAACAGGAGATATGACTGCAAATTCATCTGATGCTCAAACTGTTGAAGCAGACTTATCTGTTTTGACTAATTGGACAGGAACCCAAGGAAATTGGTGGTTTCAATTAGTTGAAAATCCAGGCGATGGAGCAGTTGCTTCAGCAGGAGAAATGGACATTCAACAAATATTATTTGCAACTGAATCGATAAATCCTTCATCCAATGGTGAATCAATTCCATGGACAGACAGTTTTGAAACTACAGATGTTTGGACAAATGACGGTTCTTACCCATGGACTTACGGTTTAGCTCAAAGTTA
>Ga0209503_10000137_pt1 | contig 50869 bp, 49 predicted proteins | sample SouAtlMetagenome_2_FD_187448 | JGI IMG/M metagenome (GOLD analysis project Ga0209503, IMG submission 187448) | Marine eukaryotic phytoplankton communities from Atlantic Ocean - South Atlantic ANT15 Metagenome (SPAdes) (version 2) | ecosystem: Environmental > Aquatic > Marine > Oceanic | place...
ATATCTCCCACGTTGTCCATACGGTCATAGCCATAGAAATCAAGATATAGAAAGTCATACATATCAAGGAAAGTATTAAAAGCGTTCTGAATCTAATTTCGGATTTGTTTATTCTGGCATCTATCAAATACGTTAAAGCTGACAAAATAACGAAAATGGATTTCAATTTATGAACAATAGCTGATCCAAAGTAATCACGTCTATACCTAGAACCACTATTGTATTCTCTCCATTCCTTTTTCGTTAGACCTGCAAATCGATTGGGATCCTTTTTCCGTATAAAGTGTCCAAAAAAGGCACCTCCTATAGTGGCTAAAAGCGAATAAGCTAGAATATCACTATTATTTTCATCCACATATTTTCCGTAAGTGATTGCTTGAGAGACCAATGATGTCAGAGACGTCAGAATAAAAAGCCAATCCCCTACATATGGGATATATTTACTTGCCCACGGTAAGATAAACAATAGAGCAGTCGATGTAATGGATACAATCGATAGTGTATCATCTGATTCGTAATCAACCAAATGAATTGCTGTTAAGATTATGGATAAACTAGAGAACAATACAACTAGTAATAGTGCGATACGCATAGTTTAAAAGTAATTTCTCCGTATATATAGAGAAAATATCCTATTATAAAATGAATAAATATATTTGGTTATTGTTTTTCTTATTTCTGATTGGCGAATATGTACCACAAAAAGATGCAGCTGGTAAATTATTATCTAGACAATGTTGGGGATCAACTGGGTTATGTTGGTGTGAATATACTGTAGATAAGGAGTATTTTAGAATGAGTGATACAAGGGAATGCCCTGATGGTAATTAAATATTTACAGTATATAAAATAGATATTATTTAATAAAATATGTTACGATACGTTATTGTTTTATTTGCAATCTTTATGTCTGCCACCGCTTTAAAATGCCCATCATCCGCTGGAAAAGCTTTATTGGAGCGCAATCAACAATCTTTGTTAGAATGTGATTCCGCTACGTTGAAAAAGTATTACAACGTGAATGATTGTTGCATTGTCAATATAGCAGAATGTAACTATATTGAAAAAGCGTGGTGGATGCGAGTGAATGTGTTGAAGCATGAACCCATTTGCGAGTATATGTTGAGGCATCCAGAGCATATGCGACATTTAAAGCGGCGTTCCTTTCTCAAGAGAATTCGTAATCGTTCAAACGGAAATCGGAGCGACTAGATCTATTTTGTTTGACTTTTTTGTATTTGAATTCTGGTACATGGATGGATTTCAATACAAAATATAGCATAACATACGCGGATATATGCCATATGGAATGACACATACTATATTTAACGGTTTCAATGAGACCAGCTGCAACGAATGTTCCCATCCCAATAGTTCCTGCTACAACACCCAACAGAATATATGTTTTGTTTCGAGTGTCATTTGGGTAAATGAGAAGTGATGCCATATAAATTAATAAACCTATCATAAGAAATCCTCCAAATAATTCATATAATTCTACATCCTCTGATAGTTTTACATCTCCTAATGATGCTATGAATAACCCCAAACCACCAATAACAAGATATATATTTTCTGGTATTGGTCTCGGATCATACCAAACTAAAGCGAGTGTAGATGTCATAAGAACATTTTGAGATGCAACATCCCACGATACAAAATGTGACACCATTGATTCGAGATAAATGTGTGAAAGATGATACAAGAGAGACGTTATTAATGAATAAAATAGAATGACAACGAACCATGTACGTTTGAAATCTATAATTATGCTGGGTATAATAACTATATGTGTCAGCATGACTGCCCAATTTCCAACCGCTATGAGTGTATCATCAAATTCAAAAAATAATAAAATAAGGAGTGTTAAGGATAATATAGCATACCCTACGATAAGTGCATAATCTAATGTGTTAATTCCCATTTAAAAAGAAGTATTATTATTTTATAAGTATTTTATTTGTTTTGCAGATGGATCATTTACTAAATTTTCATTCCATGTCATTCCTCTTTCACTGGAACATGCAGATGAATTATCTGTATAAAATACAGTTTCCTCTCCTGTTTTTCCGAAAAACTCATCAAATATAGATCGATACAAATATGCTTCTTTTGTTTTTGGAGTCTGAAATGGAAATCTTTTTTCAGCGTCCTCTATCGATGGACAGCAGATTAGCGCATATCGTTTCAAGCCCATAATCCATTCATCGCCGACTCCATCAGAAAACTGCTCCTTTTCACGGTAGGCTATGGTTTTTGGTAATACCATAGCAAAATCTTTTCGTAAAAGAAGTTTTGTCGGGGTTGTTATTTTCTCTTGTGGATCAAGTGTACGCATTGCATAATTGACAACATCCCTATCGAGAAAAGGAACGCGGCATTCAATTCCATGACAAGCCAATGATTTATTTGCCCTCAAGCAATCATGGTAATGGAGTCTTTCCATTTTGGTAATACATTCAGCATGCATTTCTTCTGGACTAGGACAAAACTTATTGTACAAATATCCACCAAATAACTCATCTGCCCCCTCTCCACTGAATACCACTTTAATGCCACATTTTTTCATGTATTTTCCCAATAAATACATTGGTACAGATGCTCTTATAGTGGTGACATCATATGTTTCAATCGCATAAATGACATCTCGAAGGACATCTAATCCCTCTTGTACAGTAAATACAACATTGTGATGAACAGTAGAATTCATATTAATGGACATCTCCTTTGCATATTTCAAATCAATTGAATTCTGTAAGCCAATTGAAAATGTATGAATGTCTTTCCATGACGCATTACTTTCATCCACTACATCTTGAATAATCGTTCCAATTATAGATGAATCCAACCCACCAGATAACAATATACCCCACGGAACATCTGTATCCATGCGTTTACGAACAGCACGGGACATTAATGTTATCATGTGACCATATTTATGCTTCGTGGTGGGTAGGCTTTGTGGATATTCTGTTTTGAAACATTGTAAATTGCCATTTTCATTTAATATATATCCGGGTGGGATAATCTGTGCGTTAAATCCATGTAATGCTTTCAATTCACTTGAAACCCATATTGATTTGTGTTTGTCTATTGCCCAGTAAAGTGGAATCACTCCAATAGAATCTCTCACCGCGTAGAATCTCCCCGATGGCTTATGATATGCACAGTATCCAAATATACCATCTAAATAAATGGGTAAATCTTCTGGATCGTGTTCTGACAACATGTCTAAAATATAGTACGAATCAGACATTCCTGTTTTTGCCTCTTCATTGTATATTTCTCCATTGTGGACGACAATCCATTCTTCATTCTGCATCGGTTGAGCTCCATTCATCGGTGATGTGATACATAAGCGAGTGAATCCACATATATATGACTCATTGTATTCAATTTTGAACTCATCTGGACCTCTTTTTTTTAAAAGATGCAATCGCTCAATAAAATTAGTATCATCTGATGGTGACAATACAAATAAGATACCGCACATTTCGAGGTAAAAATAGGTCTTTTATACTTCCGGTTTTGTTAACCACCACCTATCACGAATGATAGCAAGTAAAATGATTGTATGCAATAGGAAAACAATAAATGATTCCACTCCTAAAATATACAAATCAAGCATAAATCCATAGAGCGACCATGTTAGAGCAGCTACCATATGAATAACTATCGAGTAGGAATGTAAATCATCCGTGGAAAAATTTTTCCTGACTTTCCATGCTTGTGGAACATTTGACACAGTGGAAAGCGTTGCTCCAACAGATGCCAATATTAAAGGTATATCCATTTGATAATAGAAAATATTGATTATATATGTCAAAACATGTATAATAAATGACATCACAAGAAGACGTAAGAGATTTAATTCAATTGATGAATCTATACATTGAATATGGAGCAACTCGAACATCTAACACTGAAATGATTGAAACCACAATAAAGAACATGCTTGAAGATGATCCTTCTATACTCAAGTTAAAGATTAGACCGACACCCAGTAATTGGAACTCTTCATCAACCCCACCGTTGATCCATGTTTTTAACGCATTGCTTAAATATTTTGATATCAGTATGGTACGTTTCATTGTTGATAAAGTTCGTAGAGAAGATTATTATCCTGATTTGGTAATATTGGATCGCACAGACAATAGTGCAAACATGAACCCGTTTCATTATGCTCTGTCGTTCCGTGGGTTCGATAAACTATTAATATTATGGAATTATATCCGCACGGATGTTAGAACTAGAAAAATATTATTAACAATGTTAGATTTAAGAGGAAAAGCACCTGTGCATTATATGTTTGAAAGATTTTTTTTTCTTAATAATAGGAGAAGAGATGATCCAGCAATAGAGCAAGCATATACAAGTGAGAGATTGTTAATAGAAAATGCTTTTAGAGATTCAGATCTCTTTAATGAATTCATAGATAAGTCCATAGAAGCATTTGAAGAACAAAATAGTTCTGCAGTGAATCAAATTCGTCGTGTAGGACTTGAAAATTTGAGAAAAATGAAATATATTGCAGAAAGATTGGATCGGGGTGGGATACCGTATTTAAAATATCAGATGTCAATTACGGTTAGCTTTTATGAAGAATTAAGATTCCCAACAACCCGATCATTAACAAGTGAATTGACAGCAGCACGTCAAACATACAAAAACAGTGATAGGGAAATCAAAAAACATGACATTGTTAAGATGGGAGATTGGTTACATACTATAGTAAGTATATCTCCAATATGGATATATTTATACAGTCATAAAACAAAAGCAAAAAACACGTACGGAAACACTAAGGATTTCAGAGATGAATTAACGTTCGTACGAGAAGGAACTATCTATAAAAATTCTGGTTTAGAAGTCAGATTGGGTGACCAGATTATCTACAATGATAGAAAACCTGTAGCAATTATTGCAATCCGCTCTCGCACAGAAATCATCTTAGAAGGAAATAAAATGGTACCATTAGAAAAAGTTGTTTTCAAGAAGAGAGGTTTATTGTATGCGTCTGGTAGAGAGGGCATCTATTTAGGGGATAAGGTGAAGGTGGATGGTAAAGGAGGTGTATTCGAAATAGGAAGATTTTTCAATTTAACAGATAAAAAGGTGGAATTAATGAGAAAAGGTATGAAAGCATTCCATGAATCCGTATCAAAAATAAGGTTGGTAAAACATTTTGTTGCAATGTATAAAATATCTGGATTGGAAATCCAAAAAGGTGATAATGTTTGGTTTGATGATTCAGGTATTGAGGCAATTGTGTTAGAGGTATTTCATACTATGTGTAATATTCAATTCTACCCGGATGACCAGTTGGAAGAAATACGCATTCCTTGGGACATGACAAAATTGAGATTATTAAATCGAGAAGTGATGGATGCAGATAATAATTGGATACAAACAGGTGACACCATAGTATTACCAGACGATATATCAGACAGAGAACATACGGTGAAATCCATATATGATATCAGTGGACAAATGAACAATTTTGTGTTAAAGGTGAAACCGAAAGTGTATGTGGACGGCACCTATCTTGAATATATTGACCCGAAGGTTGTACAGGTTGTTCTCAAGAGGAAAATTCATGCAAGATTGGGAAAGTGGTATTCTATGAATGATTTTGTAGATGATCGATTAATAAATCCAAAAGCCATGTTAATTTTAAGGGATAAGTCTGGGTTTAAGGTGCCTACTTTATTCGAACCACCTATTACATTGCAATCATTGACATCGCGTAAATTATTGGTGTCCTTACAGGATGAATTTAGAAAGTACGGAGTGTTGAGAAAATATCAACCCATTGGCAGTTTCAAAACGGACGAAGAATTACAGATGGCGTTTCGTAATTATCAAGCTCGTTTTGAGGATTCATATGGATGTGATACATTTGACAATACTGCTAATAGGAAATATCCTATTAAGGTGTGTATTGAAATAGAAAATGACATATCTATTTATGATAAAGATGGAGATGGTCTATTGCATGTATTTTGTGCAGATGAATTCAAACATTTGATGAAAACAGACAATACGACAAATATGGACGGTGAAGAATATTATGCAAATCCATTGAACCGTAGGGAAATATGGGGAATAGCATATCTTACGGATACAGAAGTCAGACAACAGGAGCAGCTGATGGCAAAATTAGCAAAAAAGAGAAAGCCAATACCAAAGTCATTGTCACAAAAAGATACTATTACAAAGATGCGTATTAAACAATTAAGAGATTTAATTAATAAGAAAGAACCTTTGTCGAAGGGGAAACGTGAAATGACAAAAGACGAAATTGCTCAAGGTGAAGACATTGAATCACTCAAGCAACTTGTTCCTGAATGGAAAAAGAAGTTAGATAAATTGGAAAAATCTTTAGAGGATAAAGATGTAATTATCGAAATATTAACTGCCCAACTCAATGAATTAAACAGTGAGTTGGCAGCTGCTCTAAAAGCTGTTAATGAAATTCAAGCCAATAGGTATGTATATCCAGAAGGTGCAAGTGAAGAAGATAAAGAAAAAATTGATAATGCGTGGCAACAAACATATTTGAGGTTAAGTTTAAGTGGAGAAGATCTCCAGCGATTAAATATAGAAGGTGTGAATCCTATTGAAGCATTGAAGGAACGTCTGAAGGCTGAGATAAAGAAGAAGGAAGAGAGAGATAAGTCAACTGGTACATCAAATGTAAAAAGATTAAAACTTTAAAATTATTCTGCTGCTTTTACTTTTACTGTTTGTAATTCTAAACTGATTATCATGGAATATATCATAGTGATATAGATGATGGCAACATTGATCGTGTGCTGCAATGCACGCACCGTCAGAGGTGCAACAATAACAAATACTTGTGCTATCAACCATATGATTACTCCTAATAATACAATATCTACATAAGAGACATTTAAACAGTCCATTTCTAACTGTGTTATTTCCGCTGCTTCTACGGCTCCTCTAGTAATATTTTTAATGGATTCATAGTTGCGGAGTCCCCATGAGAACGGAACAGTCTTATACAAAAAGATAAGAACGTTTGGAAAATAAACGCGTAACCAGAAAACAGGTGCCCATACTAATCCTAGTTCATCTATAGTAGAGATTTCCTTTCTACAATCAGCAAATTCAGTTGATCTTGTACATAAATAACAAGTATCTGGATCGCAATTATTAGCCAACGATGGCAAGTAAACGCAAAAACATTCAGGATATACATTATCATGTAGATATGCATAAAAATCTTCTACAATACAATTAGGCAATTGTGGAATGCATCCGTAAGTGTATCCGTATACGGTATACATGTAGATGAACGCCCATATAAATAGAATATATGGCATAATGGATGAAAATATAGGCAATCCTGTGACAAATTCAGATCCATAAAGAACAAGTGTTGTTACAAGCATGTATTGAAATGCATCCGATATTAGTTGCTGACGTTGTTGAAATGTATTCCATCGACAGTAAATATTGTCCATAGAACAATCTCTGATCGGTTGATAGATATAATATCGAAACGATCTCGCAAAGAATGGTACATATTCGTCGTAATCATTCATGAAAAATTGAACAAGGACAAATATTAAGGATGGACGTGCTTCCTCACCTGAATGTGTTTTCAATGGATTCCACCCTTCTTTGTTGATGAACCATTCCCAATCTTTTGCCGCTCTCTGGTCGTAAGTCAATGTTTTGTTCAATTGAATATCGTGAAAATGTTTCAGTCTAGAACGCTGGAGGACCAATGCTGGATCTTTATTAGGATCGTAGCTTGTATCAACGCCTTCCGTCGTAGCAGGATTTATATTTAAATCGAATTCATATGTGTCCAAGTTCATGTATGTTGGAATAGTTGGACCTTTGTATGCTAAATTGATATCTACGTCTATATCTATAGCTGAGGCTACAGCAGCCCCTGCATCTTCTCTCCACGCGCTGGCAGAGCTATTTGTCCAAAATTTAACAAAGGATGGAATAGTGATTCCTGTGTATACATTTTCATAATAGGCTGCCATTTCATTTCCTTCCTTTATAATGACATTCAGTAAATTGTCAACAACAACACAATTTAAACATACTAGTGAATCTGGGTTGTCTGAACATGGTGTAATATCCGTTTGCAACCCTGTAGCCCTTAAGACCATATTTCTAGCATACAATTTGGATTTTGTTTTTGGTTTTTGACGCAATTTTGTATAGGTATCCCAACCATGATATAGATGTGGGGGTACTTTTGGCATGGTGATCTTAAATTTCTTAGATACATAATCTATTCCTGCTAAAAGTTGTTTAATTTCTAAATCCCACTTAATGTGTTTTGTTTTAGCTTTTAATTCTTTCCTAGCTTTCTGTCCTATAGAATATAATCTGTACGTATGACCCATAACAGAAGGTGTCGTATCGATATTGGGATCAAACTCCTTGAATAAATATTCTATGCCACTATGTAAAGAAGCCATTGTAAATGTGTTACCTACGTGTTTATTAATATTATTGATAGTAGGAAGCCACTCATTAAAATCAATCTGCTTATGCCTCAATTTATGCAGCATCTCCTTCGCGGTTATTTTTCCCAATTTATGTTCTAAATAGATGACTCCTGTTGATACAAATGTACTAGCTAGCTGCCATTTTCGTTCCCAATTATACAATAGATCTTCTGGAATACTCGTTCCCATCACTTTATTTACTTCTACCATTGCATGTCTCAATTGAACGCAATCAAACAGTTGTATATGTTCTATCGGTCTCAAATCGTCCCATTTGTAATCTTTATAAGCATGTATAAACATATCACAATTGGATGTCCCGTTCCATGCCACCTCCTGTGCGAAATGATGAATAATATTTTGGAATTGCATCGTTTGGTTATTCACTTCAAACATTCTCCTCCTTCTCCTGCGAAATGGAACACATCCTATACTTAAATCGTTATTGAATGTTAAACCTCGAAGAAAATCTTGAATGGACGTACATACATCATTTGCAAGGCTCCTAATTGCTTGACCAGCTGGTCCCATCATATCCAATATAAGCGACAACAATTTCCCAGCCGCATTCAATAACAATTTGACGGCTTTCAAAAGTATTGTGAAAATATCTTTTATGAAATCACCAAACGAACCAGATATCTTCCCAGCTGTAAAAAACTGTACAATCTGCATGGTGACTTTCAAAATCAATCCGATCAGTTCTAAAGCGGCTTCGTTCAAGAGATTGTCTGCAAGAATTGCAATAACTGCTTCCATGGAAAGCAGAGCGCTACCAGCATTTGTTTTTAGTTCATTTAACATATATCCAAATGAATTCAATACCAATTTCCACCAATCAATAATAATATGCAAAAGGGTAAACATTAAATTGAATATTGGTAATCCAGCGCCATCCGTGAAACTGATTCTAGCTGTAGCCAACTCATCAATAAATGACAATAGAACATTGATCATATCGAGAGCAGAAACAATTGTATTGAATAAAGAGAACAGAACTCTACTTAAGCCTCTCTGTACACCTTCCCCTACCATGCTATCGTCTAATAAAGAAGGAAGTAATGATGCTAAAGCTGACAATGCTCTTGCGGCATCACATACTCGCTCGCCCAGTGATAATTTGATTCCTTTAAAATCAAAATCTAAAAACTTATTTAATGTCATAACAATCATTCGTACTTCATTGACAACAAGAGCAACTACGTTTCGGACTGTCATGGTAGTGGAGCAGATAAAATCTTTTGTTCCATATAATGAACATGATTCCTCTGTGTAGGTTAGACCTAATTTATTAAATTGTCCTTCTTGCATATCAAATTTATACCTAGGGAATCGCAATACTTTTGAATCGAAAATATCAAATGATGCTTGTTCACAGAATTCATTCCCTGTATCCGCGTCTGAACTATAAGCAGGGTGAAATACTCCAGCTACACGTTCCACTACGTCAGCAAAATCAGATACTGAATATAAAATCCATTCTAACCAATATGTATTGCACCAATGGATAGAAACTTCTGGTGTATGTATTTTTGCTAAAATGGGGTTGTTGTAAGCAGTCTGTGAATATTCCATCAATGAATCTGGAAATGTCCGAATACAGGAACATTCATTCAAATCATCCAATGGAAGCAACATATTACATTCACATCCAGCTTCATTGACCGTTGCGCATGTTTGGACACTTATGGTGTATTCTTTTCCGTTGGTGGGATCAGTCACTTCTTTTCCATCCGGATTAGCTGTTGAAATACACATCATATCCTCTAAACTTTCATGTATTAATTTACATTTCCATATCTTTTCAACCTCGTGAAAATAAGGCAACTCATCTATATTTTCGCATTCTTCTGAACAACCTCTACAGACTTCGTTGATATAATAGTCTCGTTGCGTAGTTATTTTTTCTTCATAGGTTGTTGTGTTGTCCGTTTGATTGAACCATGTTTCTAATCTCGGTCTACTTACACCGTAACCACAATTTGTTTTATATTGAAAATAATCTCCATCAATTATTTTCATTATATTCAGAGCTGCTTTAATAGCTGATCGCTGTGCCTCAAAGATAAACATTCGATATGCTTTCATTATTTGACGTACTTTTTCAAATGATCTACCAGCAAAGTAATCCGTCATCCGTTTGATGCCACCAAAATAATTCACTTGTAAATTGGGTTGTCCACAGAAAGGATCGTAATGAGCACGACCGAATGGAAACCCGGGTTCCGGTCGTATTCGTCTAAATTCATTGATTCCCAAATCACAACGGCATTCCTTTGCAGTCATATCATAGTTAATGGACTTTCTGTATTCACATGTCAACTCCGCTGTTCTAGGATATGATATTCCATCGAAACGTTGCATCGTTTTCAAGGCGTTCTCTTCTTCATTCAATATCGATTTAAATAACAATTCCATTGCAAACGTATAGATAAGATAATTTGTATTTGCGGGCAAAATTAAAAATTCACGAATTCCACATGCAACAAAATCATAATATGAATCCAATTCTTTATTACACACGACAAGTTTATGGGCAGGCAAGACTAATTCGATGGGTTCTCCGTTCATAATAGCCTTTGCAATGGATCGCGTGGATTCGTGAATAATTTGAAACATCCATGCAATAATATTGGACAGACCAATGTATCCTAATTGTACCTGTTCTATTGCTTGAGCCATCGAACTTACTTGCAACATGTAATCTCCTTTAGTGGCTTGATTGACAACAGAATCCAATGCATCTTCAACAGATACCGTTGCAGTGGCAGTCTCAGTGAAAGGGATAGCAACTGTTGCAACTGTTCTATATCCTGTCCATCCCACGTGTACCAAACCCATTCCTAAACGCCCTAAAGCAACAAATACAAATTCTTCTGGAAGTCCTTGTAATTGAAAGGAATCGTCGAATAAAGAAATGGTATGAATAAGCCATTTCATTACTACTTGATCGGCATATTTTGACATATAATAAATGAAACCATTCACATGGTTGACAACTTTTGTACCCATCGGTAATTTTTGCCATGGTGGCATCACTTGAAATAGAGTTTGGAACAACGACACCGGTATGTTTACCAAATGATTTACAGCAAAAGCAAGTTCATCCTGTCTACATGCAATAAATATAAATTCAAATACATCGACCAATCCACCACAAGCACACCCTGCAACTGCTGATTGTTTCAACACAAGACGCTGTGCGTGGAGCACTACTTTTGTAATCTGTAATTCATTAAAAATAATATTGTTTTCCATGCTCAACCCCTCACCAAAGCCTGTCCACATGGTCACAGATTGGAAAATGGTAAGAACCATATTTAGAAAAATAACCAATGATTCAAACAAGGAATTGGTAGAACATAAAAAGACAGACAGACGTGTCCCAACAACTAACTGTTTTGTGACAAGTGTTCCGTAATTGAATATTGGAGTTAACCCCCCAAATAGGAGTCTTCCTGCTTGAAGTATAGAAAATAAGACAGAACTAAATAATGGATGTATACCACATCGCCAAAACCGATCAATATTTGTTAGAAACATTTCTTTTTCAAATGTATAGGATACAATAAAAAGAACCAACATCAAAATCTGTAGGTAAATACGTAGATTTGTTTGTATATTAGCAACAAATCCAAAGAATTTACCAGAGATGGTTGAAAACATATCACCAGCCGCATTTACAATTGTTTGAAATAAATTTGTTATTTGCGTCATTATCACATCATTAATAGGTGGCTCCGATCCATCTGGAGATCTATTTAATAGACCAAAAATAAAATAGGTTAATAAGAAACTAGCAGTCGCTAGACTTGCCGTTATTAAAAACGTTAATAATATGTTCAGCATTTTTACAAATATATACATTTACTTAAATACACAACTACCACAAATTCCACCAACAGCTTCTATTTTCTATAGGTTTTAATTTTTCAATGGATGGTATCTTTTTCTCTTTTAGGACATCACGTTTATATTTTTCCATCAACGTATTCATTATAGTGTAACATGAGTCTTTTTCATCCAGATTACATGTAAAAAAGTCACATCCTTTCATATTAGCAAACACCAATCCTTCCACTTCCAATTCAATATCTTTCGTAAATGATATCAAACAAATAGACTCCACTTGATTACCTCCATACATCATAATCTCTTCATAATATTTTTTTACAGATTGAAAAGATTTCTCATCGTTATAGCATATAATACATAAATTGCTTGTTTTTATAAACGGTCTCAGAATAGTTTTAAATCTATCGCAACCACTTGAATCCCATATGTGCATTGTTTTATGTACAAAGAAATCAATACCAATAGTGGGAATGTATTGGTATGGATTTTTACCATTTTTTCGGAAATAATTTATGAAATGGCTTTTTCCTGTTTTACAATCGCCTAATAATATACATTTTATGTTCATTTCAAATAAATACAAATTAACCTATATAGTCATTAATACATATATCATATACATGGCATCTATTGCTCCTAGAACACCTGCTACATGGATATCGGATGAAAAAATTTCCACTTGTACACAATGCTCATCAGAATTCACCATTGTAAATAGAAGACACCATTGTCGTTCTTGTGGAAATATTTTTTGTAGTAATTGTTGTTATCAGATGCAATCGTTGCCATCCTATTTACCATCTACACATAGGAGATATTGTGATGGTAAAAGACATCGGGTATGTAATAGTTGTCTACGTGACATTGTATATATTAAACGAAATAAAAAATGGATATACATATTTTCCATCATACCTTTGCCATTACAATCACTCTATGTTATACGGTCAACTTGTAAATCATGGAGAACAGCAATTGATTCTATTTTAAGTGTATTCAAATCTATTCATTTAAAAGTTGGTTATCAAAAATGGACTAGTATGGAACGCCGCATTATATCTACTCATTGGAAAGAATTTAACGGTCACTCAAGACTGATGGTTCAATCGATTCGAGCAATGTCTGGAATTATTGACACACCTTCAATGGTCAGACATTATCATTCTATCAATAATAGATTATATCCCTGCAATTGTTTATCTTGTATCAATTGCACCGATCACATAACCGTGTTTGATATTATGGAACTACTTTGTTGTTTCCCCGGACAACGCATTATTGAATCACAAGAAATGGAAGCATGGATAGGACAATCCATTTCAGCAATACCCAAAAAATGGATTCAACACATATTACCGTGGCTCCTTCAACCGCACCATCCTCCATCGAAAGTATTACAACGGATACTCGCAAATAACTTGATACCAGTATGTGTAGATGATAAAACGTTAGCTTTTTGTTTCTACTTCAATTGTAACTTTTTAGTAGAATCAAGAACATCTTATTACACATATTATTCCTCCTTAATGGACAGATTTTTACAAATCACTCCTTTTAAAGAGGATCTATGTAAATCGCATCAATTTTTAAGAACCATTAAATATCCTGATAAAATATCCGAATATGATTTTAACAAGGTATGTTTGCCATTTGATAGCAACGTCATCATTAGGGATGTACAAGTAATCAATATAAAACAATTGAATACACATACAATGCCATGGGTCATACCAATCGAAACCTATAATCATGGTGTTATTAAAATATTATTAAAACATGACGATTTGCGAAAAGATTATTTTGTTATGAATATTATTAAAATGATAAAAGAGATGAATAATAATATGATGTTGAAATCATATAATATATTACCAGTAACGGAGGATTTCGGTATCGTTGAGATAATACCTAATTGTAGTACGCTACAAGATATAAATAAAACATGTTCCCTAACCAATTGGATTGTTAAAAATAATATCAATAAATCGATGTTGGAAATACGTAATGAATTCATAATATCATGTGCATCCAATTGTATTTTATCCTTTATGTTGGGAATAGGTGATAGGAATCAAGGTAACATTCTCGTATCAGAAGAAGGACGCATTGCGCATATTGATTTTTCTTACTTATTGGGAACCGATCCGAAATGGAGTAAAATGACAGAGATGCGAATCACACCCGGAATGGTAGATCTCTTAGGTGGAATCCGCTCCGAACACTTTAATCAATTGAAAAAAACATGCTCCGATATGTTTTCTGATATGAAACAATATACTTATTTCTGGTATGCTCTACTCAGATATCTCTCTACAGCAGATCCTCCTATTGAACCACATCATAGAAGTTTTGACAGTATTGAATTACATATAGAAAATAGATTGATGCCAAACATATCTGAAGAAACAGTTGCTATGGTAATAGAAGATGTAGTCGATAGTAATTCGGATTCAAAGATTGCTAGTTGGATGGATTCATTTCATAGCTTTAAATCATCTGTGGAAGAAATGATTTTTAATATTTCTATAACATAGAAAATATACTATTTAAATCAAAACATATTATGCAAAATATGAAAAGTCAAAGTAATACATGTGTTACTAGATTATTAACTATGATAACACTATTTTTAGGTATTCAAACCGTGTCTATGTCCATAATAATATATAGCATTTATTCTATATACGATACACATAGACATGATTTAAATGCAATAGGTGCAGTTCCGTGGGGAGACATGGCTAATAATTTGAAAGAACATTATATGAGTATGGATATGGATACAATAAACAATATTATAGACAATTCAAACAATGTAACATTAAAAGCAAATTTAATGATGCATACACAAGGAGATGAAATTTTTAATAACTTTCATGAAATAAGTAAAAAAGTATCCAAAAACAGCGATATGATTGATATGACCAGAAGAATAATTTATAAGATAAATCAACCTGTTGAAAACGTACGATCCCTATTAAACAACGATAATACAGGAGATATCAAAGATACAATAAAATTAGCAAAAGATATCAGTAAAAAAATTGATAAATTTAAACTGAATGAATTGATAAATGCTCTGATTGATCTATCGAAAAAATTTATTGATTCAATGACACCAGAAATGTTGAAAGAAGTATCTTCCATCGTACATAAAATTGATGGATTGATGAATGAAAATAATAACAAATTGGTTCATGATCTAGCGGAAGATGCAGATCATACTGTTCAATCCGTTAATAAACTTTTTGGATTGTTCAAAACAATTAATAAGAAGTAATATAAATAACAATGTTTATCGTTATCAAATGAAATACATACTGTTTATCCTATTTTTACCCCTTGTCTATTCATCATATCATAAAACAGATTTCCTGTTAACAAAAATAAAATATTTATGTACTATGGATTATAGATTGAAATGCACCTATCAAGATGAAATAATGATCGTAGATTGGATGCCCAACGAAGAGATATCTACGCTATGGGTATTCAATGAACACGCAAGAGAAAGAATAACAGCAGAAGTCGCTTTAAATGTTATCGAACAGCTTATGAGAAATCAATATGAACATCGTGTTACTATCATACCTATATTGAATGTCTGGGGGAGAAAAGAAGTAGAGAGAGGAAACACGTGCCTTAGAAAGAATAGTAATGGCGTAGATACAAATAGAAATTATCAAATATCATTAAGACACTCTTACTCAAAAGATTCAGAAGAATACGAAGGTCCACATCCATTATCCGAAAAGGAGACTCAATTAGTCTCTTCTTTATTAAAAAAAGGAGTCAAACGATACATTAACGTCCATTCAGGTGAATTCTCCATGTATATGCCATACGATAGCAACACACGTGCGCCTCCCAATGCACAAAAAATGAGAGAGTTTCTCACTGAATTGGCACCCATGTGCAGAGAATGTGTAAAAGGCAGTGCTGGCAAAGTATCCACTTACAAAGCGTTTGGTACTTCTGTTGATTATGCCATACAAATAGGAGTGCCCGAAGCATATACATTTGAAATATATGGAAAAGAAGCATACGACTGTAACCACATGTTTAATCCCATAAATTATAAAGAAATGAATCGCGTAAGAGATATGTGGACCAAGATATTAATCAAATCTCTGACGATCGAATAAGAGGTTCGATCAATTTAAAATTCTCATAAACTAAATATTGCATTCCTTTGTTTTCAATGCTATTTAATAACCAAAAATGATACATATCCCATTCATCTTCCTCTATAATTGATATATCGTCAAAGTTATCCTCCACCAACTCCTTTAAGACGCATATCTGACGAATATAGAAACAAGTCTCGAGCAACACACCAATATCCTCCGCCTGTTGAGGATTCAATTCTTTATCAGGACTATGACACTTATGGTACACTTCATTTGAGATAGATTTGTCGTAATAGTTGTCACTAGAAACTATCGTCTGATGTTCTTTCCATATACAAAAAACGATATGCTTACGAATATCCTCAAGTCTTATATCTTTCATCCAATCCCTGTAAGTAATGCTTTTCAAAATCAATTTACTAGAATCGACATCGGATGGCGCTAGAGCATTAATTATTGCAATGTTAATCAAAGGTCGAATGCGAGATAACTGAGCAAAAAAATCACTCATCACATTTATTGTCTGACCTTCCTGTAACAAGGATATCATGCGTTTGGTTTGATCCTTATAGAAACTCATTGTAATATATTTATTTGATCTTTATATAGGCACTATATAAGGATATATTATATTAATAAATGAACACAGACATACCATTAAACTATGAAAACACCTTACCTATGCTTCAGTCCATACAAAAAGATATAAATGAAACACAACAGATAGTCATGATGGTGGTATATATAATAAGTGTATTTATCACCTTGTTTTTTATAGGAATATTAGTTGTAGGATATTATGTAAGTAAAACGGATAAAAAAATAGATAATTTATTAGAGTATAGAGAGATGTCAGAAGATGAAAATAAAAATATTATCTAGTTACTGGTCTAAATTCAACATCTATAGTAATAGATGGTCGTCTAGGCTTTTCTTTATTTATTAAATATTGCTTCGTATACCATCTGGTGGTAATAATATCTTTTCTTCCTTTACATTTTCGAATATGGTCAAACATATTTTCATTATTTTCACAATCGTACATAATATGACAAACAGGACAAATCATTTTAAAGGACTATCGTACTATAAATACATTATTTCGTTGATTAAAGGATGAAGTGGCTTATAATAGGAATCACTCGAAAGGAAATTCGAGAGAAAAAATACAATATGCCGACCGATGATTATATTTTAATTGATCGTGGAGATTTTGGACCTTTTCGAAAGAATGATATAGATTTCAAGGGAGATTGTTTTGATATATCTCTATGGACACGAATTTTTACTGTTTTTGGAAAAGAGTCATTTGATGTGATTATGATGGATGGAGGGTTGTTTGGAATGCGGCGTGTGGATGAGATTATTCGGATTAAGAGAGAATTGCTGAAACCAACAGGATATTGTTTGAATTTCACTTCATCGTTAGGTGATAGGGTTTTGTGTCCTTTAGGTAGGAATTTATTGTTTTATAATATACCTAAGAGGATGTATTCAGTGAAATATTTAGAGGAGGTATTTGATACAATGGAAGCTTACTCGTTAGCGGATACACTAAAGAAAGGATTACGTATTATTGTTTAAATCATAGACATCATTTTATTTCTCTTGTTTTTCGAAATGACATTTTGTTCAATGGATGCTGATAACTGTTTTAATGCTAACCGTGTATTGGCATCTCGTACTTCTGATATCATTTGATTAATAGTTTGGAATTGAGGCGATGTATAGTTTTTCAATCGATTTAATCTTGTTTCAATTGCTTTATATAATTGAATCTCTAATTTGGTTCTATCTTTAGCAGCAGCATTCTGAATCATTCTGTAAATGGGTTCAAGTGCCACATATTGTAGTGTCTGTTCTACTTGATACAATTCCACTTCAATGGCTTCTTTTATGTTCCAATTTGTTTTGCTAGACCGTCTACCCTTTTTGTATGCACTCACTCTTCTATTTTCCTTTTCGCGCAATGATTTTCTACTACTTTTTTGTCCAAATCCACCTAAGAAGTCATTCATTTGTTCAAGTGATTTCCGTACATCCATTCGTTTTTTCCTCGTTTTTTTATCTTCTCTAGGAGAATAAAATGCTTCCGATGCCTGTAGTGTAGTGGTAAGAACAAGTACGGCAATCCCTAGATACAGTGATGTATACCTATGCTCACAGACGGCTTCATCGCATACATATATAGACACAATGAAATCGGCAACACATGAATACAACAACAAATAATGCAATAAATAAAAAGGAAATCTGAATAATCTATATGCTATTTGCCGACCAAATGATTTATGCCTTTGTGGAGAATATGCAAACAGCCATATAGGCGACCAAGAAGTGAGAACAATTATTAGTATTTCCAATCCCAAATCTATTTCTTTATGTTTAGTCATTTGTACAAGTACACTTCTTATTTATAATCTAAATATTCTATTGGTATGGGTGTATAAATATAAAAATTATATTTTTTAAATGAAAAAAAGTGTAAATAAGTTTATAAAAAAATATATGCCAAAAAAAACATTACGTCAATGCTCTTCTTGTAACGGATATTTTCGATCAATGATAATATTAAATGGTTCATATGTATGTCACGGTTGCTACAGTAGACGGTATAATGATTTTAAAAACTTTCATTCAATTTGAATTCCTCTTTGACTTCACCGACATTCGCCATAGCATACTCCGATACCCTACGTTCAAAGAAATTTGTTTTACCATCAAGTGATATTGCATCCATAAATGGAAATGGATTCTTTACCCCCCAATAGGATTCATATCCTAAGGAAGTCACTAAATGATCGGCTACAAACTTGACATATTGTTTCATCATTGTTTTATTCATTCCCTTTAGATTATTAGGTAAAGTTTCATCCACGAACATACATTCTACTTTCACCGCATCACCTACAATATTTTGCACAAGCGAATCCTCTAATCGAGGACACATTTTAAGTAATTCAATAGCAAAATCCCTGTGAAGACCTTCGTCTCTTGAAATGAGTTCGTTTGAAAAGGTCAATCCGGGACACAGACCTCTATTCTTGAGCCAGAAAAGAGCACAGAAACTCGATGAGAACATGATGCCTTCTACACAAGCAAAAGCGAGGCATCGTATAGCAAACGATTTGACTTTATCTTCCATTTTTATCCCTTGAGGATAAGACATATATCGAATAGCCCATTCCGCCTTTGCTTTTGTCGCTGGATGATTCTCGATGGCTCGAAACAATTCAAATCGCTTTTCTTCTGTCTTTGCAAACTTTAATATCATCAACGAATATACTTCTGAATGGATATTCTCAATGGCAGTTTGAAATCCATAGAAACATCTGGCTTCCGGTACTTGTACTTCACTGGCGAATCGAGAGATAAGATTTTCTACTACGATGCCATCGGATGCTGCAAAAAATCCTAGAATACGTAATATGAATTCCTGTTCTTCTTCGTTTAATTGATTCCATCCAGCTTCATCATCATTCATATCTATCTCTTCAGCAGTCCAAAAGCTGGCTTCCGCTTTTTTATAGAGTTGAAATAGATTATTGTATTTAATGGGGAATAGGACAAATCGATTTGGATTTTCAATTAAAAGTTCAGACATTTCAAGGAAAAATCACAAGTATTTATACCTCCGATCTGGATGAAAAAGTCTATTGCAAAAATGTAAAAAGGAGACGAAAGAAACGGATATTAAGAGAGAGGAGAAGTGATAAAACCGAATGCATGCATATGATATACTTGATATTATATTATCTAAACCCATATTGTTTATTACGTATTTTATTTATCTTTTATACGGTAAAATAGAATATAAGGAGCTGGCGATTCCATTGGCAATCGACTGAGCTCTGTGAGAAAATCGTCATTGCACATAATCCATGTACCATCTCTTTTTCTACATGCAGCTGTATAATGACCACTACCTACACCACCAGAGTGATTACATATAGAATTTAGCATATATTGTGTTCCATTTATGGTTAATGTCTGGTTGATTTTCACAGGAGTAGTGTCTTTTACAAATCCTTTAAACCGTTTTAAATGAATCACCAACATGGATGGAGTTTCACTTATATTAATTTGTCTTGTAGAATATGTTTTTATACCACAAGAATCACAATCAATTTTATCTACTAATGACTCTACTTCACAATAGTTATTTAAAAGTGTTTCGACAGAAGATGACTCGTTTGTGATCATTTGTAAGGAAAGGGAGATGAACGGAGTGACGGTAATTGATTTATTATTACAAACGGAACAAGTGACAGTGCTTTGACAACATCCTTTGAATACATTCTTGTATTTGAATCCTTTCCTATAGAGTGTGTCTATTACGTACAAATAGAATTCATGTGCATCACATTGGCGTAATAATTTGAATTCGGAACTATTCATAGCAAGTGCATGTATAAATTTATTGAGAGTCAGTTTCGATGCACCCGCATATAACAAATCAATAAAGTTGCGCATCATTGGCGTTTCCTTTTTACCGTCGTACTCCTTTAGAAGGAATACAAACGGCTTACTGTAGCGTAGACATTGTAAAATAGAATTCAAATAACAAGTGTTTCCTAAATTAGGAAGTCCCTTCCCTAATAACATTTATGTAAAAATATTTTATATATATATGGAGGATTTATTTTACTTTCTCTTTTTCTTTATTGGAAAACTGTTGTAATTCAATAGGAGTGATTGATTTGAGTTCAATCGCTTCTCGAATTGCCTTCAAAATATTATTTTTCGTTTGAGTAAATGATGGTTTGGATATATTATAGGTATCCAATGTATTGGCTTCTGGTAAAGCGGATTCCAAATATCTTGATTTCTCTATAACAGACACTCCATGTAAAACAATACCCGATTTCATGATATATAAACACGCGGGTACAAATGATTTGAATGAAAATAATGAAGCTGCTTCTCTTCCTAGAGGTGTTTTGAATAAAATCATTTTCCAATAACCAATTAAATCCTTTGTATATATTTCTATTAATGATTCTTTCTCTTCTTTTGATTTAATTAATAGTTGTGTGTACATAGGTTTTTTATTAATTCGTGTGATATACATGGTAAGCATGTGCGTAAATATCTTTGGCTGTTGATTCCTTTCACAATATCTCTTGTATTTATTGATTATCTTCTCTGCATCTTTTATATTTTCATTCTTTTTATGCTTTTCATTTCTCATTCTATCATTCGAAAATAATAACCTATGAATAAATTCATTTGCCATCATAATGCACTGAGTCATCTTTAAATTATGCACCCCTGATAATTTTACTCGACCATCTAGGTCTCTTGAATACATATAGGGGTCCTGTTTATTGGCACTAACCGTTGGTACGCATCTGGATGTTATTTTCCACGATCGTACTGATTCCGCTGCATATTGAATTCCAGATATGCAACATACTTTACAATTGTCAGAATTATTCATACGATCTCCATCGCAATTTTGATGACAGTGGTGAATTTTACCAGTGTTATTACAAATATATATGCTGTATATTTTTTCAATTAGTGTACTATTGTTAATCCATTCGGGGCATTTCATATATTGAGCACGTATACCATATTTGTTATCTTTTGGATTTTTATGAATTTCTACTTTTAGATTCATTATAGTGCATTTATTAAAATGACACACATGATCCTTTGCATTATTACTACGAATTGAATTCGTTAAATGAGAAGCAATTGTTTCAGGCGACGGAGATCGAAGCAATTCCATTGTTTCTCAATATAGATACTATTTAAATAGGTATATATGTATTGAGGTATGTCTTCAGAAATAAAATGTGATTCAATACCAAACGACCTATGGAGAGTGATTAATTGTTATCTCACATGCAGAGACGCAATTAGAATGGAAATAGCACTCAGGGTATCTTTATTTACACAGATACAATATAGAGAAAGATACAAGTACGAACCACGTAGTCTAAATTTAGGATTTTATTACCTGCTGTGTTCCTATTATAGAAGTCGTTTTAAAATTGTGATTGAATATCAATCCTGTCATCAGATGGTTGTATTCGATCACACGTCTAATAATACAAAAGAAGCTTTACGTAAGATAGTAGATCTGTTTAAAATAAAGAATTAAAAGTTCATATTTAAGCAACTGTTTTCTCTTTAAATGTTCTGGTTGACCATTGGCATATTTGTAGGAATATATTTAGATCAAACGTTTACAATACCACCACTAAAAGAATATTATAACACAATACGAAAAGCATTAAGTGAAAAAAATTTAAAAGAATAAAATGGCATATTGGTATACTTATCCCATTTCACCATCCTCTTCCTCTGATTCAGAGGAAGATATACAGCGCATTCCAACAGCAGATCAAGTACAAGAATCAATTGATATAGAACGTGAGTTCTTTGAATACGTTGGGAACCACTGTCAATTCTATGCGTTCCATGAAAAGGATTATCTTGCATGGCAATTGGATTTGAATCCAAATCAAGATATTTATTTGGACAACGCAATGAAACACTTTGATGAAATTATGGACGCATCTACATTAGACAGTATTCATGAAGGTATTCCTGAATACAAGGATTTTTCTATACAAGAGATCATATGCGGACCTATGCATTTAGAAAAAGATGCGTTGATATTCATATTCGATATGGCAAAAGACTGGATTGAATACAAACGATTAGACAGATCGGTCACGAGTAACGAGTATCTTAACTATGTGTTATGGGTAGTTGCAAAATTGGTTTCATTTCAAATGAAACATATGTAAAATTCTATAAAATATCATTATAAATATAATTTCATGTTAATAAAATGTTCCCCTATTTGACTCCATGGATATTGGGATTTGCTATATGTGTATTCCTAGTTAATATGCTAATGGTTATTCCCTACGGTAAATTCTCTCGATCAGAATTACCACTCCAAATCGATTCTCGAATAGCGTGGGTTCTACAACATGGATTAGTTCTGATAGGATTGATTTTTGGGTGGGTTGATCTTGATGGATGGTACTTCAATACGCCACAGACCAACAAAGGATGGGCTGCTCTGACATTCTTATGGATACACTTCCTGTGGAGAGGAATTCTATCTCAAATTATATTTACTAAACATGGAAAAAAACAAACGACTCTTATTTTACCATTACTCGGGTTGTTATATTTTATTCCTATTGGAATGAACTTTCGAAAAATGTGTTATGAAATAGACGAAGATTATGAAGCTGTTGACACTATACCATTGGGATTAGCGTTCGTATGTCTTATATTAAATATTGTTATAGAGATGTTGTATGATTCATGGCGGAAATCATATGAAAATTGTTATCAATTCAACCTACCAACGCGGATATATTATGGCAATTATCTTCGTCATGATTTTTTAGAAGAACGATTTGCTATCTATCGTTATGGAATACACACTCCAAATTACACCTTCGAAGTACTTGAATGGTTATTTTTCACATTATTTGTCTTTCGTTTTGAAGCTTTCTGGTGGTTCATTGGTACATTATTATTGTTATGGGCACGTGGAGCATGGACAAGTCATTGGTTGGGTGAAATAGAAAACACATGGAATAAAAATAATTCTAATGATAAAAAGTATAGTTTTTAATTTAATATATTTAACAAGTTCTCCCTTGATAATGAGCTTTCTTACCATTATCATCTACACAGGTATTTTTGTATGAATTCAATAGTTGCTGACAAACATGATGATGTGAATTGATGCAACATTTACCATGTCTGTGTGGTGCGATCATTTGACGCTTACTGAATTCAAGCAGGAAAGTACTAGGTGTACAAGATCTACATGTTAACTCAGGAACACCTGCTACCATTTCAATACCAACAAACTGAGTACCACAAGCCACATCTTTTATATCCCACACGGATTGTTCAAGTGGAGCAGATTCAGGATCTGCCTCTAAATAGAAATCCGTTACAGGAATACAAGTACCATCATCTGTTGTGGCATCAGCATAATATGCTTCATTTCCTACCTCCGTACATCCCAATACACATAGAGTACCTGAATTGCATACTGAATCATCTGATGCGGTTTGATCTCCTGCTAAACATAATGCGGTTGGTGGTACGTCCGCACAACTATCATACTTACAATCACCAATTTGATTATGATTGGTGGCTTTTGGGTCTGGACAGGTGGAAGAACAGAATGGACCTTTTTCTACACATGCAGAGTTTTTAGAACCCCATCCACATGGCTCAGAAACAGTGTCACCTACTGCCGCTGCGTCATACCATACTAGCTTAGTAGGGTTAGATACAGGATTATCAATTGTACATCCACTCACTGGGTAATTAGTTTTCGCCTCAAAGGAATATGGAGTTCCCCTTTGTGCATTACCCATCGCGATGGCTGCTGCTTGACATTCTGCTTCTGTTGTAATAGTGAATTGTGGCTGACTCACATCGTCATGGATAGCGGTATATTCCTCCGTAGCATATCCCACATTACAGGTATTGCAGTTGATTATTCCATTAGATGCTCCTGTTCCCGGAGTTACTGGTTGTCCATTTGGACAGATGTAATCAAATGTACAAGGAGCAGGTCCACCATTGTTATTTGCCTGACCATTTACACATTGACTAACACAAGCTAACGTATCTAACACAAATCCACTATTACACGAGTAACATTTACCTTGTCCTGTCGCGGTACAATCGGAAGAACCAGCACCATTTGCACAATCACAATTATACGAACATGTCATTGGAATAATCGCATTCGCATCATAATTATTAGCATCTGAATCCATACATCCACCAACATTCGCATTCAATATATCCGAATTTGAACATGGACTATACGTTCCGTCACCATTTAGATGTGAACCACTACATCCCAAACGCGGCGAAACTTTGACCGCATCAGTATTTGAACAAAATTTATAAACAGATGTATCTTGGGAGTAACAACTTCCATCATCAAAGTTATTATTCGCATCGTAATTACATGCAGAAGGTGTGTTCATACATCCCGAAACTTTTAAAGTGACACAACTTCCATCATCTGCATTAGCAGCAGCATTGTATTCCAAATATAGAATATTTGTACACCCTGATGATCTTCCAGTGACACAACTACCATCATCCGTATTTGCAGCAGCATTATACTCTAGATAACCATCATCCGTACATCCATTAACCACCGCCGTGCAAGAACCATCGTCTACATTTGCAGCAGCATTATAATTAAAAGCAGCTGAATCCGTACATCCATTCACTATTACAGTAACACAAGTCCCATCATCAAAGTTAGCAGCAGCATTGTATTCTATATAACCATCATCCGTACAACCATCCACTTTTACAGTCGCACAAGAACCATCGTCTACATTTGCAGCAGGATTGTACTCCAAATAACCATCATCCGTACATCCATCCGATTTTACAGTCGCACAAGAACCATCATCGAAGTTAGCAGCAGCATTGTATTCTGTATAACCATCATCCGTACAACCATCCACTTTTACAGTCGCACAAGAACCATCATCTTGATTGGCTTGAGCATCATACTCCAAATAACCATCATCCGTACAACCGGGTACTATATCCGTTTCAATACCACCAGAACCTACAAATGATATATCTAGACCGCTTTCAACGTGAGAAGATCCTCCGTCTGTTAATGTCACGGTGGTACCACTGTTTACTTTGACTTTCATTTGAGTGTCAGATATTTGATGCATGATAACTACTTTTGCTGATCCATCTAAAGTCACTTTTACTTTAACGGCTTCGTTTTTCTCTAATGGAACGTATACTGGATTGGTAGTACCGAATGAATCAGTTTCTACTTCAGTCAAATCACTATAATCAGTGTTATCAGATGCCTTTAGTTCACCTCTAACCACTTGAATTAGATTATCGCCGGTAGGAGGTCGCTTAAAGCCATCTAACTTCAATTTAGAAGCTTTCATGGCAAATTTTTTAATAGCAGCATTTGAATTGGTATTGAACATTCGTCGAATCATCTTTCTCCTAGCTTTCTTTCTCTTTGATTCTGTGTTTAAATTACTGATGTCACTCATATCAAATTTATCAATTTTAGCTTGAGAGGAGAAATTGGGTGTTTGTAAATCGCTATCATTATCCCAATCCAATCCATCCAATAATCCGTCTTTGTATTCACAATCATCGTTGTTCTTTACTTTATTATCATCACTACCAGTATTATCAGCTTCATCATCTTTACATTCACCATAACAATCAGTATTTGAAAAACAAGAAACACTATTCTTATGGGAACATTTGTGACTGCCACATGTTCTAGGATGTTCAATTGTAAAAGTTACATCTTGTGGCGAAGCACCGTCATCAACATCCCAGTCTGCTAGTACTACTATACCGTCTGCTGTTAAGGTGATCGTAGAATGTTCCTGATCATTATAATTCCACCCATCATTATATGAATCATGTCCTTGTATTGTATGTGATCCGTAAGCTAAACATACAGTAAATTCCCCATCCACTTGATCATATTCAGTACCATCAATTGTAACTGAATTTTCCGATGCATATCCACCCATACCATTATCTTGTGCAACTACAGTCCATGTCCCAACAACTGTTGCCTGTCCAGGACAATTAAGAGAGCCGCCGCCATTATTATCTTCATCATCTTCACATTCTCCATTACCTGCATCACAATAAAGTGAAAGACATTGAGAAGAATCCTCACATGATTCGCCATTATTTTTCATGACCTCACAACATCGAGTACCACCACTATCTACCACATCTTCACAATCAGATGTGGTGTCTTTATCCGAACAAGCCCCTCCATTATTGTAATTTACACCATCAAATAAACAATATGTTGTAGATCCCCCATTTACAGCATTATAATTATACTTAGTTGCACAGGAAGTGAATGCACCTCCGCCGCCGCCTCCTCCTGCCGTCCATTCGTAACCATAACTTTCACAATCGTTTTGATTGTCATATGAACCTGTCACATCGTCGTAACATTCACTAGCAATATATTGATAACCATAATATTCACAATCGCCTTGATTTCCATCATAAGAAGATTCATGACTCATACAAGTACCTCCGCCACCGCCTCCTTCCGTCCATTCGTAACTCATACTTTCACAATCGTTTTGAGTACCATATGAACCTGTCACATCGTCGTAACATTTATCGTCAATATATTGATAACCATAATATTCACAATCGCCTTGATTTCCATCATAAGAAGATTCATGACTTCTACAAGTGCCTCCTCCACCGCCGCCACTATTGCAGTCGGAATCACTGTTACAGGGGTTGTGGGAGTCGAAACATTGGCTAACGGAACCATCACAATAATCAAGTCTTCTCCCTTTATTCCGCCCTTTTTTCACCCCTGATAACATTTTGGCTTTCTTCTTCTTTCTCAACCCCATTGATGTCCGTGATACAAATTTTTTGTTTTGTGTATCATCAAAGGAAAATACCAATGTCATCGATAATAATAAGGTATATAAAATCAACAATTGTTTCATAATTTAAAATAGAATAGTACTCTTTATATAGATTATTTTTATATAATTTATCAATTACTTGATTAACTCTTTTAAACGTCGATACAATTCAACATCGACATCGTTCACACTTTCCGCTTTTCGTTTCCAACTCGTATCATCGTGTTCATAAATAGCACCGTGATATTGTACTGGCATATCTTCCGTATATAAAATATGTAAACAATTCGTTTTTACTCGTTTGATAATTTTGTCTACAGAATGATGATCCACATCACAGTTTGAAAATAGTTGACATCCACTCAATATTTTTGTCATTGAATTGTGTGTAGAATGGTCATTTATATAATCATCAAATGAATCTGGTATTCCATTAGCAGGAAACCATCCAAATAATCCTTTTTTGTCACCTAACCAGTTCATACCATAAAATTTCCACTTGATATGTATCTATCTACCGGATTTCGAATATTGGTGAAACATCCACATGAGAGGGGTGGCTGATCAAATATGCTATGCCATGAGTTTACTCTTATTCCAACTTTTTTTAATGCTTTTCGTAGTCCAAATCCTCCCGTTCTAGGTATATGAATAAAACACGAATTGTTTTCTATTTGGTATTTGTCCTTGAACGTTTGTATTTTATCAATGTTTTTCAATTGTCTTCTTTCAAATTTCCTCAATGTTCTTCTCTTTTTTAAAGGCATTTTGTATCGTTTGAATTTACCAGCCGAACAAACGAACACGAAAAGATGGAATAATATAATAATTAAATTGTATTTCATTTTATAAAATATATAGTAATATAAATAGTATATTATTTTAAGCTGCACATGTTCTTGCTATCGCATGTCCTTTATCGCCATCATCATCTGTGCATGTATTTTTATATGAGTTCATTAACTGATGACATACTTTATGATGTGAATTGATACAACATTTTCCATGTTTTAATCCACTACCGATCGTCCGTTTGATACTGAATTCAGCTAGAAAGGCAGCAGGGTCATTTGATCCACTACAATCACCACATACTAATTCGCCACCACCTGATATTGTCACAAATTTATTTGGTCCACATGAAACGTCTTTTACATCCCAAATGGACTGAGCCAAAGGACTCGCTTCAGGGTCGAACTCTTCATAGAAATCTTCAACTACACCTGAGTCAATACATTTAATACTAGCAGTACATGGCTGATTAGAGGTCTCTCTGTCATTGTATCTAACATATTTATTTGCTTCTACAACACTACATCCTACGGCTTGACCGGGACCATGATCAGCCGCTCCGCCCCAGTTATATCCTGACAATGAATTTCTATACGCGAGACATTGAGTTGGATCCAAAGACGTACTTAAATCACCAGAACCAGTAGTCCTAATTACAACAGGAATATCAAGAGCATGAACATGTGATATGAATAGTAGAAAAAGAAATATCTTGATAATCATTTTATAGATATTATATTTATATAAATAGTATATTATTTTAAGCTGCACATGTTCTTGCTGTTAAATGACCTTTGTCTCCATCATCGTCGGTACATTGCGTTTTATAAGAATTTAATAATTGCTGACATACATGATGATGTGAATTGATACAACATTTACCATGTTTCACCCCTGTACCAGAATCACGTTTACTACTGAATTCAACTAAAAAAGCAGCAGGATCATTTGATCCACTACAATCACCACATTCTAATTCACCAGTAGCTCCTATTGTCACAAATTTATTTGTTCCACATGCAGTATCTTTTGTATTCCAAATCGGTTGATCGATAGGGTTCGGTTCAGGGTCGAATTCTTCGTAGAAATCCGGATCTGGACCCAGATCCACTTCAATACATGCCATGCCATTTGCACAATTAGCTCCCGCTTCATTTGTATTGTAAAAAACCTTATTTTGACCACTCCAATGACTACATCCTGTCGCTTTTCCAGCTCCCCAATTTGCTTCTCCCAAATCAGTTGCCCCGATGGATACAGCATACGCTGAACATGCTGCCGGATCCAAAGACGTGGCTAAATTGCCAGCTCCGGTAATTCTAACTGTAGCAGCATTTGTACTTGAGATCGATATCAATAAGAAAAGAAATATCTTAAGAATCATTTAATAGATAATATATTTATATAAATAGTATCATTTACATATTTTCAGTGTTTTTATTTAATAGTATTTTATAATCAGTACCATACCCAGCAATGACTTTATCTCCAATAATTAATGCTGGATCCATGTCCGTCTGTGTAGAACTATCTTTTTTTATTTGTTTTTCTTTGTTTTCTAAATATGGATTATGGTTTAAATATCCAATATATGGATTATGATTTGGTAATAAATGAAAAATTTTTGTGTTTTGTCTCCATATAGGGGGAATCCATTTCTTCTCCATATATTTTAATTTTAGTTTTATTTATATTGTTTTAAACTATTCGACTACGTTTACTTGCAGGTTCATAATCATCTGTTATTCCGTCCAAATCAAATTCGTTATATTCTTCTGAATCATTATTTTCCGTATTTCTAGTCTTATACATATTAATATGATCATCAGGATAACTGTAACAGTTTTCAACTATCGTAAAATCATTCATTTTCTCTGTATATTTACCGATGAATTCCCTTGGTTCTATATGCATTTTTTTTGCATGAGTTGCAGCACTGGCAATCGTCAAATCCAATTTAATTTGAACTTTACGATGTTTCGATTTCTCACTTTGCACAGTACGTTGTCGAGTTGTCTTTGTCAACTTATCGATATACAGAGGATTATTCATCGTTATCGTCTTTCTACCACGTTCCAATACAATGGTATCAAATAAATTAGGGTATCGAATAATTGATTCATGACGAATATTTGATCCCATCATATGATTTCGATAATGATATGAATACTTGTGCTGTAAACATTTCAATGCCTCCTTCACCTTGTTAACGTACTCACCTCTGCGTATCTCATCAAACAAATCCATATGCACAAAACAACCCTCTGGAGACACAATCACCGCGAACTGTTTCTTTGTATCCTTTCCTTTAGGTTGAGGTTTATCATCTTTATATTTCGCTTCAATCACATCAGCAGGATTAACATACTCGTGCGCATCAATAGTACGATCCTTAAGAGAATTCATCATCGCTTGAATGTTGTGCTTTGACATACGACCGTGTGATATTGGTATATTGTTAGCAATCTCAGTCAATAAACGCTTGAAACGATTGAATTGACAATACGAATAATTGTTTATCTTTACCACGACATCATCTTCTTGTTTGCGCTCCTCCAAATATTTTGTATTACTATTGAAAATAGTCCAAAGAGACGTCAATACCTTGTATTCATTTGGATTGACAAACTCCTCTTGAATTTGAGAGAAAGCAAAGATAGCAATCTCCTCCGTACAAAATAAATACGGCTCAATATCCAATAATTGATCAGGAGAAAAAACATTTGCTATACCTTTAACAAGTACCTTTGTTGGATCGTTAGGATCCAATTGATCAGGACTGCCAGAATGAAGACCTCCTTCTACATTGAAAACGATTTCAAGTGCATTCACAATCGTATAGATTGTACAGAGAATCTCATATCTTTCCTTCGTACGAGGAGGAATATTCACTTTAAACTTGTATTTCAAATGTTTTGACAACTGATCATACACAATATCAGCTGCCTTTAATGTTGGCTTGTATAATATCTTCATAAACATGAATTTAAACACCAACCACATACGCAACTGCTCCTCTTTTGCATATGCAATACCACGCATCTTATCCATCATAGCGAATTCATCCGTCTTCATATCTCGATCACCACGCATACATTCTTGAATGGAACGCCCAGTACCCTCCACCTTTTCAAATTGACCCCAATACAATCGAGTAGCCATAGCTTCATTACAACTAGATGGATCATCGTTAGTTGCACCCATAACCACACCAATAGCTTGTGATTTAGCGATACGATTCTTCCTCTCACCAGTATTCTCATCGCGGTAAAATTCCTTACAACGGACCACCATAGATGTCAACTTCTCCTTAAACATAGCCTCTGCCTCACCATCCGAATTTGCATTTGTCATAAACATTCCCGGAGGAGCCTCATTAAATACCTGAATCGTATCAATCAAATCACCATCCACCGCATCCGCACGCTTCGTCTGGTATGTCAATGTCTCCACCGTACCATTAATTGACTGCTCCTCCATCTTCTCAAACATATAAGACTTTGAAGTAGCCCCTTCACCTGTATATATCTGATTGAAATGCAAATTGGTTTCCTGACGATATGCATCGTATTTAGCATGGTTCAATAGAAACAGAGTCTTGTGAGCGGATGACACAAATAAAGACTTCTCATAGAAATCCATTATACGAATCGCACGGTTTGCAAAGATACTCATATTTGGATCCAATTTCTTGTATTGGAAGTTCATATGATCTCCATTACGCATATGCTTCTTCCAAAGAATCATCGCTCTTGCTGGAGCCGATATATCAGCCTCCTCATCATCCCACACACGCTCGCAAAATTCCTGTACCATCTCCTCTTGAAATTGACGACGATCTTTAATGTATCCAAGCTTATATTCTGCTCGGATTTTCAATACATCTATATCAGATAAAGAATGTTTATCCGTCAACAAAGTATTAATCAAAGGTGATACAATAGGAACGGCATCAGCTGTACGAGTCTCATCATATAAACGCAAGTAAGACGCTTTTGATTGACATAATAACCACTTACCAGTTCCATTTACATCAGGCATTACTTCCTCATCATCCTTCTTCTCGAATATGACAAAACTCTCTTGCAATGTTGACAATATAGTATTCTTATTCTTGAAGTCAAATGTCCATGTATCACCATCCCGTGATATAGATTCGGTATTCAGATACTCTATATAACGTTCCCTCTCCAATCGCGGTTCAATTGTCAAATTAAAACTACGCTCCTGTGTCTCAGGAATGTATATCATCGTGCTAACTATAGCATCTGGAAATTTAATTCGAGTAAAGAAATAATCCGGTAAATACTTGAAAAAGAACCTATCCGGCATCAAATCGGTTGGCATCATCCTGTAAATACGCGACTCATCAGGGAAAATAATATTACCCAGATCATCCTTGTAATTAGCCGGTTTATTCTGGAGATCACATGCTGAATCGATACCAAATCCATTTGAATCAAGGCGGAAAACATATTTGGGATTTGCCTTGTGCGTAATATTTCTAAAAGCATCAAACTGTTCCATTGCACTTGTAGCTTCAAATGTTTTCGTGTACACATCCGCTACCTGACGAGCATACTCGAAACGAGATGTAATCTGCTTCCATCCATCGTGGTCCATTCGATTCTTCTCTACCTTGCGATTTATCACTTGAGAACGATTTATCAGAAACATCTTATCGCATAAATCATTCGGCTTCTCAGTAGCCTTCCAATTTGAAAAGACATGAACTCGTATACCAACATGTACCTGTTCTTTATCCACACCGGGGACATCCTTAGCCTTTACCCACTCCAAGAAACAGGCGAAATCAGCTCCATTTGATGCAGTCTGAATATCATATGATAACTGGATGAAAAAGGAAAACGCTTTAAACATAGACTGTCCCATCGTTGACTTTTTGAATTCATTAAATGCCAGAGCATTGTTCCGTAAATATTTCTTATCCAATGAAAATACCATATGGACCCAGCTATCAGAGTTCTCAGAAGCCTTTATTTTGACGTTTTTTACCAAATTGTAAGGCAATGTAGATAGTGTGCGTCCAGAATGGCGATAGTTCAAACTATTCACCAACGATGACATGTGTACTTTATCGGATGAAATCATTTCTTATATACTTTGGTTTTTGTTCTAAAATATTTGTTGAAATTATATTGTTCCATATATTATTTGACGCTAATAAAAATTATTACCACAGAAGTGATTGAATATATTTTTTATGAATCACTTTTTGGTATTATATTTTTAGCCGTAATATTAAATCCATGCTAATATATATAAAACCATATAAATATCATTAAGTATATACTAATATATCCTATATAAGTATAAATTTAATTTTTTTTTTTTTGAAAATTTTTTTTATGTTCCTGAAATGACAAAGTGTTTAGCAGGCTAAACACTTTGTCATTTCAGGAAGATACTTTTTTATTTTTATATTTTTTAGTGTCACCGGTGAACCTTTTTAGTCCATGGTATTTATATATAGTAATAGTAGGGGTTTTTATTTATTGTCATTTTTATAAGAAAAATGAATATACTATGGAATACCATTAAAACAAAACAATTTTTTTTAATTATAAAGATAAAAAATAGATACGGTAAAGATGGATTTAGGGATTGATCAAGCAGTAACTAATAAACAAAAACTAAATGGTAATCAACTAAAATTGTTAAGGCAATTGATAAGTAAATGTAACATTGATAAAAACAAAACACAATCTTTAATGTCATATTTAATCAAAAATAGAGGTAAATGGTTTGATAATAATGATCCCACAAAAACAAATGTAAATGCTCAATTAATCAGACAAGTACTCAAAACATGTACAATGAGAGCAGCAGCGGGGAAAAAAGGTAAGAAGAAAAATTATCAGCCGTATTATAAATTTCATCCAATATATGGTAATTTACGTTATTAAAATTTTAATTTTGTTATATGTGGTTCGTTTTGTCCACCCAACGATATATATTTATTTTTCAATTCTTTTATTTTTCTTTCCCATTTCTTTACGATACGTTCTTTATTATAACAATTTTTATTTTTTGCCATCTTCCTCTTACTTATACACCTGAAATTTTCATGCTCTGTCTTTTTCTTTTTGGCTTCTTCCCACTCCTTGACCACCTCATTTCTTTCCTCCCACCTAGCTTTTGGTTTTGGTGGTGGATTCTTTTTAGCACTAAATGTAGGACATAATATTGTCATCATTTCTGCTTCTTTTACATATCCCCGTTTAGAAGTGTTCCAGTTTTTTCTATTTGTCCTCTTCCATGTATTACCTACAGTTAATGTCCCTTCAAAAGCTCCCTGTTTATGGTATATATAATTTCTATAATCAGGTGTTAACAAGGAACAAAAATTATTGAAATAATCTTTGTGCGTATTCCATCCTCCCTTGAATGAAATAATAATTCTTCTCAATATTCCGTTTAATGTTCTATGTACCTTAGATTTATCTCTCACTGTTCCTTCCTTCGAATTCCATTTGGTTTTGTACGTTAGACTTTTTTCTGCATCTATTAATTTGTTATCAATGAAGAAACAATCTCTATATTTGAGATCAATAAGGGAGTTCGCCGCCTTAATTTTAGCAGTTGTATAATCACCGGGATTTTCATGAGTAAAAACATATTTCAATAATTTATTTTTATTGATATCATTACTTAAATCCATATGTAATTAATACTATTTTATATTTTATACTCTTCTTCTTCTCTTTCTTTTGGTAAGATCGATCTGCTCGTCTCTCTGCCTTTGTCTCTCTTCAAATTGAATATCTTTTGTGATATCTCTCACTTCAGGTGATTTCTCTATCGAGATGATCTTTTTAGATTGTATGGATTCCCTTTGGGATGTCGAATTAAAATCCCATGGCATGATTTTGAAAGAACGTGATGGTTTCAATAGATCCAATTCATGCTGGTCGTATTCATATGTTTTGTACGGAGTCTTATTCAAATATCTCTTGCAAATACGAAAGGTTCTACCAGTGAATTTTCCCGATTTAACGGTATGATCGTAACAGAAATCATCTTTGATATTCTCTGACCATTTTTCCAATCGTTCAATCCAATTGGTAAGATGCATTCTCGAATACATAGGAGGTTCTTGACCAGACTTTAATCGAATGGGTACTTGATCTTTGCATCGTTGTATAGTATCTGGGAAATACGAATGTGTATCTTTGGTGACTCTCCAGCCAAAAAATTGCCTATGCAACGGTTGATGTATCTTGTTGTGAGTCACATTATGGACAATCGATTCATAGAAAATGATTAAGCAGCCGGGTGGGATACGAATTTTACCTTGTGCTTTTCCCAATTTTTTATAATGTGGTTTTCTCTCTTTAGTGATTCTTGCAAATCCATCTGTTGTATAATTGTCCTTTTGTGTGCCTTTTATTCCCATGAAATATTGGTCAAATGAATCCAGATTAAGCCAGCCACCATAAACAGTATCATCTGAGTTGATTACCTTTCCCAATTTACGCATAGCTTTCTTATCTGGTAGATCTTGATGCCAATCTTCTGGAGATACTTTGCGGTCGGTAGTACGATAGAGAGCTCTATCGATCAATAGTTCTAGATTGGTATCTAGTTTATCACCAATCATATCGTTCCATATCTTTGGAATGGTTCTCTCTAAGATGATTTCTCTTAAATATCGCATGAATGGAGCATGGAACGATTGTCCATTCGCTAAAGCGGAGAAGCCTCCCATAGAATGTCCTAGCTGCTCGCATTCCTGAGGGTTTTTGTATTCTGGAAAATCGAATATTGTGTCTCTGTATAATTCTTTCAATACAGATGTCTCTTCTGGTGTAAATAATGGTATGACGGTGACGCCATCTTTGTTTAATTGTTCTGCATACATCTGGAAACAGTTGATTGTATATATGTTATATTTGTATTCTCTATTCTATAATCACTAAGTATATCTGGGTTAACCCTGATTCAATACAAATTAGCACTCTAATACCACTGTATGCTATTTCAATGCTAATATTAAGTGATTAACATAGGTGATTGTATATTTTTTGAGTATATTTAATCACTACTTCGAGTAACACAGATAAATATATAGGAGTATATATATGAGAGATAAAATATATATATCAAACAAAAAGAAAAAGCAAAAAATGTTTAATCAATTAAAAAGAACCCACCAAAATGCTTCAGAAGCAAACGAAACAAATGAAAATGCCAACAAGAAGGCTCGCGTTGCAGATCCAGTAAAGCAAGTGCAAAAAAAAGAAAAAAAACCAATGTTTTTCAAAACATGGAATGAAGGTGATTTTGTGCCTACGGTTGAACCAGACTATACGAATACACCAACAGTCAAAATCAAAGATGGTGTCTACGATGCATTGATTACCACTCCTCCACTTAGCATTCGTTACAGTGAAATGGGACCAAAGGGAAACCTTGGTACAAGATATGTATCGGAGACAGCGTTTACATCTGCCAAGTTCACGATGACCCTTGAGAAAGGTGTCGATGATAAAGTGTTAGCTGCTATGCCAAATCTTGAAAAAGAGCAATCTGCTTATATGAAATGGCTCGACGGTACATCAAAGCAAATGCTTAAAGAAGCATGGGATAACAAATTAGCCATGTATGCTGCTCCTCGTAAAAAATGCATGGCTGAAGCAAAGAAAGCAGCAAAGAAGGACAAATCAATTGATGTGGAAGCAAAGGCGTTTGAATTGTTCTGTGATGGTGCCGGTCTACCAGCTAAAACGGAACTTGATGATGATGGAGATCCAATTTCTACGTTGAACAAAATGGGAAGAAGATACCAATACACGGACAGAAAAACAGGAGAAATTGTGATCAACCGTCCAACTATTTGGAAAAGAACAAAAGAAGGTGGATATGAAGATATTACCAGTGATATCAGATTCTTTTCAAAAAAATCATTGGTTATTACAGCAATCCAGTTTCGCTGTTATGCAATGCCTACCTCCTATGGAGTAGCAACTGACATGGGTAAACATGTTATCCTTGTCTGGGCACCAAACTCTGGTTCAAAACCACGTGAGACAAAAATCCCAGACATTCCATATTTCGAATAAAGAGAGAGAGAGATCAATTAAAAGGTGTCACTGGAATTGATTTCCAGTATAAATTCATTAAAAATATAAATTAAATGTATTCATATATAACTGGCTTTTTATCCATTTCTTTTATATGTTATACTCTCTCTCAAATCGGCAACTTCTACGATCATTATCGACAGAGATCGAGGGCATATGATAGAGCTCAAACTTATTTAAAAACAGAACTATGTACCAACCCCAGAGTGAAAGCTTCCTTAGGAGAATACAATTTATGTGATCAGAGTGAAAGAGTAATGGACAAAACTCCTTTGATGGCAGCCATTTTTGATTCCGCAGAAGATATACATATATGTGGAAACGGATATTGTAGCTTATTGGGACATAATATCACAAATTCACTCCCACAAGTCATCATCACCATGGGAATATTCGCCTTAATATTATTATGGGCATCCGGTATTCAGTGGAGAAGAAATAGAGAAAAAACAAGTCAAGATTATTGGAGTTTGCCTATAAAAAGTAAAGATAATTAGTTTTTATAATCCCTCTAGATTCCTCTGCTGCTTAATCTGATTCCTGTAAGCGGAACTAGACACAGTAGAGTTTTTCTTATCCCTATATTTTACCAATATATTTCGATACAAACTAGTATATGTCTGATCAATCTGCTGCTTGTTCTTTGCACCAGTAATCACAATCTTGCCAGAACGAAAGCATAGGAAAACAAGCTTCGGATTGATACTTCGAAAGATAAGTCCGGGAAACAAATCCGCTTCATATGTAACATACGGTCCATAATCATCCGCTATCGATTGCAATTTGAGTGTAAATCCAACATTAGCAGAGGCTACAATATTCTGAATCTTAAACTTTGAAAAGCACACAGGAATACCCACCTGCTGGAAGATCCTCACATATTTACGAGCAGCATAGCGTGACTCCAGCTCCGAGCGACCTCCTGTGCACACCATATTGCCGCTAGCAAATGCCAGTGCGGTGGTTCTAGGATACTTACATCTTAGGGTAGCAGCAGCGAAGGTTTGTGGATTGAATTCAGCAAAGGCATATTTTAAGGCTATATATTTTAAATTTAATCCGGAAACACCCAATGAAAACGTAGATACTACATTCTGTAACTTGAAAGGCGGAACAGCCACCTCTTTTAATGTTTTTAACGCAGAGAAATCAAGTTTAGCTTTCTTTTTCTTTTTTGTCTTTGGCATTTGATATATTCACCATCCCTTATATAGCAAAAAATACACATATCTATCTTTTTCTCCAAAATAGTGATTCATATTCATATTTAATCATACAATAAAATAGATAGATATTAGAGTATATAAATACAACTATAGATTTTTATATCGAAAAATGTCATCCATAGCTTTCTGGAACTACAGAAAAAAGATAAAAAGGACTCCTCACGTACTATTTCAATTGAAAGATCCCAACACATTAATTTTTAGACTAAAATACATTACAAACAATGCAGACTTCAAAAATTATAAAAAAATCTCACGTTATGAATATCAAATCAAAAGAGAGGATCTACAAAAAGTGGTCGATATTTGCGATCGTTATCGTTGGGAAGTTATTCCATTTCCTAATACTGTTCAAAAGGCTCTCGACCTATCAATTGATCTCCCCTTCAAAGAATCCTTTGAACAGACTCATCTATGGGATTGCATGTTTGATTACCAAAAAGAAGGTGTGAAACATGTTATCAAACACCTCAGTGGAAGAGCTCTCATAGGAGATGAAATGGGTCTAGGGAAAACCTTACAAGCCATTTCCGTATACAAATACTATGATATACAGAAGCTATTGGTAATATGCCCCGCATACCTCCGCTACACATGGAAACACGAACTAGAGAAATGGGTACCGGGCATCGAATCGTCAGTCATACTCACCGGAAAGGATTCACTTGAACAAGTATGTCCGCTGATCATCTCCTACGAATTAGCAGCAACCAAAGCAAAAGAATTAAAAAAGATGAAATTTGAAATGGTCATATGCGACGAATCCCATTACCTGAAATCGCACAAGACCAAACGCGCAAAGGCAATCACCCCTCTAGTGATTTCCATTAAAAAGGCACTCCTGTTATCAGGAACTCCCGCTCTCAACAGACCCATTGAATTGTACTCGCAATTGCACATGCTCTATCCAAAGATATTTCCGAAATACAAACAATATGCCGAACGATATTGCGATGGAAAAATGTCTCCCCTAGGATATTATGACGACAGTGGCATGTCCAACCAGTATGAATTGAAATGGATGGCACGTAAAGTGGCGCTCATTCGTCGAGTGAAACGGGATGTTCTAACGCAATTGCCGAAAAAGAATCGAAGTGAATTGTATCTTCAATTGAAAAAGAAAGATATCAAACCAATGAAACCTCTCTTTGATAAATGGAAAGATCTCAACAAACGCATCCCTGCTATGGTACCAGCTTCAGAGGAAATCAAAAAAGCAGGCTTCGAAAGGAAATGCATCATCACAGAACTCTTTCGAAAGACTTCCGAAGCAAAGGTATCCGTTGTAAAGAAGGTCGTGAAAGATATGGTGGATCAGGGACTCAAGTTCATTGTGTTTTGTTATCATAAGAAATTGATGGATGAAATACAAGAGGTATGTCCTTCGAATATACGTATCGATGGTGACACTCCTATTCAGAAGCGTCAGGGATTGGTAGATGATTTCCAGACAGGAGATGTACAAGTAGCTGTTCTGTCACTTCTAGCGGCATCTACTGGATTAACTCTGACAGCAACTTCCATTGTTTTGTTCGCTGAATTGTATTTTGTGCCGGGGACTATCCTTCAAGCGGAGGATCGTGTGCATAGGATTGGTCAGGAGAATGCATGTGATATCCGGTTTATCATTGCAAAGGGGAGTTTAGATGAGCATATATGGAAGATGTTGCATTATAAACTGGCTACTCTAGATACGGCTCTGGATGGGAGGTCCGATAGGACGATGAAAGGAGAGATGATAGATTGGGATGGATTGGAACGTTAAAACTAATATATTAATATATATATATTATATATAATGGTTTATAAATGGCAACTCCAGCATTAAAAAACCACGAAAAAATCCTGAAAAAGGATAAATCTCTCAATTTTAATAAGGTAAGAAAATATGAGAAAGCGGTTAAAAATCATTGTAAAAAAAAGATTAACAAAACAACAGCATATTGTAATAAAGACAAGAATGGTTATGAAAAAGTTAGCGACGCGATGGAAGATGTTATCGAGAGAATGGATGCCCATATAGAGAAGTTAACAGATAATATTGACAACGCAAATCCCCCATTACAAAATAAAATAAAAGGTATGAAAAGAGGGAAAGCAATAAAAACAAAGAATAAAATAAGAAAGAACAAGCAAAAAGACTGCAACAAGATTGAGTATAAGGATAGGAAGAACAAATGTAAACAACAAGTTGGTCAAATGATAGACGGGTCGATAATTGTACCTGACAAATTAAAATTTTAATTTAAGTTTTTTTACTGTTTCTGTTTTTGCTGCTCCACTTAATTTCCGTTCTATTATTGCTACTACGTCCCTTGCGGTAATTATATATTGGTTAGGATTTGCCATTGAATGTTTTTGACTGAACGACAATAAAAATGTGATGTCTTTGATATTTTGATAAGTCCCCCTAACGAGTTTTTTACTGTTGGATTGTTTTACAAAAAACAAACCTTCCCATGGCATACAACCTTGACTTAAGTATCTTTTATGATACTCCTTTTTCTTTAATTCGTTCCATATATGTGTTATTAATGTTTCTTGTATTGCTAATCGTTGATCTTTCGTCTTATTCATTCCTCGCCCGATTAAATTGTTTAATTGAATTTTCGTGGGTTTGTCTTTCCACTCTAAAATTTTCATTGCCGGCGGACCATTTATTTTTACTGTGCAGTGTTTAGGAGAAAACGCTAAAAGAAAAGGATTCCATCGACATTTTTTTGTCCTTCCTCCACCGGGTGCCATATTTATGAGTAATATAATATATAGATATACTGTTATAAAATAGATCAATATCTTAAGTTTTTATATAATTTATGTTCTTTTCTCTTGACTTGATTGGCGAAAGGAAGGGGATCAAATGCCGGTGCGGAAGTGAATTTCTTCTTCTGTTCTAGTTTTTTTAGTGTTTTTTTAACGTTTTCTACATTTTCTTTCTTCACGTTCTTCATCGCCTTTTTCCCAAATTTCGTTAATTTTGTCGTATTTTTTCCTTTTTTCCCAGCACTTACAAAAGCTTTGATATATTTTATAAGTTTGGTTTGAACTTCAAGGGCTTTTTTTGTTCTTTCTCTGTTGATTAATTCATCCGTAAGTTTAACTAAAAGGGTTCCTTTCGTCAATGATTTCTCTACTTGGAATATTTCTCCACGTTTACCACCTGTCTTTTTCTTCACGTCATAAAATAATCCACTATAATCGTCTTCAGCTCCAAAGGCACCAATATCAAAATAAGTATTAATTCCCCTAAATGAAAACGCGTGAATAATCCCTTTAAAAAATGTTCTTTTTAGATCTTTGTAAATAGGTCGTGAACCATCTGGTCTTAGTTCTGTAATAGTAAATATAGGCTGATTTTTCTCATCTATAACATCGTATGTTATATATCTATCAGTTGTCGTTTTGTTAACCTTAAATGCATTTAATTTCTTACCTTTTTGTTGTTTTTTATAAAAACGATATGCGACATCGGTTACATTATCTTTTTTTTCTAATCCTTTCGATTTATCTTTCATTTCGTATTCAATTCCATAAAATCCTTTTGTATGACTTTCAAAATATTTTCGAATTGTTAACATGGGTTTCAATATTTTCTTTTTATTTGATTTTCCATATTTCACGACTTCATATATCTTAAAACCAGCATAAAAAGTAGCAGCTGCTGTACCACCAACTAAACTCGCGAGGGCTATAACTGGACTTAATCCAATCAAAGCAGCACCTGCTACGAAACCTGCCCCCAATTCAGCTGCTAATATTGCCGATGGTAACGCACCTGCGACTGCTCCAGTGACTGCTCCATATGCTAAGCCAGCTGCTTTTGCTGTTGCATTTCTGGTTTTCCTTATATTCCCTACTGCTTGTGATTTTTTACCATCGGCATAGGCACCCTTCGCTGAATCTTTCATGTTAAGTGCTTTCATATCTCGTTTATTTTCTTTCTCTTTTTTAACAAGAGCTCTCTTAAATTTATCAGTTTCTATTGTTAATGTGTATGTTTTAGGTGCTTTAACTTTGTTTCTTTCCATTGCGAGTCCGATTTTAGATGTTATTGTTTTATTATTTAAAGAAAGAATTACTGAATCTTTTGGTATTTTTTTTCCACCTATTGTCGAATCTTTTTTAAATGTTAATGTACCATCTATATCTACATTAAATTTTATTCCTTTTTCAAAATCATAACCGTTCTTTCCTTCTACCTTTTTGACCGTAACCTTAATAGCCATTTCATAAATCATCCTCTTGCTTAATACTTCTTTTTTCTAGTTTTTCCAATTTATTGACAATCTTCCCCAATAAAGATATGATGACACTCATTTCAGTGACTTGTGCGGCGGATATTTTTTTCTGATGGTTTTGGATTCCATACAGCAATTCATTGATTTTTTGTAGTTCTTCTAGAGAACGATCATCTGTTGATTTCCATACATGACTCATTTTGAATATATTCTCCTATTCTTTTATACCATCATTCTAAATATAAGTTGTATAAATATTAATTTCTATTTGTCAAAATGAATCGAGTATTGAACCGACGAATGAGAGATTTATACAATCCTATCAACACACAACCTGTAGATGGTAAATTAAAAGGATCGTTCTTCACCTATCAACGTTTATGCGAGAATTCACTTGCTACGTGGTGGAGAAATGTATTCTTAATGACAAATGTAGCAGTAGCAGTAGGCAATCGAGGTGACGAAAATGAATTCGTGACTATATTATTATTAGGTGCCAACCTAATGTTGGCATGGGCAACCATATCTTATTATAACAATTTAAGAAATATTGTACAAGCAGCATCCGAAAAGGGATTAACATTGGATTCCAATTGGTCATGGTTGATATTTGGTATTGTATTTTGGGGCATTCATCTGTATTTTACCATAAAAAGTTTTACTAGTATATAAGATAATATTATTTATACAAATGGGTCATTATATGGAAGAAGACTTATGGTCTCATCTTTGTTCTTCTACCTTTATATTTGATTTAGAATACATTGGTCCTACTAGTGATCTTAAAACATGTCACATTTGGGAGATTGGCGCTATCCATTATCTCTCAGGGGCATCCATTACCATCACTATTTATCCAGATATATGTCCTCTACCACCTCCTTTTTCAGCTGAATTCATTCAAGTGACTCCTGCTCTATTGAAAGGCAGACATGCGGTATCCTTTACGGAGGCGTGGGCGAAACTTCTTCATTGGGTGAGTACCATTGTTCCGATGAATCAGAATACTCTGTGGGTTGCCCACAATGCGTTTAAAGCGGATAAGCCTATGTTGGAAGTTGATACGAAGCGCCACGGTATAGTGATTCCTTACAATTGGTTTTTCTTTGATTCGTTGATTTATTGTAGGCAATCTATCCCAAAGATGCCATCCTACACTTTATCCGATTTATATTATTCGTTGTTTGGATCTCCTCTCAAAAATGCCCATAGTGCCTTACCAGATGCGATTGCCCTTCGTAATGTGCTGCTTCATATCAATTCAACCACCTTAATAGGAACTATCTATCCCGCTTATGCTACTTCCCTGCAATCGATTAAATGGCTAGGACCTAGCAGCGAGAAGCAGTTTTTTGGAAAACATATTCAATCACTCGAGCAGCTCATTTCATTATTAATGACATCCTACTCCACCAATTGCATGTTAGGGAGCATTGTACCAATACGAACATTCGTAGAACAGTTCTTAAGAACACAAGTGGGATTAAATTCAGGTAACGCGGTATCTATTTCAAATACAATCACAAACTACTGGCTTCCGGGAACAAAATAATACACTATAAACACAGAAATTTTTATTTGAAATGCCAAAAAGACAGCGAGAACATGAGGATTTTGCACAATATAAACGAGTACATATGGAAACCCTTCTTACGAAACGTAAGAATGTTGAACCTACGCCAATGGGCGGCAAGAAGCGTCGTGTGGAATCTCTTGAGTTAGAAGAGATGCGCCACGAGAACAGAGAGTTAAAACAAACAGTATTCGCTCTATGTCAAAAGATAAAGACTTTGGAATACATGATTCAAATGTTTCGTCAACAAGAAACCATCGGTCACAATCGACTGATCGAAGCATTTTGATAGTATAAATATAAAATATATAAATATTAAATGATAGTTACTTTACAAGAAGATCAAGATCAAGGAGAGATGGATATAGCATTCTTTCTATCTCTTACACTATACACTATCTACTTATGCTGTATCGATGTATTATATCCAGATCCTGTTGCATTTAAACAGGTAGGTGATTTCCATTTAGTGATGTCCAACCTATTCGCTTTCTTTCCCATTATGCAAGCACAAGGATTATGGCTGAAAGGATTACTCATGATGACCGCTTACTTATCTATCTGTTGGCACTGGTCCAATATTGGAAAGGAATTGCCACATGGGTATGATTTCTATGGAAAATGGGATACTATCTTCTCCGTATGCATTATCGTAGCATATGCTTTGTCGTGGCTCCCTAAATGTAAATCCTATGAACCGACAAAAGAAGAGAGGAAAAAGAGTTTTTGGAGTCGCTCTTGTATAGGCAAACCTAGAGAGACATCCGAATGGAGATGCAGATGGACACCTCATCTCATAGGAAATATATTTGTATGTACCATCATAGCAATCATCATGTACGTAGATGAAAACCATTGGATCGGATTTGCTGTATCGTGGATGGCTATTCTGATTGCTATCTTCTTATCTCTGTATCAATTATGCCGTGAAAAGATGACCATATCAAAACGATATCGAAAGAGATTTTCTGGATGGGCAATCATAGGAATTTCATTTGGTATTATAGCATACGCATATAAGAATAAATCAGATGAACAAGATAAATATAGTAATTTTAATCACTCTGTATGGCATGTGTATGTGATGTCCTGTGCATATTCCTTTTCGAGGGCATCGGAATATTTAGAGATCTATCGCTAAAATTTTAATCCTAAAAATAATGATTCGCCTAAATATTCCTCTGCTGTTAATTCTTCATCTGAAAATTCCTCTTCTTCTGGCGCTTCGCTCTCCTCCTCTATAACCATGTTGTTTACAAATGGTAAATCATCTGCCATGGCTTCTTGTTGTAAACGAGACGGTAATCTTCCCGGTATCTGATTTCGGATAATTTCACTCTTATCGCCATTTACATCTATAGTTAATTGTATGTTTAATTTTTTTTCTACTTTGTGATAGAAATCTGGATCACTTGTCTTTAGTTTGACTCTTTTCACCGCATCTAATTTTATATGTTCATGTATTATTTTTTTAATTGTCAACACATACAAGTCAGTTGGGTTATCAAATTTTCCCCTTCCCCGTTTTTTACCAAGTTCTTGAAGATTTTTTCTATTCAGAGTTTCATAAGTGGGATATTTTCTTGTTTTGATTGCTTTTTTACTAAGAACTAAATCACTCCCTTTAAATGTAATTTTAATCTTAAAAGTGGGTCTAGTGGCTGAATATAGAAGTTGTAGAATATTGGTTACTGTGAAGTCTGCTTTCTTCCCAGTTGATTTTGGTGTCACCAACGGCTGACCTTTTCGTTTCTCACCTTTTTTTCTAGCAGCTTGAAATCCACTATCTTGTATTCCACCTCTACGTTTTTTTTCTACAGTAGATCTCCCTTGTGATAGTCGTGTGGATTTTCGACGTTGACTACGTTGACTACTCATTTAAAATATATATCATATAATAATATAGTAAAATTATTTAGTTTTACATAAACATATTTACATAGGAGGTGTCTTCTTTATGTACAAATGTTTCCTCCATGGCTCTCTCTACATGCTCCTTCGTCAGCCTTCTGTTTTGTTTTCTCTTGTTCCAATTATCTTTTGCATAAGCTAATTTGGCTTTGAATGCTATGTTTTCGGTATCACCTCCACTGTGCTCAAATTCATCAAACCTTTTGACAAATAACTCCTTTACTTTCCGATCACATGACCATCGATGTTTTTTCAATTGTTTTACAAATATATTATACAGTTCTTCCGCGGAATATTTCTTAATGGAAAAGTACCATCCGAATCGTCTCCTTAGTCCCGGATTCGTCTCAAAGACTCTCTCATCCAATTCCTTCTCGTAACCAGCCAGAATCATAATTGTCTTGCCTTTCTCCTCACTTAAAAAGGCATTGATTTGATCAAGTGCTTCCTTCCCATAATCATCTTTTTCACCGTTCATTAAAGAGTAGGCTTCGTCAATAAAGATGACTCCACCAGATAATTTATTCAATAATTTGGATGTTTTTGTGGCAGTATGACCCATATAGGTGCCTACTAGGTCGGATCGATGAATAATAGTGAATTCTGTGCCTTCGTCAAATAAATCAAGTGATGCCCATATATTGAAAAGGATTTCCGCAACGGTCGTTTTACCGCATCCGGGTGGTCCTTGTAACACAGTATTTAAAAAGTGTTCGTCTATTTTACCATCATTGCATACAATAAATTGTATTTGAGCAACAACTGAATCTTTTAGTTCTTGCATGCCAACCATACGATTCAAGGTATTCAAATGCTTGTTAAGTTGTTTGTATTTCGGTTTGTTCTTTGTATAATAGATCATCTCTTCAATTGAAGTCATTTTTGTTGTTTTACATGGTCGCTTTCTTTTTCGTTGCATTCTCTTTTATTTTTAATGATACGCTTATTTATAGTGCAATCACACACCGGACAGGTGTCTTTGTATTTGACAGATTGTTCTATACATTTCTTGTGAAAGATACATTTACATTGTTGGAGTCTTATCTTATGACCATGATTCTCTTTGCAAATTGGACATTCGACCTGTTTGAATGTTAAATTTCCAATCACCTCATAGTTTTCATCGGACGGCTTTATATCTTTCCAATATTGATCCAATGACTCACTTCGTATGGCATTTATTTGACAGGAACGATTGGGAAGCGTTATACATAGTTCAAATTCATTCCAAACGTCACATCTCTTCCATTTCTTTCTTATGATGGCATTCATTTGATAGGAGGTCAATAGAAAATGATGTTGTTTTAAATGATTATGGTATAATTCTAGTACATATTTACAAGAGTCTTTTATATCGATAGGTAGTATATGACGACGGAATAGATAAAATTTAACCATAATATGTAAACTATATTTTTTTATTTATATGTTTTATTTTGGATCCCATCCATCACCGTCAAACAAAGGCGTTGCTGAATCACATAATTCCATGCAAGCTCTCTTCAACCGATATTGCAAGATAGAGTATTTTTCCCATGTACCTGTTTCTTTGGTATTCTTGAATTCCATAATCAGATTGGATAAAGGTATCCAGACATCATCTGTCCATTCCATTCTCCATGCACGGCACTTGTCCAAACCCCAACTGCAAAAGATAACTTTGTTGTGCCCAGAGCATGACATTTCCATGAACATCTGTGGCACATAGTAATAGGTTGGCTTGTCATTACACTTTTTCTTTTTAGCAGGACACTTGATTTCGATACATCCCTTCTCATATACGTTTCCAATAGCATCAAACAATTCGTAGAATCCATCTGGGGAACTCGCCAACCATTTAATCTCTGAATGTTGGACCATTGGAGCTTCCATCGCATACATATTTTCCATGTTGTTCAACAACACTGTTAGTGCAGTATCCTCATGATCATTACCCCAAAGCATATATTGTTTAACGTGATCAGGAAATGGATCTTTTGGTCTTCCCTCAAATACTTCTTCGAAATATTTCACCCGTTCTTCTTGTGTCTTTAAGAATAACAATTGAGAGAATTTTGATCCAGATAATTTCCCCTTTCTTCTGGCAAACCATTCCGGAGATTTTTGTGCTGGTTCTACAATTCCTTGATCATCTAAAGAGAAGAATCTGTCATGTAATAGTGGTGTTTCTTGTTGTTGTTGCATTTGTTTGTAAACGAATGGTTTACTTATATACCCCTTTGTTTTTTTTATTGTTTTTTTCTTTTTTTTCGGTATCCTACAACAAATACATGTTCTTGTATATAATTTGTTACGTGCGCGCAATGATTTGAAATCATCTTTTGGTTTTCTCTCTCTACATTTAATACACTTGTACATTGTTTAGTATATTGTATTCTATTTACACGTATTCCCTATTGTCTTCTGCATATATGTATTTATATTGTATATCGTTTGTGATTGTATTATATATTGAATCACTATTGTAAGATATATACAACTATAAACACATCTCTATAAATAGATTAAACTCGTATTAGAGAAACAAATGCTATCGGTACAAACATCTGAAAATCTGTTAAAATACTTATGTTGCTTGATTGCTATCCCAACGTCCTTATACATTGGATTCAATTGCATTTATTTCATATGTAAATTTTGGTGTGTGTTTCATGTATTTGTATTTATGGAAATTGACAATGAATACCAATTACCATTTAAAATTATAGTATTATCCATATTGTTCTTGATTGATAATATATTAGTACATAATGCTGTTGAAGTGCTATTAAAACTAATTAAGGTTTTAAATGATTGCAACTATATACGTATTTAATCACAATAGACAGACGTGTAATAAGAGAGTAAATAAATACATAGAAGTATCAATATCATTGTATATAATATATCCATTTATAATAACCTATTATTAATATATACAATGGAAACACTAAACATACACCCTGAAATCATATGCATCGTAAATGACATGATCAATGAAGTCGTACATCGCAAATTATTTGAAGAAATTGAAGAAAATGAAACATGGGGTCATTTTATCACGGAATCAGATTTTGAAGATGATTCTGTTTTAGAGAGAATGCAATCACATGGATATGGATTAACTGATGAGAAGAAAACACCTACACTCAGGAGAGCATTGAAAAGAATGAGAGACAATGTAGAAGATTACCAACAGCTGACAAAACGTCAACGGTCCGATTCAATGATAACTAATTATGGAACGGATCCAGATGCAATGGAAGAAGACATTGAAGGAAAGTATTGGGCTGGATCTCCATATTTCACTGAAGGATATGATTGAGTATAACCGGGTGTAAATAATAATATTAATTCTTTATAAAAATTTTAATTCTGATTCTTTCGCTGCTGCTAGCTCACCTTTGTACTCAATACAATAGACCCACATACCTTCTGCATAGGCTGGAAACGGATGTTTAAATTTAACAACCTCTCCCTTGTACATCACACTGTCATAACACGGATCAAATGTTGGTCTTTCAATCTCCTGAAATACGTTCTCCGCGATAATACAATGGTTGCCATTCTTCATTGCCCGACTGTAATAATAGATATCATTATCAATGGATATCATATAATAATACCAACCACCCTCCGGACTCTTTAGCAGAGTGATATGTTTATAATCAATATTATTACACCGTAACATATGATGGACCCAATCATCGTCATTTAATGCCATATTCATGTAATCTTCATCATCCACTCTTCTTCTCCTGTGTTGCGGTCTTGTACCAGCCTCATTATAGACCACATTGTGTGGGAGATCAACTAAATGTATTTTACTTCCTTTATCCGTAACGAATTCCATCTTTGTTTTGTTTTCCTATATATTTTTATCCATGGTATATACCGGTCTTTGCATATATATATAATAAGAAAAAAAAACGATTAAATATCTTTTTCCATATTCAATCACTTATTTATTTTTACCATATTATTTCCATATATTTTTATCCATATACTAATATTTCCTATATAAGTATAAATTTAATTTTTTTTTTTTTGAAAATTTTTTTTATTTTCCTGAAATGACAAAGTGTTTAGCAGGCTAAAAACTTTGTCATTTCAGGAAGACACTTTTTTTTTTTT